>Ga0123338_10003451_pt1 | contig 14217 bp, 12 predicted proteins | sample grotaG_FD_89793 | JGI IMG/M metagenome (GOLD analysis project Ga0123338, IMG submission 89793) | Glacier valley bacterial and archeal communities from Borup Fiord, Nunavut, Canada, to study Microbial Dark Matter (Phase II) -... | ecosystem: Environmental > Aquatic > Freshwater > Ice > Glacier ... | reverse complement strand
TGGTCATAATCCAGCGTGGCAGCGTAAGCATCGTTACCTTTCCGGCAAGTCAGGTTTTGAGGCTTATTCTGCCACACGTTTTACGCCACCCATGCGCAAAGTCTAGCTTAGGGTCGGATTTATCCGATCCAGCATATCGGGCTGGGCAAGCCGCAGCCCCTACACCGGAAGGCGTATCGTTGCGTAGGGTCAGATAAATCCAGCCCGGCATATCGCCGGGTTTAATGTTAGACGTGCGTGAATCGCTTGAGGCGCAAGAAGCCGATCTCGTGCGCGGTCTCGCCCTTCATTGCCAAATCTGCCAGAATTTCACCGACCACACTGCAAAACTTAAAGCCATGCCCCGAACAGGCTGATCCAATCACGACCTGCGGATAGTTCGGGTGCGTATCGAGGATAAAATCTTCATCGGGCGCGTTGGTGAACATGCACGCCTTCATAGCGAGCGTCGCGCCCGCCGCATCCGGGAAGTAGCGTTCGGCAAGCGTGCGCAGCAGGGCTTCGTCTTCGGGATGTGTCGCGCGGTCCATCGTATCCGGGTCTACGACCTGGTTGAGGTGATGCCACATCCCATATTTGAAGCCAGGGACCTGAAATTGCGGGAAGCCATAGAAGCGTCCTTCTTCGACCAGCAGATTGAAGACCGGGAAGCGTTCCGGCGTGAAGAACTCCGGGCGCTTGAGCGCGGTCCAGATCAGCACCTGCCGCTCAGGGACCGCGACTGGCGCGAGTTCGGGGAGCAGCTTGCCAACCCACGCGCCAGAGGTCAGGATCAGCTTATCGGCCTCATAAGTGCCGCGCGCGGTATGCACCCGCACACCATCGGGGGTCGGTTCCCAATCGAGGACGCGCTCGCCCGTGTGGATTTCGGCTCCATGTGCTTCGGCGGCAGCGGTATATGCTTCGATGCAGCGCTCCGGCGTGAGGAAACCGCCCTGCGGCTGGAAGACGGCCATTGTTTCCGGCGGCAGCCGATAGCCGGGGTAGGCATCAGTCAATTCCGCGCTCGTCAGGACGCGGTGCGGCAGGTCATGCACGCGGCAGGATTCGAGCGACCCCGCGAAGACCTGGCTGTCTTCGGGTCCGGCATCGATGGAGCCGGTGTTGTAGAACAGCTTCGCCCCGGCTCCCTTTTCCAGACGATCCCAGAGTTCATAAGCGCGGCGCAAAAGTGGGACATAGGCCGGGTTTTCATAATAGGCGAGCCGGATAATGCGCGTCACGCCATACGACGACCCCATTTCGTGCGCAATATTGAATTGTTCCAGCCCCAACACGCGCTGGCCGCGCTGTGCCAGTTGGCAGGCCGTCGCGCTGCCCATCCCGCCGATCCCTATGATGATTGCATCGTAACGCATGATACCTGACTTTCGTTGAAGTGACGATATTACCCAAACGCTTCGTAGGCGACGAGTTCCAGTTCTTCGGCTTTGACCTGCTCGAAAGTGGAAAGGCGCGCAACCTCGCGGCACAGGTCATTCTCGATGAAGAACTCGTTCAGCGCACGGATGAGCATGTCCTGCTGTTCGCGGTAGCTCGTCTGGATGGCCTTGAGGTGCGTGTCCCTGCGGAACGGGTCCCGCTCCCTATCGCTCTGATTGCTCGCCGCGTATCTGGATCACCCGCTTGAGTGGTCGCGGTCCGTTTTCGGGCGCGGTGAGCAGTGCGGGAACGGCTTCCAGCGGCACGATCTCACTGACCATCTCGCCGAGGCGAATCGACTTACTCGCGACCAGATCAATCGCAGGCTGCCACATCCAGGGTGCGGAGGTGCGCCCGAACAAAGTCAGGTTGCGGAAAATCACATCGCTAACAGGGAAAGTGTCTACCGTCACACTCGATAGCCCATAGAGCAGGACACGCCCGCCGCGCCGTGCCAGTGCCAACGCCGCGTGTATGGTTTCCGGCGTCCCAACCGCGTCAATGGTTACATCGAAGCCGTGATCGGCGCGCATCGGGTCACGTGAGAGTAGCGCCTGTATATTGCCATCACGTATCACATGCTCCGCCCCAAACTGCTCCGCGAGCGCAGCACGGTCCGGGTAATCGAACATCGAGATCGCAATCGTCCCCGCGCCGTTCATGCGTAGAAGCTGAATATAGGTCAGTGCAGCGATCCCGCTACCGATGATCAATGCAGTTTCACCGGGGCGAATATCCAGCGCCTCGACCGCACCAAGCTGACACGTTAAAGCCTCCAGTAAAGCTCCATGCACGCTATCGACCGCACTGGGAAGGACATGTAAATTGGCCGCAGGCAGCGCCGCATAGTCCGACCACGTTCCATCGGCTGTGAAACCGATCTCGCTTGAACGCACGCAAAGTTCGCTATGTCCGCTCCGGCAAAAGCGGCATACGCCACAACCGAGCATCGTATCCAGCACCACCCGCTGACCTGCTGCGAGGCCGCGCACACCTTCGCCGAGCTTGACGACCATGCCGACTGGCTCATGGCCGAGGATCATTCCACGCGGTGAACCAGCGACGTCGCCCCGGACAATCGGGTAATCCGTCGCGCAAAGTCCATTATATAAAACTTCGACCAGCACTTCCCCCGGTCCTGCGGTCGGAGTGTCGCGCGCTTGTAGCTCGACACTACCCGGTCCCAGCCAAACAATAGCACGCATTAGGGTGTCCTGTTTCAACATAGGTATTGATGCTTCATTTCGCAATCACTCTAGAAATAGACAGTGCAACGCAGCGGATACGGTGATTGGCTGCGCATCGTGCGTGCGATCTGTTGCTGCTGGCTGCCTTTCGCTTTCACTACCCTATTGCTCATTAACGTCACGTTTATCACCTGCACACCGTTCAGGCACAGCCCCCACCGCTTTCCGATTCCCACTGTCCACTGCTACACTGTCTACGCGTTCATCGTTCTCTCTGGTTTCGTCTACTTCCAGTCTGCATGATGAACTCCTTTTTGTACAGCCCCTCTCCAAAATTGTCCACTCCTCAGCTCCTTGTGGGGGAACGTAACTGCGTAACGTCTAAACACACTTTGACTGAAAGGCTTTGAAATGAGAATTACTGAAATTGAGACGTATACCGTCAGCGCAGGTTGGAAAAACTGGCTGTTCGTTCGGGTTCTGACGGATAGCGGCCTGTATGGCATCGGAGAGGGAACGCTGAACGGCTTCATCAAGACGACGGAAGCGGGCGTTCGCGAACTGGAACATCTCGCGATTGGTCAAGACCCGCTACAGGTCAACCGTCTCGCGAAACGGATGATGGAAAGTGTATCGCTGGATGGCGGCCATATTCACCGCACGGTTGTCGGAGCCATTGAAGTCGCGTGTTGGGACATCCTCGGAAAGTCGCTCGGTGTGCCGATTTACCAATTGTTGGGCGGCAAAATGCGCGAGACGGTCCTTGGCTATGCAAATGGCTGGTATCGTACTGAACGCACACCGCAGCATTTCGTCGCAGCAGCCGAGGCGGTGGTCGCGAAGGGCTTCCATGCGCTGAAGGTAGACCCCTTTGGCACGGCACAAGGCTTCATCGAGGACTCCGAACTCGAACTTTCCTACGAAATTCTCCGCGCCTTGCGGGAGCGCTTCGGTAAAGAATTACGCATCCTGATCGATGTCCACGCACGCTTTACGGAGGCTGACGCCCTGCGTGCAGCGCGCGTCCTTGCGCCGCTCGATCTTTACTGGTGGGAGGAACCGACCACACGCGAGCGTGAACAGCCCGCCAACGCCGTCGCTCGGCAGTCTCCAATCCGCGTCGCAACGGGCGAAATGTATGATACGGTCGGCCAATTTTATACGCTGGCGGAGGGCGGTGGCGTGAATATCTGGCAGCCGGAACCGATGTCACTTGGCGGGATTACAAACACCCTCGCGGTGGCAAATCTTGCGCTCGCGCATGGGAGCTGGATCGCGCCGCATCAGAGTGGGGGACCCGTCGCGACAGCGGTATGCTTGCAGCTCGCGGCGTGCGTCCCGAATTTCCTCATTCAAGAACACTTCGACGCATTCAATGAACCCTGGACGCGCGACCTCGTGACCTGGACGCCGCGCATCGACCCGGAAAATGGACATCTCTCGCTACCAGAAGGACCCGGCCTCGGCATCGACCTCAATCTGGATGTGGTGCGCCAGCATCCCTATGACGCGCGTGCCTATCTGAATATTTATCAGGAAGGCTGGGAAAAGCGGCTCGGCCAGCAGCAACCGCCGCACGCAGCCGTATGAAGATCAACCGGATCGAAACGCTATGGTACGATGAACAGCCGAACACGCTATGGGTGAGGCTGTTCAGCGACGACGGGCTGATTGGCCTCGGTGAGACCTATTACGTACCGCGCGCTGTGAGCGCAATCATCCACGATGTTTTTGCGTCGCTGCTGCTGGACCGCGACCCGCGCGATATTGAAAACATCTGGAACAACCTGTTTTCGACGGTAAATTTCTTCGGTTATGCAGGGGCTGAAATGCGCGCGATAAGCGCCATCGATGTCGCCCTGTGGGACCTGCTCGGCCAATATACTGGACAGCCAATTTATGCGCTGCTTGGTGGCCGCAACCGTGACCGCATCGCCATCTATAATACATGCGTGAGTTACGGTGCGCAGCGCGACTATCAGGCGTGGGCGGAAGGTGATGCTGGCGAATTGGCGGTTGACCTGCTCCGGCAGGGCATTACAGCTATGAAAATCTGGCCGTTCGATCAATTTGGTGTGTCGCTCGGCGGTCCGATAGGGCAGCGCGCGGGCGCAGGCGCAGTCGGACCTGTTGGACATTTTCTACGCAAGGCCGATTTGAAAAAGGGCTTGTCGATTGTCGAGGACATCCGCCGCGCAGTCGGGGATCGGATGGAGATCGCCATCGAAGGTCACGCGCGTTGGAACTTGCCAGAGGCAGTCAAAATCGCTCAGGCTCTTGAACCTTATGATATTCTCTGGCTTGAAGAGATCATCCCACCTGATAACCCGGAAAGTTACGTGCGGCTCAAGCAGCAAACAAGCCTGCGGCTGTGCGTTAGCGAGCGGCTTTTCACACGGTTTGGCTTTCGTGCAGTAGTGGAGCAGAATGCCGCCGACATCATCATGCCGGATATGGCATGGACCGGTGGCCTTACGGAGACGCGCAAAATCTGTGCACTTGCCGATATGTACTACTTGCCGATTACCAGCCACGACACGATTGGCCCCGTTGCGCTATGGTCGGCGGCGCACCTCATGCTCCACATCCCAAATGCGATGATTATGGAAACGGTCCGCGCCTACTATGCAGGTTGGTACAACGATGTCATGACGCACCCCATCCCGATTTCGGAGGGGATGCTGTCGCTCCCCGACCGACCGGGACTGGGAACAGCGTTACGCCCGGAAGTTTTTACGAGGAGCGACTTGCACATGGAGGTGTCCGACCTGACGCAACGCTTCGACCCTTCGCGCGGCTAGAAAAATCAAGACTGCGTGAACTGCTGAACGCCTGAACAGAAGTGGCGTTCAGCATGACGCTTTCAGGTTGTTCAACACATCTCAACGCTGGCACGTCCTCGAAACAGCGCTCTTTTTGTCTTTCAATCTGCACAATTCGCAGATCAGAAGCCCCATCTAAAATCGCACAGGATTTCTGGACCGGAGTCATGGACGATAACGCTTTTCTCCATCCGCGCACCCGTGTCACCCGCCGCGCCTTCATAGCTGCCCGGCTCGATGGAAAAGACCATCCCGGCCTGGACTACAGCCTGTTCGTAGGGGACGAGGCGCGGGTCCTCGTTGACAGCGACGCCGATTTGGTGTCCGCCATAATGTCCGATTTGCAAGCCATATTTCGCAAAGGTGGCTTTGGCGGCGTCAAAGGCTTCGTGCGCGCGGCGACCGGGACGCAGCATGTCGGCAGCGGCGTAGAATGCTTCACGTGCGGCGGTTCCATAGCGGCGCTGTTTCTCGGTCGGTTCGACCCCGCCAATGACCTGCGTATTCGTCGTATCGGACCAGTAGCCGTTGACGCGCGGGCTGCTATCCATCAGCGCGAGGTCGCCCGGCTGCGTAATAACGTGCAGCGGACCGCCGGGGACGTTGACCACGCCGACGCGCTTGCCCGTGACCAGCTCACCGAAGATAAATAGTGGCGCTCCGGCTTTGCTTTCCATCGCGCTTTGCACGGCGGACCACATCGCGAATTCGTCTCTGCCAGCTTCGCGGCACTGGCGCGTGAGTTCCTCGTGTCCGGCCTGGTTGACCTCGGCAGCGAAGCGCAGCAGGTCCAGCTCGCGGTCGGTTTTGATCAGGCGCGCCGCCGCAAGCGCAGGTCCGGCCTCGATCAATTCAAGGTTGGGGAACTCCGTCATAAGCAGGCGCGCGGCGACCAGCGGCAGCATTTTTTCTTCGACCGCGAGCTTCATTCGCAAGCTGCCGACGCCCGCACCGCGCAACACCTCGCGAAGCGCATTCAGAAAGTTTTCACGGGCGGGGACGCGCTCCTCCAGCGCGAAGACTGGATGCACATGCATTGCATCCAGAGCGTGCGCCGCTTGCGCGTGCGCTGCTTGGTTATCACCGACGAGGAGCGTACTGGCTGAGTCGTCCACAGGGATGAAGGCCATCGGCGGTTCGTAGCGCATCGCGGCGAACGCGCCGAACTCGACGGGAACTGCCCAATGGCTTACATAAGTCACATTTTCGTTCGTGGAGAGCAGCGCGAAATCTGCGCCGATACGCTTCAATTCTACGCGGGCGCGTTCAAGTTCCTGATTGGCGGGCATGGCTTCCTCGCGATTAATGGCTCTGAGTGATACGTAAGTCGGCACGATTTACAACCGAGCGCGGCTCCTGCCCTTGCAAGGCAGCGACGACGTTGCGCGCGGTGTCCTTGCGTAGTTGGATAATCGACTGCGCCGACCCACTGGAAGTATGCGGCGTAATCAGTACGTTGTCCAGCGTGAGCAGCGGCTCATCAGCAGCGGGCGGCTCTTTTTCCAGTACGTCGAGCGCCGCGCCCGCGATGCTGTGTTGGTGGAGGGCAGTGTACAGCGCAGTCTGATCGACCACCGGACCGCGCGCCATGTTGATCAGGTAGGCGGTCGGCTTCATCATGGCAAGCTGCGCAGCGCCGATCAGGTGGAACGTTTCGGGCGTCAGCGGGCAGTGCAGCGTCACGTAATCCGAGCGGCGCAGCAGGTCTTCGAGGCTGGTCTGTTCGACTCCTAGATTATTGGCGTGTTCAGCGGACAGGAACGGGTCGTATGTGACCAGCTTCAAGCCCATACTCGCGGCCTTCTTCGCGACCGCGCGTCCAATGTTGCCCATGCCGACAATGCCGAGTGTCTGCGTGGAAAGGCGTTCAGGCGCGCCGCCCGGCGAATTACCCCAGTTGCCGTGCATAACGTGCTGGTGCTGGATCAAGAGACGGCGGTTGAGCATCAGCAAAAATCCAAGCGTATGTGTGCTGACTTCCTCGATGCAGAAATCTGGCACGTTGCAGACCCGGATGCCGTGTTCACCCGCAGCTTTGAGGTCCACCATATCGACGCCGATTCCATAGCGCGAGATAACCCGGCATTTGCTCAACTGCTGGACCACATCACGATTGATATTGACCCACTGCACGAGCAGCGCATCCGCGTCGGCAGCTTGCGGGAAGAGATCGGCGGGCGTTTTTGCGTTGAGCCGCACCAGTTCTATATCGAGGCCGGAACCATGCAGTTCTGCCGCTTCCAGATCGTTTTCTGGGGAGCTGAAATCGGTGATGACGACCTTGAATTGTGCCATTTGAGAACGCTCCGGGTATGAAGGAAAAGCCGGGGTGAGTTCAGGGCATGTTCTACACTCCCTGAGAAAACTTCGAAGAACCTGACCAAAAAAACTGCTGCTGATTACAATCGTTCAAACAGTAAATTGTTAACAGTTTCCAGTATAGTGCAGCTTTTGCGAGATTGCAACACTATTTCTCCACCCGTAGCACTCACCTACAGGGTGCTGCACGATGGTCCATTCGGTGCTTGATACGCCAATTGACGGCGTGCTGTATTTAATCAAGCATTCTCCGCAAAGCGTTCCAGCTTGCGCCGAAAGCCCGGCCTCTCCAGCACATCTGTATTGATCACATAATCGGGAATCTCACCGCGCGCTGCCTTCGCGACCCCACCAAAAATAGAGCGCCCGGTCAGCCGCCCAACATCAGCGGTCGCGGGGGACCAATGCGGCGTGAGGATTACGTTATCGAGAGCGATGAGCGGATCGTCCTTCGGGAGCGGTTCGACCTCATAGACATCCAGCCCCGCGCCCGCGATGCGCCGCGCGCGTAATGTATCGACCAGCGCAACCTGATCGACCAGTTCACCGCGCGCCACATTGATAAAGTACGCAGTCGGCTTCATTTGCGCGAAATGCTGCGCACCGATCATGCCGACTTTATCTGGCGTTAGGCTGGCGTGCAGGCTGATAAAATCAGATTGCTGGAACACCGCGTCGAGCGAAGTCAACTGTACGCCGAGTGCCGCCGCTTGCGCCGCGTCTGCGTGCGGGGAATGCGCAATCACGTTCATCGCGAAGGGTGCGACCAGCCGCACGAGTTCGCGCCCGCTCGCGCCGAGGCCGACAATGCCGAGTGTGTGACCCTGCAATTCCATGCCAGTCACGCTCGCCTGCAAGTCCCAGCGCCCGGCACGCGTGATCCGCTCCTGATCGGGCAGCCGTTTAGCGAGCGCGAGCATGAACATCAGCGCGGAAGAGGCTGTCGAAAGGTGCAGCGCGACGGGTGCATTGAACACAGCTACATCATTCGCGGTACACGACTCGATGTCGATCTTGTCATAGCCAACGCCTGATCGCGCAATCACTGTCAGGTCCGCTGCGCCGTTCGCAAACGTACTTGCTTTAATCCAGGGGCGCAGCACGACGAGACAATGCACGCCCGCAATATCCTCGGCTGTGGTTTGCAGTGAATAAATACGGTCCCAGTAACCGGGATCATCGGCGCGCGGTGCTTGCGACAATACAAAGCGCGTATCGATATAGGGAAGGTTTAGCAAAGCCAGACTGCCCTCGGTCGAGTGGCGAAAAATACCTTGTTCATCGAGATGGTCACCTGTCAGCGCGACATGAAACGTCTTCATCATCATCCTTTATGTACGCGCCACGCCGTCCGCTTGCTTCGTCGCCTGCGTATAGCTGATCAACACGCGCTTATACGACCCCTGCAAATGATCCTCGATGGTCGCGAGCGCCCGCACCTCGTCCTTGTCGCGAATGGCATCCAGTATCGCGGAATGTGAGATCAGCAGATGATCCCGAAAATCGGAGTTCGCGACGTTGCGCGTGAGCAGAAAAATATGAATTTGCGGGCGCAGCACGGACCAGAACTCGTACAGACGTTTGTTTTTGCTGGCCTGATAGATCACCTCATGGAACGCCAAGTCGAGCGTCGCGGCTTCCTGCCCGGTAATGCCCCGGCTGAGTGCTTCGGCCATGCGATCTACGATGCCTTGCATCTGCGCGAGATGCGCCGCCGACGCATGTTCTATCGCTTTTTGCACCGCTAGCCGTTCGAGCGCCATACGCAAGCTATAAATCTCCTCCAAATCCTCGTAGGAGAGCCGCGCGACGGTCGCGCCCCGATTCGGCTCCCTGATCACCAGCCCCTCACGCTCCAATTGCGAGAGTGCTTCGCGAATCGGTCCGCGACTCACCTGTAGAAATTCGGAGAGCGCTTCCTCACGCAGCCGTTCATTGGGCGGGAGCTGCCCGCTGCAAATCGCGTCGCGCAGGCGGTCTACGACATCCTCACCGAGGCTGCGCTTTTGGGGTGGGGTCAGGGTGCTGAGAAAGTCGTTGCGGGTCATTACTGCACCTACTCACGCTAATCTGATGGAGATGTTAGTTCAATCCCGACGCTTCGTGCAGTATCGAGTATACGCGCCCATGTTTCGGCCTCGATTTCTATGCCGTGTGCCAATCGCTTTGCGCGCTCGCGACGTTCAGGTTCACCGGGGATCAGGACCTCACCACCCGGCTCGATGGGCGGCGCGGTCCGCATGTGCGCGGTCATCGCGTCCACCTCGTGCCGGAACTCGTCCAGCGGCGCGAACCACTCAATATTAATTGCCATGATCGTAAACGCATTCTCCACCGAATCGATTTCGCTATCCGCGTGCGAGACGCCGCCGCCACTCAACGCGCCCGCCAGCGCTTCGACCATGAGCGATAGCCCATAGCCTTTGTGTGCGCCCGCCGTGAGGATCGCGCCAAAGGGAGGACCGTATAAATCCGCAGGGTTGAGCGTCGGCTCGCCGTGCGAATCGAGCAACCAGTTCGGCGTAAGCTGCTCGCCACGCCGCATCTTCACGCGGATTTTGCCCTCTGCCGATACGGAGGTAGACATATCGATCACGATGGGCGCTGCGCTGGTCGGGATGCCCCACGCGAGCGGGTTGGTACTCAGCCGCCCCTCGCGGCCACCCCACGGCGCGACACGCTGGCCGGAACCTTGCAGGTTGCAGCAGATGAAGCCGATCAAGCCCGCGCTGGCGATCCGATCCGCATATTCGCCCAGGCGCCCGATGTGCGCGGAGTTGCGCACGCTCACCCCGCCGATCCCGAACTGCCGTGCCTTGTCGATTGCCAGTCCCGCGCCCTGCCAGGCCGCCCACTGCCCGAAGGTGTAATGCGCGTCGAGGAGCATGATCGCGCCCTTGTCGCGGATGACTTCTAGCTTATCTTCGCGCGCCATGCGGTTTTGGTTGACCAGATCGACGTAATCCGGGACGCGCAGCACGCCATGCGAATCCACGCCCGAAAGGTTGGAGTCGACGAGATGGCGCGCTGTACGCTCCGCAATGTTCTGTGCCACGCCCGCGCCCGTGAAGATGCGGATCACCAGCGAATGCAGTTCATCCGCGTTGATATTTGCCATGAGGAATCCTTACGCGAGCCACAGGTAGGGCTGTTCGGTAAGATGTTTGATGCGCCGCAGGAAGCGCGCGGCATATGCGCCATCGACCAGACGATGATCGAAGGTCAGGCTGAGGAACATCATCTGCCGAATTGCGACTATCTCCGCGTCGGCATCCGTGACAATCTGCTTCGCGACGATGCGGCCAACGCCGAGAATCGCGCACTCCGGCAGGTTGATAATCGGCGTGAAGGCGTCGATCTCGAACATGCCGAGGTTGGTGATCGTGAACGTGCCGCCCTGCATCGCCTCGGCGGGGAGCTGCCCGGCTCTGGCCTGTGCGATCAGCGCCGCCGACTCCTGCGTGATGCGGCGCAGATTCTTATTCTGCACATCATGCAGCACCGGGACGAACAGACCGCGCTCCGCATCGACGGCGATCCCGATGTGAATCGCGCTGCATTCGATGATCGATTCGCCTTCGAGTCGGGCATTCAGCGCCGGGTGTTCGGCCAGTGCTTCCGCGCATAGTTTTACAAGCAAATCGGTATAGGACGGAACGGCGCGCGCATCCCTCGCGGCGTCGGCTTTGATCTGCTTGCGCAGCCGGACCAGTTCAGTCACATCCGCTTCGGTGGTGAGCGTGACCGGGGCGGTCGTGTGCGCGCTGGCGGCCATCCGTTCCGCGATGCGGCGGCGCATTGGGTTTATCGGCGTGGCCGTATCACCCGTGACATTCACAGGTGGCGCTTCGCGGCGCGCCACATTTTCGACATCGGCGCGGACGATCCTGCGTCTGTCCGAATGCTGTTCCGCGAGGCCTTGCACATCCACGCCCAGGTCATCTGCGACCCGGCGCGCGAGTGGCGTCACGCGGGCGGCATTGACACGCACGGTCAATTGCATCCGCTGCGCCGCGTTACGGACATCATGTTCGATGATGCGCCCGCTGCGCCCGCTGCCCGTGAGTGTCGTCCAATCGACCGCGAGTTCGGCGGCGATCCGTTTCGCGCGCGGGCTGATCGTCGGCGTGTTCCGTGCAACAGTTGCCACCGCATTTTCTACAACGGATACAACAAGCGGCGGCGTGTCACCGTGTTCTTCCTCGTCCATTACTGCACCGGGTAGCGCCTCGCCCGGCTGCATCAGGTACGCGAGCAAGCCGCCAACCGGGATCGTCGCACCCGGCGGCGGCGCGTCGGACGGGATGCGCAGGATTCCGGCGTCGAAGGCTTCGACCTCATTCAGCGCCTTGTCGCTCTCGACGGTAAACAGCAAATCGCCCGGCTGAATGGTATCCCCATCTTTTTTAAGCCACTCCGCGAGGACGCCCTCTTCCATTGTCCAGCCGAAGCGCGGCATCACAATTTCAATTGCCATCGCTGCTACTCCGCCAACAGATCGCGGATCGCGCGCTCGATTGCCACTGCATCCGGGACAACCGCTGCTTCGAGAGGCGGGCTGTAAGGCGTCGGGGTATGCACGCCATTCAAGCGCGCGACGGGCGCATCCAGGTCATCGAAGCCACGTTCCATCACCTGCGCCGCGATTTCCGCGCCGATGCCGCAGGGCGCGAACGTCTCATCCACGATGAGCAGCCGCCCGGTCTTCTTCACCGATTCCAGCACGGTATCGACATCGAGCGGGTTGACGGTGCGCGGGTCGATCAGTTCAATCGAGATGCCTTCGCTCGCCAGCTTCTCGCAGACTTCCGCAGTCCGTTTGAGCATGAACGCGAGTGAAACGACCGTCGCCTGCGTCCCTTCGCGGAGTATATTCGCCTTCCCAAAGGGGATCGTGTACTCGCCTTCCGGGACGGGACCTTTCATGTTCAGCAGCGATTTATGCTCAAGGAACAACACCGGGTCGTCACCCCGCAGCGCTGTTCGGAACAAGCCTTTCGCATCATAGGGCGAATAGGGGACCACGACCCGGATGCCCGGCAGGTGCGCGAAGATCGGGTAATAGTTGCCGGAATGGTGCGTCGCGGATGAGTTGCCAATCCCTATCGCGCCGCGCAGCACGAGCGGCATTTTGAGCCGTCCGCTGCTCATATATTGCATCTTGGCGATCTGGTTGATCAATTCGCCCATACTGTCGAGGATGAAATCGAAGAACATGAAATCGACGACCGGGCGCGAACCCGTCATCGCTGCGCCCGCACACATGCCGACGAAGCCGCGCTCGCTGATCGGCGTATCGCAGGCGCGCATCGGTCCATATTTTTCATAGAAGCCGAGCGTCGTATTGAAATTCCCGCCGCGCGGTCCAATGCCTTCCCCGACGACGAAAATGCGCGGGTCGGCGCTCATGGCCTCATCGAGCGCTTCACGCGCGGCGACGGTAAAGGTGATTTCACGCATGTTATTCACTATAAATGTACTTCGTGGCGGTCGCGGCGTCAGGATAGGGACTGTTCTTCGCGAATTCGATGGCGTCTTCGGCCAGCGCCTTCACTTCGGCGTCGATAGCTGCAAGGTCGGCTTCCGCGGCTCTATTCGCCTCAATCAACCGCGCCCGATAGCTGGAGATCGGGTCGCGCGCCTTCCACGAGTCTACCTCGTCGGCGGTGCGGTAGCCCGCGTCGCGCATCCCCTCGGCGTGCGGACGGGTACGATAAGTCTTGCATTCGATCAGGGTCGGACCGCCACCACCGCGCGCGCGCTTCACTGCTTCACCCGCGGCCTCATAGACACTCAGGACATCGTTACCATCGACCGCGACGGCGGGAATGCCATACGCCGCGCCCCGTGAGGCAACTTCCGTGTTGCGGGTCGCATAGGAAAAGGCGACTTCGGTCGCGTACATATTGTTTTCGCAGATAAACAGCGTTGGCAGGCCGTAAATCGCGGCGAGGTTCAGCCCTTCGTGGAACGCACCATTATTCACCGCGCCATCCCCGAAGAACGCCACACCGACCCGATCCTGCCCAAGCAGCTTGTAGGTATAGCCCGCGCCTGTCGCCTGCAAGATGCACGGTCCGACAATGCCACTGGTCCCCATCATCCCGACTTCCGGCGAAAAGAGGTGCATACTCCCGCCGCGCCCGCGCGATACACCCGTCACGCGCCCGAACAGTTCAGCGGCCACTTCGCGCGGGGTGACGCCCTTCGCCAGCGCATGGCCGTGTCCGCGATGCGTGCTGAATACCGCGTCCTCGTGGCGCAAATGCGCGCAAACCCCGGTCGCGACGGCTTCCTCGCCGATGTAGGTGTGGCACGCGCCGGGGATGAAACCGCCCTGATGCGCCCGCGCGAGTTGTTCTTCTGTGCGGCGAATGATCAGCATCACGCGGTACAGCGCGAGGTGCGCGGCGCTATCCAGCGTTTGCAGGGTCGCGTCGGTTGTATATGTTATTGCTGCTGTCATG
>Ga0123338_10003450_pt1 | contig 14218 bp, 13 predicted proteins | sample grotaG_FD_89793 | JGI IMG/M metagenome (GOLD analysis project Ga0123338, IMG submission 89793) | Glacier valley bacterial and archeal communities from Borup Fiord, Nunavut, Canada, to study Microbial Dark Matter (Phase II) -... | ecosystem: Environmental > Aquatic > Freshwater > Ice > Glacier ... | reverse complement strand
TACTTCTTTAATTTTTCTAAATTATTTATTGTAGATGGATGTTTATACATATCTAAATCCATTGAAGGAGCAAAAAAAACAGGGCATTTTGCGGAAAGATAAACTGCTGATAGTAAATTATCACACATTCCATTTGCACATTTAGCTATGGTATTAGCAGTAGCAGGTGCTATAATTATAATATCTGCCCAAAGTGCCAACTCTACATGGTTAACCCATTCACCAGATTCATTTTTTTTAAAGTGTATATAAACAGGATTTTTTGAAAGAGTTGAGAGGGTTAGTGGTGTGATAAATTCGGTCGCATCTTCTGTCATTATTACTTTTACCTCAGCGTTTTCTTTTACCAAAAGCCTGATTAGTAATGCCGCCTTATAAGCAGCGATACTCCCTGTTACTGCAACTAAAATTTTTTTTTCAGACAACATAAATTGGTAAATAATATCTAAATATAAAAAACAAAGCCTTCGAATTACCGAAGGCTTGTAAAATTGTATAAAAAAAGAAGAATTTTATAATGCTTCTTCATCACCACGCCTAAAAAATAACTTTCCATCTAAAAATTCTTCAGTGGCAAAATTAGTAGGCTTAGGCATACGTTCGTAATGCTTTGATATTTCTATTTGTTCTCTATTTTCGAAAATTTCTTCCAAATTATCAACAGTTGAAGCAAATTCAGAAAGCTTACCATTTAATTCTTCTTTCATTTTTACTGAAATTTGACGAGCTCTTCTTGATATTACTACTAACGATTCATAAATATTACCTGTAGGAGCAGCTAACTGATCAATATTACGAGTAATCAAAGATGGATTTGTTGTTGTTTTCATTTTACTTGCTTTAAATTATTTTTAATATTTTTAATTAATTATTTCCTTCTTTGGTAGTTTCACTTTTAATATCTGCTTTCTTTTTACTGTCGGTATCTATTTTTTCTCCCTTACCTCCTAAAAATTCTAGACAGCTACTATATATATTTTGTGCCTGACGGATATATTTACTGGTTGGATAGCGATCAACAAAATATTCATAAAACTCAACTGCAGATTCATATCTGTCTTTTTTCTTTGATTCCACACTTTCGCGAGCTAAAAAATAAGCAGTTTCTAATTTTTTATAAGCTATTTCTTCGCTATAATCCGAATCAGGAAAACCTTTTTGAAAATTGCCTAAAGTAACAATGGCAGCTTTGTAATTGCCTTGGATTCTATTAAATAATTTTGCTTGTTCGTATGCCTTTTTTTCAAGTTTTGTTCTTAATTCCTTTAAAAGCCTTGTCCCTTCTTCAATAAATTTACTTTCTGGATAATAATTTATAAATGATTGCAATGCATCAATCGCTTTAAAGGTATTTGTTTGATCTAGATTATATTCAGGAGAATCCAGATAAAGAGAGAAAGCATACATGTATCTTGATTCTTCAGCATAAGGGCTTCTGGCATAAGTTTCATAAAATTTATTAAAAAGATAGGCACTCATTGTAAGTTGCCCTTGATAATAATTACAATATGCAAACCTGAATTGAGCAGTTTCGGCTGTTGTATCTCCATGCAAAAGAGGAATTATTTCTTCAAATAATAAACCTGCCCTATAGTAATCCCTTTTTCCGTAATATTTTAAAGCCGCACGATATTTACCTTTTAGATCAGCTCGTTTTTGAATATGTTGAAATTTACTACAAGCAGAAAAAACAATAAGTGAAAGCAGGAGAATTAAATATATTTTTCGCATAATCGGCAAAAATAATGATTCTTAATTATGTATGCAAATTTATTTTATTAAATGCCTCATATAGAATCTAACAACAATTTATCTTTATAAACGATATTTATTTTAATTGAGTATAAAAATAATTCTTTTAAAAATGTATAATCCCTCCATATAAATATCAATATCGTTATTTTGATATTGATAATTTTAATTTTATAAATAATTAAACGAAGTGAATGTTATTTGATTGATTTTTTCTCATTTTTGGAGAATGAAATTTTTATTAATTATTTTAATTAATATTTTTTTAGCAAACCAACTATTTGCCCAAAGATATCTTGCTTTAGATAAACCAAGCATTGGTCATAAAAATAGATTGCGATTTTATCCTGGTAACGATATCACAATTAAATTATCTTATTCAAAATTTAGAGAAATTACGATAGATAGGTTGAGCGATAGCAGTATTTTTTCAGGCGCAGATGAATATTTATTAAAAGATATAAAAAAAATAAAATATACTAGAGAAGGTTCTCTTAGAACCCAGGCAAGATATATTTTACCTGCAGCCGGTTTAATTTTTTTTCTGGCAGATACTTTTAATCCGGCTCTAGCCAGACACGAAAAAGCTGAAGTCGGTCCTTGGGGTTTAAAAGTTGGAGGGAGTATGATGGGTGTAGGTATAATATTAAATCTAACAGCCAAAAGAAAATATAAAATAAATAATAACCGCAGCTTAAAAGTTTTGCGATCTTTTTAAAATAAAAAAAATAAAATTTTGGAATCAATATTACTTAATCATCCAACTCACAACGTTCAAGGAAAAATAAATTTACCTGCATCAAAAAGTGAAAGTAACAGGGCATTAATCATTAATGCCTTAATGAACAATCAAAGTACATTATTTAATGTATCTGAAGCTCGAGATTCACAAACAATGTTAAGGTTATTATCAAGCGATGAACATATTCTTGATGTAATTGATGCAGGAACTACAATGCGTTTTTTAACAGCTTTTTTATCAGTTACTGGAAAAGATAAAATTTTAACAGGCACACCAAGAATGCAAGAAAGGCCTGTAAAAATTTTAGTTGAGGCATTAAAGGTATTAGGTGCAGATATTGAATATAAAAATAAAGAAGGTTTCCCTCCACTACATATTAAAAAATTTAATTACTCAGGTGTAAATAAATTAGAAATGAGGGGCGATGTGAGCAGTCAATACGTTTCTGCTTTGCTAATGATTGCTCCTTTATTGCCAGAAGGAATTGAAATAAATTTAACTGGTCCATTGGGTTCGAGGCCGTATATTGAAATGACATTGCAACAAATGCAACATTTTGGCATTGAGCATACATGGATTGAAAATAAAATTAAAGTTGTTCATCAATTATATAAACCTGCAACCTATCAGGTTGAATCGGATTGGTCAGGAGCAAGTTATTGGTATAGCATATGCGCTTTATCAGAAAATGCGGATATTGAATTATTAGGCTTAAAAGAAAATTCATTGCAAGGTGATAGTAAGATTGTAGAAATAATGCGAAAAATTGGCGTTGATTCTCAATATACAGGGAAAGGAATGTTATTAAAAAAAATAAATGAAGGAAAAGAAGTAGAAATAGATTTTACTGATTGTCCGGATTTAGCGCAAACCATTGCAGTTATTTGTGCTGCTAAAGGAATTTTATTAAAAATGACAGGAGTTGAAAGTTTAAAGATTAAAGAAACAGATAGGATTGCTGCATTACAAAACGAACTGAGTAAATGCGGAGCAAGTATGAATGAAAGTGATTCAGAACCTGGTTTATATATAGTGAGGCAAGCAATGGATTATTCAAAAATACGAAAAACAGTTGAGATCCATACTTACGACGACCATCGAATGGCAATGGCATTCGCACCTTTAGGTTTGTTAAAAGAAATAATTATTGAAGAACCCGGCGTTGTAGTAAAATCATATCCACGTTTTTGGCACGATTTGCAATCCGTTGGTTTTGAAATTAATAAAGTCGAACAAAAAGTTTTATAATTAAAATAGCTGTTTAAAAATTCAATAGTGGTTGCTAACAAAAATAAAATTATCAACGATCCTGTTTATGGTTTTGTAACAATCCCTACAAATCTGATTTTTGATATTATTGAAGAACCTGTTTTTCAAAGATTAAGAAGGATTAAACAATTAGGGCTTACTGATTTTGTATATCCTGGGGCTTTACATACTCGTTTTCAACATGCTATTGGTGCAATGCATTTAATGAGTAAAGCACTTTCATCACTTCGAAAAAAAGGAAATATAATTTCGAATGACGAAATGGAAGCTACGCAAATAGCAATTCTCCTTCATGATATTGGCCACGGACCGTTTTCACATACCTTAGAAGCAAGTATCTTAACAGGAGTTAACCACGAAGAGATTTCATTATTATTAATGAAAAATCTTAATATAAAATTTGATGGTGCATTGGATTTGGCTTTAAAAATATTCAATAACACTTATCATAGGCATTTTTTTCATCAGTTGGTTTCAAGTCAGTTAGATGTTGATAGATTAGATTATTTACAAAGAGATTGCTTTTTTACCGGGGTATCAGAAGGTGCAATCGGTGCAGAAAGAATAATTCAAATGCTTGCCATATCAAATGATAATATTGTAGTAGAAGAAAAAGGAATTTATAGTGTTGAAAATTTTTTAAATTCCAGAAGGTTCATGTATTGGCAAGTTTACCTTCATAAAACAACAGTAAGTGCCGAAATAATGCTCATACAAATTATTAAACGGGCAAAAGATTTAATTCATAAAGGTGAAAGTGTTTTCGCCACTCCTTCTTTAATGACATTTCTTTCTCAAGACATAACGATTGATACATTTAAAAATAATTCTGATATAATTAATTCATTTATCTTACTTGATGACTATGATATTTGGACTTCAATAAAACTTTGGATCGACCATCCTGATAAAGTTTTGTCCATTTTAAGTAAGATGATATTATTCAGAAAAATATTTAAAGTAATTTTATCTATTGAAGAACCATCGGAAGAGACCATTCAAATTTATGAAAAGCAAGTTGCTCAATATTATAATTTGAATGATGAAGAAATAAAATATTTCGTTTTAAATGGTTTTATTACAAATGCCGCATATTTGGCAGGAAATGAAAGCATAAATGTAATTTCAAAAAAAGGCGAAGTATCTGATATTACTCTGGCATCAGATTTGCCGAACATAAAAGCAATGAGTAAAATTGTAAAAAAGTTTTACTTATGCTGGCCTAGAGAATTAATTTTATAAAAAGAAAATATATAATATAATTACTATTTTAAAAAATGGAGTTTACAGTAGGTCAAATAGCAGGCTTAATTAATGGAAAAGTAGTTGGTGATGATTCCTTAATAATAAAAAAATTAGGTAAAATTGAAGAAGGTCAAGCCGAAAGCCTCGCTTTTTTATCCAATTTAAAATACGAACCGTTTTTATATAATACTAATGCTACTGCTGTAATTATAGATAAAAATTTAGTTTTAAAGAAGGATGTTAGTAGCGCTTTAATTTTAGTTGAAGACCCTTATGCAGCTTTTAGTTCATTACTAGAAAAATATGCTGAAATATTTAATTTTAGTAAACAAGGAATTGAGCAACCTTCATATATCGGAAAAAATTCAAAAACCAGCGATGGACTTTATTTAGGTGCATTCTCCTATATTGGCAATAATTGTACAATAGGCAAAAATGTAAAAATTTTCCCTCAGGCATACGTTGGTGATAATGTTAATATTGGAGACAATACAATAATTTACTCTGGAGTAAAAATTTATGCGGGTTGTATAATAGGTAATTATTGCACGCTTCACTCAGGTTCTGTAATTGGTAGTGATGGATTTGGATTTGCTCCCTTACCTGATGGCACTTATAAAACTATTCCACAAGTCGGAAATGTAATTTTAGAAAATAATGTTAGCATTGGTGCAAATACAGTAATAGATTGTGCTACAATGGGTTCTACAATTATAAAAGAAGGAGTTAAGTTAGATAATTTAATTCAAATCGCGCATAATGTAGAAATAGGAAAGCATACAGTAATTGCAGCGCAATCGGGAGTTTCCGGTTCAACTAAAATTGGTGATAATTGTGTTTTTGCTGGTCAAGTTGGAATAGTTGGTCATATTAATATTGCTTCAGGCACAAAAATTGGAGCGCAATCAGGTATTAGTAAATCTATCTCCGAAAAAGGATTATCATTACAAGGATCTCCAGCATTTGATTATAAAGAACAACTTCGATCATTAGTTGTATTCCGTAGATTGCCAAAATTAGAATTAAGATTAGAAACATTAGAAAATAAAATAAACAATATTAAGGAGTAGATATTTTTTATTTATTATTGCTAAACCGTTCGAAAATCACGAACGGTTTTATTATGGATTTCTGATTCTAAAAATACGTCATGTCAAAATAAAGTTTAACTTTGCCCAGCTTTTGGTAAAATTTATTAGTTTATTTCAGATTCGAGTATCCAAAAGCACTTTATTCAACGTAATTTCTTTTTAATGAATACCAAACAGCATACCATTCAAAAGTCAGTAACGGTATCAGGAGTCGGTTTACATACGGGAGTTCCAGTAAGCATGACTTTCGTACCTGCAAAGCCAGGTCATGGATACAAATTTCAAAGAATTGATTTGGAAGGTTCGCCGATTGTAAATGCAGATGTTGATAATGTTGTCGATTTATCTAGAGGAACAACCATTGAGCAAGGTGGTGCAAGAATAAATACTGTTGAACATACATTGGCTGCTCTTGTTGGATTGGAAATTGATAATGTACTTATTCAACTCGACGGACCAGAACCACCTATAATGGATGGAAGTTCGATCCAATTTATTGAAAATTTAGAAAGCGCTGGTTTAGAAGAGCAAAATGCACTGCGAAATTTTTATGAAGTTACAGAAGAAATTCGTTTTAAAGACAGAGAAAGAGATGTTGAAATAGCTGCATTGCCATTAAATGATTATAGGCTTACAGTAATGGTGGATTATAATTCGCCAGTATTAGGTAGCCAACATGCTACACTCACAGATATTAAACAATTTCCTAAAGAAATTGGAGCTTGTCGCACATTTTGTTTTCTCCACGAATTAGAAATGTTATACAAAGCGAATCTTATAAAAGGTGGTGATTTAAATAATGCAATAGTAATTGTTGACAGGGTTATTCAGGATGATGAACTTGATTACTTAGCAAGTTTATTTGGAAAGAAAAAAGTTGAAGTTAAAAAAGAAGGTATTTTAAATAATGTAGAATTACGTTATAAAAATGAACCTGCAAGACATAAATTATTAGATTTAGTTGGTGATTTAGCTTTGGCAGGCCGGCCTTTAAAAGCACAAATATTAGCTGCAAGGCCTGGTCATGCTGCGAATGTTGCATTTGCAAAAAAGATTAAACGGCAAATGGAGGAAAATAAATTTAATAGTAACATTCCTCACTACGATCCGAAAATTGCACCAATAATGGATGCGGCAAAAATTTATAGTATGCTGCCACATCGTTTCCCTTTTCAATTAGTTGATAAAATATTTTATTTAGATGAAACCTCTGTAGCAAGTGCTAAAAACGTAACAATGAATGAGCCCTTTTTTCAAGGCCATTTCCCAGGGAATCCTGTTATGCCTGGCGTTTTACAAGTTGAAGCTATGGTACAGACAGGAGGAATATTGGTGTTAAGTACTGTACCTGATCCTGAAAATTACTGGACATATTTTTTAGCAATAGAGAATTGCAGGTTTAAGCGCATGGTTGTACCAGGCGATACATTAATTTTTAAATGTGAATTGGTCGCACCAATTAAAAGAGGTATTGCAAAAATGTTCGGACAAGGTTTTGTAAATGGAAGTATAGTTTGCGAAGCAGTAATGACAGCAAGTATTGTGAAAAAAAAATAAATTCTCAACAAGTTCGTATTTAAACATATCTGAAATATAGATGCAGATAGATAAAAAAATAAAATGACTCAGTTATTAGCAAACATTCATCCTGACGCTAAAATTGCTCCTGGAGTTGTAATAGAACCATTTGCAACGGTTCAAAAAAATGTAGAAATTGGTGAAGGTACATGGATTGGACCTAATGCAGTAATAATGGAAGGAGCCAGAATAGGAAAAAATTGTAAAATTTTTCCTGGTGCAGTAATATCAGGTGTTCCTCAGGATTTGAAATTTTCTGGAGAAGATAGTATTGTTAAAATTGGCGATAATACTACTATCCGCGAATTTGTAACGATTAGTAGAGGTACAGTTGAGAATTATAGTACTGAAATTGGAAGCAATTGCTTAATCATGGCTTATGTACATATCGCCCACGATTGTGTGATTGGCAATAATTGTATTTTAGTAAATGCAGTTCAAGTGGCGGGTCATGTTCATATAGCTGATTATGCCATCATTGGAGGGGCAACTGCTGTTCAACAATGGGTTCATATTGGGCAACATGCAATGGTATCGGGTGGTTGCTTGGTTAGAAAAGATGTGCCTCCTTTTATTAAAGCTGCAAGAGAACCTTTATCTTATGCTGGAGTGAATTCTGTAGGAATGAGAAGAAGAAATTTTACAAATGAAAAAATAAACGAAATTCAGGATATCTTTCGATTAATCTTTCTAAAAGGATTAAACAATGCCGATGCCGTTGAAATGATTGAAAAAGAAATAAATCCTTCTGATGAAAGAGATTTAATTACCAATTTTGTTAAAAATTCAAAAAGAGGTATTATTAAAGGTTCTTCAAAGCACAATGGAGTTGAAGAATAAAATTTAAAAATTTTTTTTAAAAAATTTATTTTTGCCATCGCCATAAACGATGGCTTATTTTTTTATCCGATATGGAAATAATTTTAAAAAATGTAGGAAAGAAATTTGTTTACGATTGGGTATTTCGGAAAATAGATTTCAAATTAAACAATAATGAAATTTATGCCATCATAGGTCCAAATGGAAGTGGAAAATCAACTTTTTTACAAGTCTTATCTGGAATGCAACCCTCAACTGAAGGAGAAATTATTTATAAAGAAAAGGATAAAATTATCACTTCCGATAAAATTTTTAAATACGTTACCATTGCTGCACCTTACCTTGAATTAATTGAAGAAATGACATTAACCGAACTCCTTAATTTTCATCTTCAATTTAAAAATTTTAGTTCTAATATTTCTGTTTCTGATTTTATTGATATTATAAGATTACCAAAAGCTAAAAATAAAACCATTAATTTCTTTTCTTCAGGCATGAAACAAAGGCTTAAATTGGGACTAGCTTTATATTCTGATTGTCCTTTCCTAATATTAGACGAACCTTCTTCTAACCTTGATAAAGAAGGATTTGAATGGTATAAAGAAGAAATAATAAAAAATAGTTTCAACAGATTAGTTTTAATTGCTTCAAACCAAGCTCAAGAATATGATTTTTTGACCGAAAATATTATTAAAATAAAATAAATTTTTGAATAAAATTGAATAAAAAAATCCCATCGTATAAATGATGGGATTTTTTTTTAAGGTCATTTTATCCAATAATTATTTTAAATTTAAAATATATGGCATTCGTAATTGAACGCCTTTATATTTCTCAAGTTCCTTTACTTGTTTAATATAGGGAGCCATGTCGCCAAAGTGTTTTATAAAAATTCTATCTTGAACGTCGTCATTCATTTTAGAAAATAATTCTTCAACGAATTCTTTTTGACGAGGCAAATACCTTACTTGATAGTCATTTTCTTTTATTTTTGCTAAACGAGCTGCCAATTTAATAGCATCTTCTAAGCCACCAAAAACATCTATTAAACCTACATCCTTCGCTTCAGCACCAGACCATACTCTTCCAGACGCCACTTTTTTTAAATCTTCCCAACTCATTTTTCTGCCTTCCGCAGCTTTCTGAGTAAATTTATCGTACGTTTTATTTACAGATTTTTGAATAAAACGTTTTTCAAAATCATCAAGTGGTCTCTGTCCTATACTGGCATGTGCATTGGTTTTAACTCCATCAATAGTAACACCTAATTTATTTTTTAACATATCTTCAATATTAAACATCAAACCAAAAACACCAATAGAACCCGTTATTGTATTTGGCTCAGCTACTATACTATCACAACCCATCGCAATATAATATCCACCAGATGCCGCTACGTCCGACATAGAAGCTACAATTGGTTTTGCTTTTTTTGCCAATTCAATTTCTCTCCAAATCACATCAGATGCCATTGCACTACCTCCTGGAGAATTTATTCTAAGTACAATTGCTTTTATTTTTTTATCAAGACGTGCTTTTTTTATTTGCTCAACTAAATTATCAGAAGAAATTACATTATTTTCACTGTCTCCACTCACTATATCACCTGAAGCGATAATTACAGCAATTCTGTTTTTACCATCTGTATCATCTTCATCAATATTTTGAATATATTTATTTATTTGAATAAAATTAATTTTCTCTTTCTCTTCAGTGATTTTAAGTTTTTTTCTAATTGAATTTAAAGCTTCGTCTTTATATCCAACATTGGTTATTAATTTATATTTTAAGGCATCTTCAGGTTCTGAGGCATATAATGAATCTGCGATTTTTTTCAGTTCACTAACAGGGATATCTCTTGACTTAGAAATATTTTCCCAATTATGATTTTGAATTGAATTTAAGAAAGATAGGGTTTGCAATTTACTTGCATCGCTCATATTAGTGCGGAAAAATGGCTCAACTGCACTTTTATATTCTCCTACTCTAAAAATTTCTGGTTTAATATCTAATTTATCAAAAAGACCTTTAAAAAAAGTATAATTCGAGCTTAATCCATTAAAATCCATTCCTCCAGCAGGATTTAAATAAATCTCATCAGCTACAGAAGCCAGATAGTAATCTTTCTCCGACATCATCTCAGCATAAGCAATGATGAATTTTTTGGAAGTTTTGAATTTAATCAAAGAAGTTCTTATTTCTTCTAAAGAAGCATAACCACCTGATAAAGAACCTAACTCAAGATAAACACCTTTTATGTTCTCATCTTTTGCTGCTTTATTTAACGATTCTCTGATTTCAATTAAACCTAAACTGCTAGGTTGGCCAGGGAAACCTGGTACATTTTCAAAAGGATTATTTCTTGATCTTTCTGTAATAGGCTTATCAAAATTTAATTTTAAAACAGAATTGGCTTTTACTTCTACTTTTTGTTTTGAACCCGAACTTAATGCAGCTCCTATGCCTATTATTATAAAAACTCCAATTACTGAAGTAATAATTGTGAACAAGAACAAACCTGTTATTGTCGCAAATACAGATTTAAAAAAATCTCTCATTATGTTATATTTTTAAAATGATTAAAGCTTCTATTAAATTAATTTATAACTTCGAAATCAAATATACTAGAATAGTATTTATTGAATCATTTTTTTTACATGAATGGAAAATTTAGCTTACCTGCTGCTAGGGAGTAATTTGGGAAAAAGTAAGGATATATTAACAGAGGTTAAAATTGTTTTAGAAGAAAATAAAATAAAAATTATTGAATCATCTAAATTATATAAAACTGCCGCTTGGGGATTAACCGATCAACCTTCATTTCTAAATCAGGTAATAAAAATAAAAACAGAATTAAATGCTTTTGATCTTTTAATAGTTTCTCAAAAAATTGAAAATGATTTTGGCAGGCAAAGAGAGATAAAATTTGGGGCAAGAACTTTGGATATTGATGTTTTATATTTTAATGATGAGATAATAAATGATGAAAATTTAATTATCCCCCATCCTCAAATACAAAATAGGAATTTTACTTTAATTCCATTGGTAGAAATTGCTGAAGGATACACTCACCCGATTTTAAAAATGACTAATAAAAAACTCTTAGAAATTTGTGAGGATAATAGTGAAGTTGAAATTTTTTAATTCAATAATTTCATCAATATCAAAAAAACGATATTGATATATTCATAAAATTACTTTTAAACTACTTCTTTTTCAACCAACATATCTTTAATGCTTGCTTTAATTGCAGCAGTGTTTTGTGTTTGAGCAAACAAAATTAATTCATTTACATTTTTATCAACGGATTGAGGATCTCCAATATAATTTTCTTGCAAAGCAATTAAATACGGTTGATGATTAATTATTTTTACATCTTCCTTTTCCATCCATTCTTCATGAATTTTCTCACCTGGCCTTAAACCTGTAAAAACGATTTTAATTTCTTTCCCCGATAAATTGATTAATTTTTTAGCAAAATTTAATATACCTACGGGTTTTGAAATATTAAACCAATAAATTTCACCGCCACTACCCATATTTCCTGCTTCGAGCACAAATTGGGCAGCTTCGGAGATACTCATAAAATATCTTGTCATTTCTGGATGAGTAACAGTTAATGGACCATCAGCATCAATTTGTTTTAAAAAAAGAGGCAAAACAGAACCACTCGAACCTAATACATTTCCAAAACGAGTAATGATGAATTGAGTAAAAAAGTTATTTTTTTTATTTGATAACTTAGATAATTGCTCATCATCATAGGCTTGTTGAATAAGAGAAAGAATATAATTTTCTGCTAACTTTTTACTTGCCCCCATTACACTTACCGGATTTACGGCTTTATCAGTTGAAATAAAAATCATTTTTTCAACACCATATTCCAGGGAAAGATCAGCAATATTTTTTGTACCACTTAAATTAGTTAAAATGGCTTGATCAGGATATTTTTCTAAAATAGGTACTTGTTTGTATGCAGCAGTATGAAAAATGATATCAGGCCTGTGTTGATCAAAAATTTTAATTAATTGACTTTTTTCTACAATATTGGCTAATAAAATTTCGAAATTTAAAGCAGGGAAATATCTTTTTATATGCCATTCCAATTCATACAAAGCCGATTCAGCATAATCTAACAATAAAACTTTTTTAGGTGAAAAAAAATTTAATCTGTTCGCTAATTCACTACCAACTGATCCTGCAGCTCCGGTGATAAGTATTGTTTTACCTTCCAAATAATTTCCTATTTTGGAGTTATCGGCTGGCATTATTTCTCTTTCTAATAATAGCTCTATATTCATTTAAAATCCCTAACGTTCTATGCTGATTAAAGGTTAATAAGTTTTATTTAAAATTACTTGGTTATGTTTTCAACAAAAAAGGTTACGGCCAAAATCATGTAAAATGGATTTAATTAATATAAAAATCTTTATGGTTTTTTATTAAAAATTTAATTCAGTTTTAAAATCATTAAATAAATAATTGGGGCTTGCCTTCGGCCCGGGCTTTACGTTCCAATCTTTTTGTTCGTACCTCACAAAAAGGATTTACACTTCAATCCCTAAGCCAAAAGAAAATAAAATAAAGAATTAAAATTAATTTTTAATTATCAGTTTATCAATATCTATATATTCATAATTTATAAAACAAAATCTAATTAAATATCATATTTACCTAACAAATAATAATTACTTGAAAGCTTTATAATTTTTAATTTATTCCACTTGTTTTGGCATCTTTTATAATTTTACCAACTAAACCTTGTAAAACTTTCCCCGGGCCACATTCAATAAATTCTGTGGCACCATCTTTCGCCATTTGTTCGACACTTTGTGACCAACGAACGGGAGCAGTTAATTGATAAATAAGATTTTGTTTTATAGTTTCTATATCAGTTGATGGCTTTGCATTTACATTTTGATATACAGGGCATAATGGTTTGTTAAAATTTGTTCTTTCTATCGCTTCTGCCAATTCTTTTCGTGCAGGTTCCATTAATGGTGAATGAAAAGCGCCTCCAACTTGTAAAGCCACAACTCTTTTTGCACCCTCTGCTTTTAATCTTTCTGATGCCATTTCAATTCCAACTATACTTCCTGAAATTACAAGTTGACCAGGTGAATTATAATTGGCAGGTACAACCACATCTTCCATTATTTCCGAACAAATTTTTTCAACTTGCTCATCTGTCATACCAAGCACTGCTGCCATTGTTGAAGGACTTAGTTCACATGCTTTTTGCATCGCTAAAGCACGTTGTGAAACTAATTTTAATCCATCATTAAATGATAAAGTACCATTGGCCACCAATGCAGAAAATTCTCCTAAAGAATGGCCTGCAACCATATCAGGTTTAAAATTTTCGGTTGTTAATGCTAAAATTACTGAATGAATAAATATCGCAGGTTGAGTAACTTTGGTTTGTTTTAGTTCTTCATCCGTACCTTCAAACATTACTTTTGTTATATCAAAACCAAGTATTTTATTGGCTTCTTCGAAATAATTTTTGGCTTTATCAGAACTTTCATAAAGATTTTTACCCATTCCAACAAATTGTGAACCCTGACCAGGAAAAATATATGCTTTCATAAAAATTTAATTCAATATTTTTTTATTTTAAAAATGCAAATCTAATTATAAATATTTATTTTTTTTGACTTCAAACCTATCCAAAATTATACTCAAAAAAGCTTTATTATTTTTATCATCAAATATGCAGTGT
>Ga0123338_10003449_pt1 | contig 14218 bp, 14 predicted proteins | sample grotaG_FD_89793 | JGI IMG/M metagenome (GOLD analysis project Ga0123338, IMG submission 89793) | Glacier valley bacterial and archeal communities from Borup Fiord, Nunavut, Canada, to study Microbial Dark Matter (Phase II) -... | ecosystem: Environmental > Aquatic > Freshwater > Ice > Glacier ... | reverse complement strand
TCAGCGGTTCGGCGCCGCTGCTGATCGAAACCTTCGACGACTTCCGCACGCGCACCGGCCACACGATTCTCGAGCGCTACGGCATGAGCGAGACGGTGATGCTGACCTCGAACCCGTATGCCGCCGCCGACGGCGAACGGCGCGGCGGCACTGTCGGCCGGCCGCTGCCGGGCGTGGGCGTGCGCGTGGTGAACGATGCCGGAACGCCCTGCGCCACCGGCGACATCGGCGGCGTCGAAGTGACCGGCCCGAACGTGTTCAAGGGCTACTGGCGCATGCCCAAGAAGACCGCCGAAGAGTTCACCGCCGACGGCTGGTTCAAGACCGGCGACGTGGGCCGCTTTGACGCGCAGGGCTACCTCACCATCGTCGGCCGCAGCAAGGACCTCGTCATCACCGGCGGCTACAACGTCTACCCGGCCGAGATCGAAGGCCTGCTGAACGAACTGCCCGGCGTGCAGGAAAGCGCGGTGATCGGCGTGCCGCATGCCGATTTCGGCGAGGCCGTGGTCGCGGTCGTGGTGGCCCGCGCGGGAAGCGCGCCGGAGGCTTCGGACCTGATCGCGCTGCTGAAGGCGCGCGTCGCCAACTTCAAGGTACCCAAGCAGGTGTTCGTGGTGGCCGAGCTGCCGCGCAACGCGATGGGCAAGGTGCTGAAGAATGTGCTGCGCGACGCGCACAAGGGGTTGTTCGATGGATGAGAACGCTGTTCCCGTGGTTGCCCCTGCGGCCAACGCCGCCTGCCCGCGCTGCGGCGTGACCTTTCGTTGCGGGGTGAGCGATGGGCAGTGTGCGTGCGCAGCGGTGCCGCTCGACGATGCGCTGCGCGCCGAGTTGCAGCAGCGCTGGCAGGGGTGCTTGTGCGTGGGCTGCTTGCGGGCGCTGAGAGAGCCCTCACCCTGACCCTCACCCAGGGGAGAGGGGACCAAAATTGAAAAGCCCCGCAGCGTGACCGCTGCGGGGCTTTCGTTCGAAGCAGGGATGCGTCAGTCGTTCTTGAAGATGTCCACGTCCTTGGTTTCCTTCACGAACAGCATGCCCACCACGAAGGTGATGCTGGCGAAGATGATCGGGTACCACAGGCCGTTGTACATGTTTCCCGTCTGCGCCACGATGGCCAAGGCGGTTGCCGGCAGCAGGCCGCCGAACCAGCCGTTGCCGATGTGGTACGGCAGGCTCATCGACGTGTAGCGAATGCGCGTCGGGAACATCTCGACCAGCATCGCCGCGATCGGGCCATAGACCATGGTCACGTAGATCACGAGCAGCACCAGGATCGCCACGATCAGCGGCTTGTTCATCTTGGCGGGGTCGGCCTTGGTCGGGTAGCCAGCATCCTTCAGCGCGTCGGCCACGCCCTTCTTGAAGGCGGTGTCCTTGGCTTTGGCTTCATCTGCCGGCATGCCCTTGGCACTGAACGACTCAATGGTCTTGTCGCCGATGCTGATCTTCGCCGGGCCGGTCCCGGCCACGTTCTCGTAGCTCACCGCGCGAGCGGCCAGCACCTGCTTGGCCACGTCGCACGAACTCGTGAACTTGACCACGCCAGTCGGGTTGAACTGGAACGAGCACTCGGCCGGGTCGGCCGTGACGACGACCTTGTTCTTCGCCTGCGCCGCCGCGAGGTCGGGGTTGGCCGCCTGGGTGAGGGCGCTGAACAGCGGGAAGTAGGTGAGTGCAGCGATCAGGCAGCCGGCCATGATGATGGGCTTGCGGCCGATCTTGTCGGACAGGGTACCGAACAGGATGAAGAACGGCGTGCCGATCATCAGCGAGATCGCAATCAGGATGTTCGCGGTCGCGTTGTCGACCTTCAGCGGGCCGGTCAGGAAGAACAGCGCATAGAACTGCCCTGTGTACCAGACCACCGCCTGGCCCATCGTCAGGCCGACGAGCGACAGGATCACGATCTTCATGTTCTTCCACTGGCCGAACGACTCGGTAAGCGGCGCCTTCGAGGTCTTGCCCTCTTCCTTCATCTTCTTGAAGGCCGGCGACTCGTTCATCGACAGGCGAATCCACACACTGACGGCCAGCAGAAGCACCGACACGACGAACGGCACGCGCCAGCCCCACTCGGCGAAGGCTTCTTCACCGACGATGGTGCGGGTGCCCAGAATCACCAGCAGTGACAGGAACAGGCCCAGCGTTGCCGTGGTCTGGATCCACGACGTGAAGGCACCGCGCTTGCCGTGTGGCGCGTGCTCGGCCACGTAGGTGGCGGCACCGCCGTACTCGCCGCCGAGGGCCAGGCCCTGCAGCATGCGAAGGCCGATCAGGATGATCGGCGCGGCCACGCCGATGGAGGCGTAGTTCGGCAGCAGGCCGACGATGAAGGTCGACAGGCCCATGATCACGATGGTGACCAGGAACGTGTACTTGCGCCCGATCATGTCGCCCAGGCGGCCGAAGAACAGCGCGCCGAAGGGCCGCACGATGAAGCCGGCCGCGAAGGCCAGCAACGAGAAGATGGTCTGCGAGGTCGGGTCGAGGTTCGAGAAGAACTGCTTGCCGATGATGACCGCGAGCGTGCCGTACAGGTAGAAGTCGTACCACTCGAATACCGTGCCCAGGCTGGAAGCGAAGATGACCTTCTTCTCCGCGGCCGTCATGGGCTGGCCGACTTTCGAGCCGGCTGCTGCCACTGTGGTTGCCATTGCGTTTGTCTCCTGAAAATGATGTGCCGCACCATGCGGTGGGCTTGGCCCGCATCATCGCGGCGGGCTCTGACCCCGGGCTGACGTGGCGCTGAACCGAAACTTACAAACTCGGGTGCAACCCTGAGCTTGCATTTCTCGATGCGAGAGCGTGCTTGAGGGTTTGCGTTAGATCAACGCACTCAGCTGCGTTCGACGCCGGCCCGCGGCGCCCCTTCGCGGGCCCAGGCGGGCGAGTCGAACCACGCGTCGCCTTGCAGGAACGCGCGCAGCATCGGAAGGCTGTCCAGACCCCAGAAGAGCTTGCCCTCGGCTTCGACCGTGGGCACGCCGAACAGGCCGAGCGACACGGCGCGGTCGGTCGCCGTGCGCAAGGCCTGCTTGACCGGCTCGCCGCTCGGGTCGGCGCGCGGCGCGAGCTGCGCGCTCAGCGCGGCCAGGCGCGCGGGGTCGTTGGCGTCGACACCGCCTTGCCAGATGTGGCGCAGCACCGTTTCGCAGGCAAACCGATTCGGCGTGCCACCCTCGGGCGCACAGGCCAGCAGCAGGCGCAGCAGCGCGAGCGGGTTGAACGGGTGCTGCGCGGGCGTGTCGAGCGCCGTGCCTTGCTGGTGCGCCAGCCACTGCACGTGGCGGAAGGTCCACGCGCGCTTGGGCTCGATCTCGGCCGGCCCCTTCTGGCCCCAGTGCTTCAGCAAACCCGCGAACAGCACGGGCTGGTAGGTCACTTCGACCGACAGGCCTTCGAGTGCCTGCGGCAACTGTTCGAACGCGAGGTACGCGAATGGCGAGATCGGGTCGAACCAGAAGGTGATCCGCGTCATGTCCATGGGTCAGGTCGGTGGCTTGGACGTCACAAGCGCATCACGGCGCGCGGGCAACTGCTGCGCCACGACGCGCCGGGCCGCGTCGCTCATCGAGCCCCATGTGGCGATCTCGTCGAGCGTGCGCCCACAGCCTTCGCACAGCCCGGACGCCGCGTTCATGCGGCACACCTTGGTGCAAGGGCTGGCAAGCGGTGCGGGCGCTCTAGGTGGCAGAAGCATGGTCGGCGGTCAGGTCGGTGCAAGTTCGAGGATATCGTCCCACAAAGCCGGCTGGGTGCGGCTGGGCGTGGCATCAAAGGCACGCTGCTGGGCGTGCGAACGGTCCGCACTCAGTCTTGCTGCGCGGCCTCGCCGAGGGCCTGCCGCGTGTCGCGCGCCTGCGCCATGACCCAATCGCAGAACTGCTGCACCTCGGGCCGCACCCGGCTCGCAGGCGTGGCAACGAGCCAGTAAACATAGGGGCTGCTGATGCGGCCATCGATGCCGAAGGGCTCGACCAGCTCGCCGCGTTGCAGCGCCTCGAACACGAGCGCGATGCGACCGAGCGCCACGCCGTGGCCGGCGAGTGCCGCCTGCACCTGCTGGTAGGTGAAGTTCAGATACAGCCAGCGCTTGGGCTCGAGCGTGGGCTGGCCGTGCAGCGTGAGCCAGCGTCGCCAGCTCAGGTACTCGGTGCTGGCCTTGGTGTCGTCTTCCTCGGCCAGCGTGTGCTGCGCCAGATCAGCCGCGGTGGCCAGCGCTGGCGCCTTGCCTCGGCGGATGAGATCGGCGAGCGAGCGGCTCACCATTGGCGAAAGCACCTCGCCGAACATCTGCTGCGCACCGGCCGGCGCGTGCGCGGGCCTGCAGTAACGCAGCGCGAGGTCGAGCTCGGGGTCGTCCATGTCGGCCACGGCGTCGGTGGCGGACACGCGGATGTCGATATCGGGGTGGGCGCGCTGGAAGGCCTCGATGCGGGGCAGCAGCCACAGCGAGCCGAACGACGCGAAGGTGGTCACGCTCACGCGCTTGCGCCCGCGCTTGTCGCGGATCTGGCGCACACCGGCGTCGACCTTCAGCAGGCTGGGCTGCACCGCGAGCAGCAGCGTCTGCCCGCTTTGCGTGAGCTCGACGCGGCGCGTGCCACGGGTGAAGAGGGCCGAGCCGAGTTCGTCTTCCAGGCCCTTGATCTGCCGGCTGATGGCCGACTGCGTGACGAACAGCTCATCAGCCGCAGCGCTGAAGCTCAAGCGCCGCGCCACCGCTTCGAAGGCGCGCAGGTTGGTCAGGGCGAGCGGGCGGCGGGTGTGCGTATTCATATCAAATAAGCATCAATTGGCGACCGGGGTTTCATTAGATTCCAGGTGCATTCTCAGCGATCATTGGCAAACGCTCTTACAGGAGATTGATGATGAATGCGCAACTCAACCGGAACCCGCTTCGCTCTACCTCTGCAGACGAGCTGCGCCGCGTCGAGCCCGGCCAGGCGCTGCACCTGGGCCGCCTCGGCGGCGAGCTGACGGTGGTCGAAGGCCGCGTCTGGCTGACGCGCGACGGCGACCTCGGCGATCACGTGGTCGAGCCCGGCCAGCACGTGCGGCTGGCCGTGAACGACAACGCGGTGATCGAGCCGTGGCAACGCAGCGAAGGCGTGGTGCTGCGCTGGAACCCGCGCCGTCAGGGTTTGATCGGCGCCGTCTTCGCCGGGCCCCTGCTCGGCCTGGCCTTCGCCACGCGCTTGCTTGCGGGCGGCTTTGCGGCCCTGGCGCGCACGGCAGCCGCAAGTGCCAGCCGGGCCCAGGGCTGCATCAGCGGCGCCGACTCCATCGCCTCGTCGGGCACGCTGAAGTAGCCCAGCGCCACGGCCTGCGTCGCCGCCGAGCGCGGCGCCCGGTCTTGCACAATGCGGCAGACGCCTGTGTTCACCCTGGAGCCCGCATGCAGCACCCCGAGCCCGACCGCGACGCCCTGCGCAAGAAGCTGGTGAAGGCGCGCCTGGCGCTTGGCGACCGGCTGGAGCGTGCGGTGCAACTGCAAAGCACGCTGCGCGTTTGGCTGGTCGGGCGGCGCGAGAACACCATCGGCGCGTACTGGCCGATCAAGGGCGAGTTCGACCCGCTGCCCGCGCTGTACCGCTGGGCCGAGGGCGCACCCGAGGGCGTGACAAGGCGCATCGGCCTGCCGGTGGCCGACCGCGTGACCGGCTCGCTGCGCTTCCACGTCTGGTACCCCGGCTGCCCGATGGAGCTGGACGCGTACGACATTCCGAAGCCGAAAGACACCGCGGAGTTCTCGCCCGACATACTGGTCGTGCCGTGCCTGGGCTTCGGCCCGGGCGGCGTGCGGCTGGGCTACGGCGGCGGCTTCTTCGACCGCACGCTCGCGAGCCTTTCGCCGCGCCCGGTGACGGTGGGCGTGAGCTACACGCACGGCTTTCTGCCGCTGCTGCGCAGCGGGCCGAACGACGTGGAACTCGACGCGATGCTGACCGAGGACGGCGTGATGTTCCAGCGCGAGCGGCCTTGACGGTGGGATGGGTGGCATCTAGCACATCTGTGGCTTGGGCTGCGGTCGGCTGCTTGCTGGCCGCCGCTGCCGTTGCCCAGCCGGTGACGCCCGCAGCGCCAGCCGCATCGGCGCCTGCCGCCAGATCCACCCTCGCCTGCCGCCCGCTGACCGAGCTGGCGATGGCCGCCGACCTGAAGCTGGCCACGGCACAGTCGCAACGCACAGACGCTGCCGATTTGAACGAGTTGTTCGATGAAGCCATCGACGTTTGGCAGCAGGCCGTGAACAGCTGCGATGGCCCCGAGCGCGAACGCGCCGAGCGCCACCTGCAAGACACGCGCGAAGCCGGCGCCCGCGTGGCGGCGCTGCGCGTGCCGGCGCCGGCAGCCAACAGCGTTGCAGCCGTCACCCCCGCCGCAAGTCGCGCAACCGCTGTCTCGATGCCCGCCGAGTTCGTGGCCGGTGGCACGCGCTTCACCGGCAGCTTCACCACCGATGCGGGCGGCGCCACCTACTCCGGCACCGGCAAGGTCGTGTGGGCGAACGGCGACATGTTCGAGGGCACGCTCGTCAAGAGCCTGCGCCACGGCCGCGGCAGGTTCGCGTGGGCCAGTGGCCAGCGCTACGAAGGCGACTGGGTCCAGGGTGTTCCAGTGGGTCAGGGCCGCATGCAGTTTGCCAACGGCAACCTCTTCGAAGGCATGTTCCAGGGCGGCTTGCCGAACGGTGCCGGCCGCATGCAATACGCGTCCGGCGACGCCTACAGCGGCGAGATGCTGCGCGGCGCACCACACGGCCGGGGCACCTATGAATGGCTCGGCGGCCAGCGGTTCGACGGCGAGTGGCAGAGCGGCGAAGCCCAGGGCAGCGGCAAGATGCGCTTCTCGAACGGCAACCTCTACGAAGGCCCGATGCTGGACGGCAAACCCCACGGCCCCGGCCGCATGGTGTTCATCTCCGGCGACGTCTACACCGGCGGCTTCAAGGCTGGTTTTCCCGACGGCGACGGCACCTTCGTCTGGGCCAACGGCGCCCAGTACACCGGCCCGTGGAAGGCCGGCCAGAAGGACGGCCCCGGCGGCGTGATGACATGGCAGAACGGTGACCGCTGGGAAGGCACTTATCGCGCCGACGCGCAGGCCGATGGCAAATTCATTCGCGCGAAGCGACCCTGAACCCACAACCCCACCCACCCCATGCAACACATCGACACCGACTATCTCGTCATTGGCAGCGGCACCAGCGGCATGGCGTTCGCCGACACGCTGCTCACGCAGACCGATGCCCATGTCACGCTCGTCGACCGGCACGGCAAGCCGGGCGGGCACTGGAACGACGCGTACTCGTTCGTCACCCTGCACCAGCCCTCGGCGTTCTACGGCGTGGATTCGCTGGAGCTGGGCAGTGGACGCCGTGACACGGTCGGCCTGAACCAAGGGTTCTACGAGCTGGCCTCTGGGCCCGAGGTCAGCGGCTACTTCAACCGCGTGATGAACCAGTGCCTGTTGCCCGGCGGCCGGGTGACGTACAAGCCACTGTCCAACTACCTGGGCGACGGGTTGTTCGAGTCGCTTCTGTCGGGCGAGCGCACGCAGGTGAACGTGCGCAAGAAGGTGGTGGACGCGGCGCACTTCGGGCCTGCCGTTCCGGCCACGCACACCCGCCGCTTTGCGGTGGCGGACGGCGTTCGCGTGCTGCCGCCCGGTGCCCTTCCCGACCTGTGGCGCGACGCTCCGGGCGCCGCCCTGCCGCGCCGCTTCGTGGTGCTCGGTGCGGGCAAGACGGCGATGGACGCGTGCATCTGGCTGATCCAGTCGGGCGCCCACCCCGACGCGATCACCTGGGTCGTGCCGCGCGATTCATGGCTCGTGAACCGCGTGACAACGCAGAGCGGCCCCGAGTTCTTCACGGAAGCCATCGGCGGGCAGGCCGACCAGATGGAGGCCTTCGCAACAGCCACGTCCACACCCGACCTGTTCGCCCGGCTCGAAGCCTGCGGCGTGCTGCTGCGCGTCGACCCCACGCGCACGCCTTCGATGTTCCACTTCGCGACCGTCACACCGGCCGAAGTCGAGGTGCTGCGCCGCATCCGCAACGTGGTTCGAATGGGGCGCGTGCAGGCCGTGGGACATGACCACATGGTGCTGGCGGAGGGGCGTATTGCCGTCGAGCCCGGCACGCTGCTCATCGACTGCACCGCCTCCGCCGTGGAGCCGCGCGCGTCAACGCCGGTGTTCCAGGGCGACAGGATCGTTCTGCAGGTGGTGCGTGCGCCGCAACCGGCGTTCAGCGCTGCGCTGATCGCGTATGTGGAAGCCCACTACGAGTCCGATGAGCAGAAGAACCGGCTGTGCGGCAGCGTGCAGTTCCCGCACACGCTCGGCGGCTATGCCGGCGCGATGCTCACGAGCATGCGCAACCAGTTCCAGTGGGGCCAGGACAAGGACCTGCGCCAGTGGATACGCGGCACCCGGCTCGACGGCTTCGGCAAGCTGATGGCGAGCGCCGCGCGGGACGATGTGGACAAGCAGGCCGTCATCGCCCGCCTCAAGGAACACGCCCCGGCGGCGATGGCCAACCTGGCGCGGCTGGCGGCCGGCGCCGCGTGACATGCCTGACGCGCATGAGGCGCGTTCAGAGCAGGCTTCAGCCGGCCAACCGCTTGCAGATCTCGGCCGTCAGCGGCGCCTGGTTCATCGTGTAGAAGTGCAAACCCGGCGCACCGCCGGCGATCAGGCGCTCGCACAGTTCGGTGACCACGTCGATGCCGAAGGCGCGGATCGACGCGGTGTCGTCCATGAAGCCTTCCATCTTCAGCGCCACCCAGCGCGGGATCTCGATGCCGTCGCGCTGCGCGAACTGGGCGATCTTGGCGTAGTTGTGGAACGGCATGATGCCCGGCACCACGGGCGCCAGCGCACCGAGCTTGCGGGTTTCCTCGACGAAGTGGAAGTACGCGTCCGGGTTGAAGAAGAACTGCGTGATCGCCGAGTCGGCACCCGCGTTCACCTTGTCCACGTAGTGCTTCAGGTCGCGCGCGGCGTAGCGCTGCTCGGGGTGGTACTCGGGGTAGGCGGCGACCTCGATGTGCCAGTCGGCACCTTGCGTTTCGCGCACGTAGCGCACCAGGTCGGCGGCGAAGCGGAAGTCGCCCGCCATGTGCGTGCCGCTGGGCATGTCGCCGCGCAACGCGACGAGGCGGTGGATGTTCTGCGCGCGGTAGGTCGCGAGGATCTCGGCCAGGCCGTCGCGCGTGGACCCCACGCATGACAGGTGAGGTGCGGCTTCGAAACCGGCCGCGGCAATCGCGGTGACGGTATTCAGGGTCTTCTCGCGCGTGGAGCCGCCGGCCCCATAGGTGACGCTGAAGAACTCGGGGTTCAACTGACCGAGCTGCATCACCACGTCGCGCAACTTCTCGTCGCCGACGGGGGTGTTGGGCGGGAAGAACTCGAAGCTGATCGGCACCGGGTTGGCGCTGTGGTCACTGGCGCTCATCACGCCTCTCCTTCAGGTGATGCCGGGGCCGTGGCCCAGACGAAGAACTCGCGGTTGCCGTCGCCGCCGGTGACGCTGCTTGCGAAGTAGTCGTTCACGCGCAGGCCGAGCGCGGCGCAGGCGCTGCGGATGCGCGTCTCGACGACGGCGTAAGCGGCCGCGTCTTTCACGAGGCCGCCCTTGCCGATGTCGACGGGTTGCAGCTCGAACTGCGGCTTGACCAGCAGCAGCGCGTGGCCCTCGGGCACGAGACAGCGTGCGATGGTCGGGAGCACATGCGTGAGCGAGATGAACGACACATCGGCCACCACCACGCCGAAGCTGTGCGGCGCGTGGCCGGCCTCGAAGTGGGAGCCGCTCACGTCGCGTGCGTTCAGGCCTTCGAAGGTCTGCACGCGCTCGTCGATGCTCAAGGCTTGCGCCAGTTGTGCGCGCCCGACTTCGATGCCCACCACGCTCGCCGCACCGCGTTGCAACAGCACATCGGTGAAGCCGCCGGTGCCCTGGCCCACATCGAGGCAGGCCTGCCCTTCGACGCGAAACGCGCAGCGCGCGAGCGCCGCATCGAGCTTGAGCCCGCCGCGCGACACGAAGCGCAACTCCGCGTCGTCGGTCACTTCGACCTGGCAGTCTTCCGGCAGGTCTTCGCCGGCCTTGCGCGGCACGGCCCAGCCCTTCGGGCCGAGCCAGCGCACGCCGCCGGCGTCGATCAATCGCTGCGCAGCCGACCGGGTGGGTGCCAGCTCGCGCTGGACCAGAAGCTGATCGGCGCGCACGTGATCAATACCTGTAGGTGTCGGGCTTGTACGGGCCGGCCTTGCTCACGCCGATGTAGGCCGCTTGCGAATCCGACAGCTCCGTCAGCATCGCGCCGACCTTCTTCAGGTGCAGCCGCGCAACCTTCTCGTCCAGGTGCTTGGGCAGCACGTAGACCTGGCCGACTTCGTACTTGCCGGGCTGGGTGTAGACCTCGATCTGTGCGATCACCTGGTTCGCGAAGCTGGTGCTCATCACGAAGCTCGGGTGGCCGGTGCCGCAGCCCAGGTTCACCAGCCGGCCCTTGGCCAGCATGATGATCTTCTTGCCGTCGGGGAAGGTCACGTGGTCGACCTGCGGCTTGATCTCGTCCCACACGCACTTGTCGAGCGAGGCGACATCGATCTCGTTGTCGAAGTGGCCGATGTTGCAGACGATGGCCTGGTCCTTCATCTTGGCCATGTGGTCGTAGGTGATGACCGAGAGGTTGCCCGTGGCCGAGACGAAGATGTCGGCCTTGTCTGCCGCGTACTCCATCGTCACGATCTTGAAGCCTTCCATCGCGGCCTGCAGCGCGTTGATGGGGTCGACTTCCGTGACCCACACTTGAGCCGACAACGCGCGCAAGGCCTGCGCCGAGCCCTTGCCCACGTCACCGTAGCCACAGACCACGGCCACCTTGCCGGCGATCATCACGTCGGTCGCGCGCTTGATGGCGTCGACCAGCGATTCGCGGCAGCCGTACAGGTTGTCGAACTTGCTCTTGGTGACGCTGTCGTTCACGTTGATGGCGCGGAACATGAGCGTGCCCTTGGCGCTCATTTCCTTCAGGCGGTGCACGCCGGTCGTCGTCTCTTCGGTCACGCCGATGATCTGCGCGCTCATCCGGCTGTACCAGGTCGGGTCGACTGCGAGCTTGGCCTTGATGGCGGCGTAAAGGCAGGTCTCTTCCTCGCTCGTCGGCTTGGCGATGACGGTGATGTCTTTCTCGGCGCGCTTGCCCAGGTGCATCAGCAGCGTGGCGTCACCGCCGTCGTCGAGGATCATGTTCGGGCCTTCCGAGGCCGAGCCCTTCGGGCCGAACTCGAAGATGCTGTGCGTGAAGTCCCAGTACTCGGTGAGCGTTTCGCCCTTGTGCGCGAACACCGGCGTGCCTTCGGCGACGAGCGCGGCGGCGGCGTGGTCTTGGGTCGAGTAGATGTTGCACGAGGCCCAGCGCACGTCGGCACCCAGTGCCTGCAGCGTCTCGACGAGCACCGCAGTCTGGATCGTCATGTGGATGCTGCCGGTGATGCGCGCACCGCGCAGGGGCTGGATGGCCGCGAACTCTTCGCGAATGGCCATCAGGCCGGGCATTTCGGTTTCGGCGATCTTCGTTTCCTTGCGGCCCCAGGCGGCAAGGGACAGGTCGGCAATGGCGTAGTCGTTGACTGGTTTGAGGATGGCGTTCATGGGTTCAGGCTCCGTTTGAATGAAGGTGCCCGCACGCATGAACTGTCGAGGGAGGAGTTCGGCACTCACCCACGAAGAACCATCGTGCGGGTGAGCGCGGTTGCAAATGCATCTTTGCAAACATCTCCGAGCCTGGGGGCACCTCGAATGGGCGCGCCTCGCAACGCTCCTCGGAAAGTAAGGTGATTGTAGACGCGCTCCGGCGCATGCCGTGATGACCCTTGTGCAAGACTCGGCAAATGCGACCCGTTTCATGCCAGCCCTGGGCCGACGCGCCAGGCGCCGCGCTGCGCCGCGTGCGCGGCGTGCTGACCGACATCGACGACACGCTCACCACCCACGGTGCCATCACGAAGGACGCGTTCGACGCACTGCACCGCTTGCGCGGCGCCGGCCTGAACGTGATCGCCGTCACCGGGCGGCCGATGGGTTGGAGCGAGCCCTTCGCCCGCGCGCCGGCGGAAGGCGGCTGGCCGGTCGATGCCATCGTGGCCGAGAGCGGCGCGGTGGCCCTGTTCCGCGAGCATGAGAAGCAATGCACCGAGTACGCCCAGGACGCCTTGAGGCGCGCGAGCAACGCTCTGCGCCTGCGCGAACTGGCACGTCAGGTGCTGCGCGAGGTACCGGGCGCCACGCTCGCACGCGACAGCGCCGGCCGCGTGACCGACATCGCCATCGACCACGGCGAGTTCGCGCAACTCGAGGCCGAGCAGATCGCGCGGGTGGTTGCCGTGATGCAGTCGGCCGGCGCGCACGCGACCGTCAGCTCGATCCATGTCAACGGCTGGTTCGGCGACCACACCAAGCTCAGCGGTGCACGCTGGGCGGTGCAGCGCGTGCTGGGCCGCGCGCTCGACGACGAGGTCGATCGCTGGGTCTACGTTGGCGACTCGAACAACGATCAGCTGATGTTCGGCCACTTCCCGCTCAGCGTCGGCGTGGCGAACGTCATCGACTTCGCCGCCTCGCTGAACCTGTGGCCGGCGTACATCACCGCGTCAGCGCGCGGCGCGGGCTTCGCCGAGGTGGCGCAGCAGCTGATCGGGATTGCGAAGCACCGGGCCGATGCCGCAGGAGCGGCGTGACCCGGTGCAGTGTCGCGGTACCCGTCAAAGCACCTCGTTGACCAGCGGGCTCATCGCCGTCATCACGGCCGGGCCGTAGATCGTGGCGAAGGCCACGTCCTTGGCGTCCCGCCCACTGGCGATGCGCACGAGTTCGTCGAGCGGCGCCATGCGGGTCGCATCGAACAGCACCCAGCGGCCACCCAGCCAGGCCTCGAACACGGCGTGGAAGTCGGGCGGCGGCTCGGCGAAGCGCGCGTGTCCGACCACCAGCCGCGCCGGAATGTTGAGCGCCCGGCAGAAAGTGACGCCCAGGTGCGCGAAGTCACGGCACACGCCGGCGCGCTGGGTGAACACGTTGAGCGCCGTCGTGGTCGCGTTGGAGGTGCCGACCTGGTAGTCGATGTTCTCGTGAATCCAGTCGCACACCGCCACCACGCGGGAGTAGCCGCGCGGCAGGCCGCCGAACAGCTTCTGCGCGGCGTGCGACAGCACGTCGGACTCGCAGTAGCGCGTGGGCATCAGGTGGTGCAGCACGTCGTCGGGCAACTCGGCGATGGGCACTTCGGCCGCGTTCAGGTCCACCGGTTCGGGCGTGCGGCGCACGCGCGCCTGGTAGCGCAGCTCGAAGCTGCCGGCCTGCGCCTGCAGGCGCATGAAGCGGTGGAACTGCGTCGGGTCCTGGTACACGTGCACGGGGATCAAAGGCACGAGCGTGAGCGACTCGCTCAGCACCTCCTGGTCGCGCCCGTTCAGCGCGTGGATCTGGAACAGGAAGTCGCTGGCACCGGCCAGCTGGTATGACAGGACGCAGTCGACGTCGAACACCCTGGACTTGCCCTGCGCCGCGCCAGCGTTCGGCGCATCGGGAGCAGGGGTTGCGGTGGAGGCGCCTTGCGCCGGGGCTTGGGCGGTGTCGGGCAGTTCAACGGTGGAGGTCATGTTGTGAATCTGGCGTGGGTTTGGAGACAGCGTGCATTGCAACGCACCGACACGCGGCGGGCCATCGGCCCGGCACTGACTCGGAAGTAGGACAACTTCTCAGCACCGTTGCCGAGTGCACCAACCGCATGCCTTCAGCCCATGACACCACTGCTCATGCTGCCTTCATGACCCACCCCGAAAGCGCCACGCGCCGCATGTCCCCGCCCACGCTGGGGGTGGCCTGCGCACTCGCGCTCGGGGCGGCCGTGTCGCTCGGGCTGGCGCGCTTCTCGTATGCCCTGCTGTTGCCGCCGATGCGTGCGGACCTGGGCTGGAGCTACCTGACGGCCGGCACCATGAACACCGTCAACGCGGCCGGCTACCTGATCGGCGCGGTGCTGGCGCCAAAGTGGATGCGGCGCTTCGGCGCGCGCACGGTGCTGCTCGCGGGGGGCGCGGCGGCGGCGCTGCTGCTGGCGGGCCACGGGCTCGTGACAACGGATGCGCCGCTCTACGCGCTGCGCCTGCTGACCGGCGTGGCCAGCGCCGCCAC
>Ga0123338_10003448_pt1 | contig 14222 bp, 10 predicted proteins | sample grotaG_FD_89793 | JGI IMG/M metagenome (GOLD analysis project Ga0123338, IMG submission 89793) | Glacier valley bacterial and archeal communities from Borup Fiord, Nunavut, Canada, to study Microbial Dark Matter (Phase II) -... | ecosystem: Environmental > Aquatic > Freshwater > Ice > Glacier ... | reverse complement strand
GGCGGCGATCGGCAGCGATCTGCTGGCCACGGTGTCTGCCGCTCCTGCCGCCGGTCGTTGCCAGGCCTGCCCGTTTGGTGAGAATTTCCCGACCCTTAAGGGTGCCGAGGAATTTCTGATCGCGGAAGCTTTGCGCCTGGCTGGCAATAACCAGCGTCTGGCCGCCGCCTATCTGGGGATTACCCGCCAGGCTCTTAACAAACGATTGGGGCGGGCAGGGGAGGCTGTTAAATAGTTTTTCTGCTTCTCTATTAACCCATGCCGCTCCGCAGCACACTCAGCAGTTGTCCCAATTCGAGCATCTTGTAAGGTTTTGCTGCTGCTGCAGCGCTAAACCCGTATTTATTGTAGTCAGCCATGATCTGATCGTTTGAATAACCGCTTGACACAATCAGCCGCGCCTGCGGATCGAGGGCGAGAACCTGCCCCGCTGCTTCACTTCCCCCCATCCCGCCCGGGATCGTCAGATCCATGATAACCGCCGCAAATGGTTTGCCTGCCTCCATTGCCTCTTTATACCTTGTTATAGTATCTGCGTCGTTAGAGCATGTTGTTGATTGAAATCAAAGCATCTCGCTGCGCCAACCGCCCGCACCGCTGCGACAAAAGTTGCAGTTGCAATTTGCGTCGCGTCGTCACAACATCTCGATAATACGGCGCTATTCAGTATTTTATTGGCTTTGCTGTCAATAGTCGTCGCAGGTGTATCTGTCCCGGCTATGCTGTAACATTCTGTAATAATGCAATAAACAATATACCTCCGTCTGGCACGCTCCATGCTCTCTGATTGTCACAGCTTATATAACTGTACACATCGGCTACGATGATTATGACGAGGGGGGATTATGAAACTCAAGGCGTACAAGGACTGGAACATTTTTGCAAAGATAATGAGCCTGTCTGGGCTGACCTGGATCGTGCTGGTGCTGGCGAGCATGTTTGCGCTGGTGCCGTTTATCAACGGGCTGATCATGAAGGAAAAAAAGGCGACGGTCAGCTATCTGGTGCAGGAAACGACGAGCCTGCTGGCTTCCTACCAGAAACAGGTGGAGGCCGGAACCCTCACGAAAGAAGACGCCCAGAAGCAGGCGGCCGAACGGATTGCGACGATACGCTACGATGGTACCAACTACCTCTGGATCAATGATCTTGGCCCAAAGATGGTCATGCACCCGATCAAGCCGGAGCTGAACGGCAAAGACCTGAGCGAAAACAAGGATCCCAACGGCAAGGCGCTGTTTTTGGAGATGGCCAAGGTCTGCCGGGACAGCGGTAAAGGTTTTGTTGATTACGCCTGGTCCAAGCCGGGCAGCACAAAGCCGGTTCCCAAAATATCCTACGTTGAGCTGTACCAGCCGTGGGGCTGGGTTGTCGGTACCGGCATCTACGTCGATGATGTCACCTCCCATGTTCGCCAGATCCAGATCGGCATCGGCATTGCCCTGCTGGGTATTCTTGCGCTCAGTATCCTGCTTGCCTGGCTGGTGTCGCGCACCGTTACCGGGCCGATCAAGGAGGTGGTCGATACCATCCGGGATATCGCCCAGGGTGAAGGGGACCTGACCCGCCGTCTGCCTGTTCATGGCAGGAACGAGATCGGTGAGCTGAGCGAATGGTTCAATACCTTCATCGGCAAATTGCACGGCATCATCAACCAGGTAGCCGGCAGCTCGCTGCAACTCGCCTCATCTTCACTGGAGCTGCAGCAGACAACAAAACAGATGACCGAGAGCATCGCCCAACTGTCATCGCAATCCACCTCGCTGGCAACCGCCGGTGAAGAGATGTCGGCCACATCTGGCGATATCGCCAACAACTGTCACCAGGCTGCCACCAACGCCGGCGGTGCCACTCAGAAAGCCACTCAGGGCGCGGCCGTCGTCGGCCAGTCTATCGCCGTCATGAACAGTATTGCCGAGCGGGTGCAGAATGCCGCCGCCACCGTCGATGCCCTCGGGGTTCGCTCCGAACAGATCGGCGCGATTATCGGTACCATTGAGGATATCGCCGACCAGACCAATCTGCTGGCGCTTAATGCCGCCATCGAAGCGGCCAGAGCGGGTGAGCAGGGACGCGGTTTTGCAGTGGTCGCCGATGAAGTCCGTGCCCTCGCCGAGAGAACGACACGCGCCACCAAAGAGATTGGCGAGATGATCAAAGCTATCCAGAAAGAGACCAAAGATGCGGTCACTTCCATGGAACAGAGCGTTACCCAGGTTGAACAGGGGACAAGTCACGCCTCCGAATCCGGCCGTTCACTGCAGGAGATACTTGATATCATTAACGACGTAACCGAGCAGATCAGCCAGATTGCTACCGCTGCAGAGGAGCAAACCGCGACCACCCGGGAGATCAGCAGCAACGTCATGAATCTCAACGACCTGGCTCAGCAGAACGATCATGCCCTGCATGAAACCGCTGTTGCCGCCAATGATGTCTCGCGCCAGGCGGAAGAGTTAAAGGATCTGGTTGGCCAGTTCAGGCTGTAACATTTCGGCTGCTTTCAGGCCGCTGTCTGGAAGCAGCCGAAGCCAAAGGGACATGATATGTTGTCTAAATATGTAGATGCCTGTTGTAAAAGTGAACCGCATTACCGGATGTTGGTGGAAAACTCCTGCGATATCATGTTCCTGCTGGACGCGGATGGTTGTTTTACCTTTGTATCCGGCGCGTGGAAAACGGCGCTCGGGCATGATCCGGGGGATGTTCTGGGACACAGCCTGCATGAGTTCATTCATCCGGAAGACCTCTCTCGCATTGAAACAGCGCAGCTGACGGCTATCCGGACAGGCTCCACACAGGAGATCGTCGCCCGTGTCCACCATGCCGGCGGAAGCTGGCGCTGGCTCACCCTGCGCGGTGCGCCGCATGTTGATGAGGATGGCGTGCTGACGCTGATCGGCATCGCCCAGGATGTTACCGAGCGTCTCCGCATCGAAGAGATCATGGCCCAGAGCGAAAAAATGATCATGGTCAGCGGTCTGGCCGCCGGGATGGCACATGAGATCAATAACCCGCTGGGGGCGATTCTGCAGCATGCCCAGAATATCGAGCGGCGGGTATCGGCCGATATTCCGGCCAATCTTAAGGCTGCCGCCGAAGTAGGCGTCGATCTGGAGCTTGTGCGCGCTTATCTGCAAAAGCGGGGCATCTTTGATTTTATCGGTCACATCCGCAACGCCGGAGTGAGAGCTTCAGACATAATTTCCAATATGCTCCAGTTCAGCCGCCGCGGCGACGCCGGTGCCGAATATGTCGATCTTTCCGCCCTGCTGGACGGGATGCTGGAGCTGGCCGGTACCGATTATGACATGAAGAAAAAATATAATTACTCCGGCATTGAGCTGCGGCGAGAGTATGCCGCCGACCTTCCTCCGGTGCAGATGGTTGTGGCGGAACTGGAACAGGTGTTGCTGAATATCCTTAAAAACGCCGCCCAGGCCATGGCGGCTGCAGCGATGGGACGGCCGCCCAGAATTATCATCAGGACCAGGCTGTTGGAGGGGATGGTGGTGGTCGAGGTTGAGGATAACGGTCCAGGCATGGACGAAGCTACCCGGCTGCGGGTTTTTGAACCGTTTTTTACGACCAAGGAAGTGGGGGTCGGTACCGGTCTGGGACTGTCGGTGGCCTATGCAATTGTTACCAAGGGACACCGCGGTGCGATAGAGGTTCACTCCAGTCCGGGTGTGGGGAGTTGTTTCAGTGTGATGCTCCCGCTGCAGGGGAGAGCGTAATGACGAACTCAGCTATTTCGGTGCTGCTGGTGGATGACGATGAGATGATTCGTGAATGCGTGGCGGCCTACCTGGATGATGAAGGCTTCACTGTGCATGCTGCTGGTAGCGGTGAGGCCGGCCTGGAAAAAGTGGCCTCTCTCCGTCCGTTGGTTTGCATATCAGACATGCGCCTGCCCGGCATGAACGGCGAGGAGTTTATCGTCAAGGCCCATGTGCTCAGCCCGGCTACAGCCTTTATCCTCCATACCGGGATGCTTTATTCGCTGTCGGATGAGCTCTGCTCCCTGGGGATGAAGGACGATGATGTACTGTTGAAACCGATCCATGACCTTTCCAGACTTGTGGGTAAAATCTGGAATCTCGCTGCATCAGGGAGAGCGATATGATGGAACCACTGGCTGGCAATCTGGTGCTGTTGACCATTGACGACGAAGAGTCGCTCCGCAGCAGCGTGGCGGCATTTTTTGAAGACTGCGGCTTTACTGTGCTGCAGGCCTGTGACGGACGGGCCGGTCTCGAGATGATCCGTACCCACAGTCCGGATGTTGTTATCACTGATCTGCGCATGCCCAATGTCGACGGGCTGGGGGTTGTTGACGCAGTCAGGTTGCTGGACAATAACCTGCCAATAATAGTTCTGTCAGGAGCCGGACTGCTGGCGGATGCAGTGGAGGCTTTGCGGCGCGGTGCCTGGGATTACCTGCCCAAGCCGCTTGCCGACCTGATCGAGCTTGAACTGGTTGTTGCACGCTGTCTAGAGAGGGCCCGGTTGGCGGAGGAAAGCCGGAACTACCATGAACGTCGGGAGGCGTTGGTCAAGGAGCGGGCTGTTGAGCTGCACAAGTTGAGCACCGCCGTTGAACAGAGTGCCAACAGCGTCGTCATCACCGATGCCAACGGGGTCATAGAATACGTAAACCCGAAATTTACAGAGGTGTCCGGCTATAGCCGTGAAGAAGCCATTGGCCAGACGCCAAGGATTCTTAACTCCGGAAAGCAGTCGGACGGTTATTACGCTGACCTGTGGGCAACGATCAGCTCCGGGAGGGAGTGGCGCGGAGAGATCTGCAACAACTCCAAGGATGGTCGGCGCTACTGGGAGCTGTCCAGCATCGCTCCGGTCAAGGACGAGTCCGGCACGATCACCAATTATGTTTCCATCAAGGAGGACATCAGCGGTCGCAAACTGCGAGAGGAACAGCTGTACCACCAGGCCAATTTCGATGCCCTGACCGGTCTTCCCAATCGCTACTATTTTCAGAAACACCTGGAGCTGCGGCTTGCTGTGATCAACCGTGAAAGCCAGTACCTGGTGCTGATGGTGCTGGATATCGATAATCTCAAGTATGTAAATGATATCTTTGGCCATGAATTCGGTGATCTTCTGATCCAGCAGATCGCCCGGCGCCTGGAAACTGTATGCGGGCACAGTAGCGTCGTGTCGCGTTTTGTCGGTGACGAGTTTACCGTTATTGCTCCGTTCGTGACGGATCCTGACGAGGCGCGGCAGCGTGCCGAGCTGATCAGCAGCGCCCTGAACGATGTCTTCACCGTCAGAGGGACAGAAATAATGGCCACCGCCAGCATCGGCGTGGTGGTTTACCCTGAAGATGGCGAATGCGTGGAGAGTCTCCTGAAAAACGGTGAGGCCGCCATGTACCATGCCAAAAAAATGGGGAAGAACTCTATCTGCTTCTACACCCGCGAGTTGAACAGCCAGCTGGAAGAGCGCTTTGCTCTGGAGGCAAAGCTTCATAAAGCGCTGGATCGCGGTGAGTTCACCCTTGATTACCAGCCGCAGATCAATCACGCCACTGGTGCTGTGATTGGTGCAGAGGCTTTGCTACGCTGGACTCCAACCGGTGAAGGCCGGGTTTCGCCGGCCCTGTTTATTCCGATTCTGGAGGAGAGCGGCATGATCGTGGCGGTTGGCGAATGGGTGTTGTGGCAGGCCTGTTCGCAAGCCGTGGAATGGCAGAAGCTTGGTTTGCCGGAGCTGCGTATGTCGGTTAATATATCGGCCCTGCAGTTCATGCGCAGTGATCTTGATGTTGCCGTCAAGGGGGTGCTGGAGTCCACGGGGCTTGATCCGCACCGCCTCTGTCTCGAACTTACCGAAAGCATGGTCATGGTCGACAGCATCCGCACCCTTGAGAAAATGACCACGCTGTCAGATCTGGGTGTTGTCCTCTCGCTGGACGATTTCGGCACCGGCTATTCATCGCTTGAGTACCTGGGGCGTATGCCGATCGATGAGCTGAAGATAGATATGTCGTTCGTTCAACGGATGTTGGTCACCAGGAACGATGCTGCCGTGGTTAGTACGATCATTGCCATGGGGCATGGGCTGGGCATGACTCTTGTGGCGGAGGGGGTTGAGACGGAGGAACAGCTGCGTTATCTGGCTGAACGTGAATGCGGCATTATCCAGGGGTTTTATTTTAGTCGCCCGCTGAGGCCGGATCAATTTGTGTCATATTGTCAGGAGCGCTGATTAAATGTATGAAAGTACCTTTTCTGCTGTTTATTTTGCGCTCCATTTGTGGTATTTATAAACACCGTTCTAGTATTGTCGTTTGTTATGAGGAGAACTGATGTCAGCCGAGTCTCATCGCCACATACGACACAGCTCCGTTATCGCAGTCACGACCCTTGTTTCGTTGCTTGCCTGGCTGTTTTACTGGTACGGTTCCCGCGAACGTCAGCTTGAACTTTCTCACCCTGAGCTTGTTATCGGTACTCTACTGGTACTGCTGCTCTGTTTCATCCTCTACTTTTTTCTGCAGCAGGCACTTAAACTCAAACAGGTCAATTCAATGCTGGAGAAGCGGCAGGCCGCTCTCGAACTCCTGACGGAACGGCACCGGTTGTCATCCCTGGAGTGGCAGCATATGTTTGACTCTGTCGAGGATGCAGTCTGGTTACTGGATATGAACCGACATATTCTTCGCGGCAATCCGGCTTCACAGAACATTTTTGGCCGATCGATTGGGGATGTCATAGGGCTGCACTGCTGTCAGGCAACCTATGGCAAAACTGTACCGCGTACGGACTGCCCATTTGAGCTTATGGAGAAAACCGGGAAGCGTGCCTCTGCTCAGTTTGAGCTGGAAAATGTCTGGTATGAAGTCTCGGTCGACCCGGTTTTTGATGAACAGGACCGCATTGTCAATGCGGTCTATATGGTGAAAAATATTAATGATCTGAAGCAAGCCGAGCGGCGTGAGCAGATGCGCTCGGCGATCCTTGAGCGGATTGTCGGCAGTGAGCCGCTTGCGCAGCAGCTCGAGTTTATTGTGCTTTCTGTTGAAAAGGAAAGACCCGGAATGATCTGCTCAGTCCTGCTGGTCAGTGAGGATGGTCAGCGGTTGTTGAGCGGCGCGGCACCCTCTCTGCCCGACTTCTACAATATGGCTACTGATCGTATAGCAATCGGCGAGGGTATCGGGTCATGCGGTACCGCTGCCTACCGTCGCGAGCGGGTGGTTGTGGAGGATATTGACAGCCACCCCTTCTGGAATGGTTTTACACCGGCGCGGGAGGCCGGACTTCGCTCCTGCTGGTCGGAGCCGATCATCTCCTCGTCCGGGTTGCTGCTGGGCACCTTTGCCATCTATCAGCGCTCTCCGGCAACGCCGGCGGCGGATGACATCGCCCTGATTCAGCAGGCATCGGTTTTTGCCGGTATCGCTATCGAGAGAAACAAAGGTGAGGCGGAGCGTGTGGCGCTGGAACAGCTGCTGGGCCAGGCGCAGAAGATGGAGGCGATCGGGCATCTGTCGGGAGGAATTGCTCATGATTTCAACAATCTGCTGACACCGATTCTGATCTACTCCGAGATGCTCAGACGTTCGCTGCCCGATGACGAAAAGATGCGCTCGCAGCTTGACGGCATCATCAAAGCATCAGGCAAGGCCCGTGACCTGACGCAGCAGCTGCTCAGCTTTGGCCGCAAACAGGTCATGCATATGCAGGTGGTGGACCTCAACGACACCATCATGTCGTTCCATTCGATCGTGCGCCGGACGCTGCGCGAAAACATCAGCCTTACCCTGCAGCTGGCCAGTCAGTCGGTTGTGGTTCGCGCCGACAGCTCCAAGATGGAGCAGGTACTCCTGAATCTGCTGCTGAACGCTCAGGATGCCATAACCGACAATGGCACTATTTCAATCGAAACGGGACATGTGCTGATCGATGACGAGTTTGCCCGCCGCCACCCTGGCATGAACTCAGGGCGTTTCGTGCTGCTGGCCTGTACCGATAATGGCTGTGGTATGAGTGCTGAAACAATGACGCAGATTTTTCAGCCTTTTTTTACCACCAAGGACACCGGCCAGGGCACCGGCCTCGGTCTGGCCAATGTGTATGGCATCGTCAAGCAGCATAGCGGTTACATCACAGCTGTCAGTACTGTTGGTCTCGGAACAACCATCAATGTCTACATCCCTGTCTGTGATGAAAAACCCTACCGCATCGCTGCGGAGATGGGGTCGGAGGGTCTTGACCATTCAGGGTCCGCGGTGATTCTTCTGGTTGAGGATAATGACATGGTAAGGGTTATGTCGAGCGAGCTGCTGGAAGGGCTTGGCTATACCGTTTACAGCTCTGGCCACCCGCAGCTAGCCCTGGAACTGCTCAAAGAGATCCCGGAAAAGGTTGATCTGGTGATCACCGATGTTGTGATGCCGGGCATGAACGGTCAGCAGCTCTTTGAGCGGATTGCTGCCGAACATCCTGAAATTGACAAGGTGTTGTACATGTCGGGCTATACAAACAATGTTATAGTTGTTAACGGTGAATTGGTTGACGGCGCTCATTTTCTGCAGAAACCTTTTACGGTCGATGCCTTGATGGGCAAGGTCAAAGAACTGCTGCATCAGGAAATATAGTTCCTCTGCATATTTTATTGAGTTACAGGAGGACTTTTCCATGTCACTTCCCCAACCCCAGCGGCGGCTGGATGCTACCGGACTTAAATGTCCGAAACCGGTTCTGAAGCTCTCGGTTATTTCTGTAGAGATGAAACCTGGAGAAATTCTGGAGATTATCGGTGACTGTCCGACCTTTGAAAAGGATATCGTTGCCTGGTGCGCCCGCCTGAAAAAGACGCTGCTGCTGATGCATGATGATGGCAATGACCGCAGGCGCGCCATGATCCGGTTTTGAAACATTGGATAAAAGTATGAATGTGAGAGAAATTAATATGTTAGGTCGCAGTTGTGTTCTGGTTCAGGAACATACGGAGCAAACTGGTGTCCCCCCGGATGGCCGCTGTGGCGGCAATCTTCCGGACGACACGCTGCTCTCCTGCGCGCTCTGTCTAGATTGCGACCTGCTGCACCAACAGGGTGACCGTACACTTTTTACCAGAATTGCCGCACGCCTGACAGCGGCTTCTGCCGCGGCAGCTGCCAGGCAAGTGTCATTGGATGACGAATATGCGGCTATTCGGGCAATGCTGGAGCGCCTGTCGCTCGGTGACCCTGACGCCCGGATGGCAATTCCGGAAGATACCTCTATACTCCGTGGTCTGGAACCGTCTCTGAGCCGCATAGCCAGCTTTATGAAAGAGCAGGTCGATGAAAGTCATGAGGTTGCCATCGGACTCTGCGAGCATTATGAAACGTTGCTGAAGCTGGCAAGTGGCGAGCTTGAAAGCAGGGCCAACACAACATCACCGGTGGAGCTGATTGCAAAGCTGGGCGAGCTGATCAACCGCCAGGCAGTAACGTTTTGCAAAGCGATCAAGAGCCTGAATGCCAAGGAGCAGGAGCTGGTCTCCCAGACCCGATTGCACAGAGGGATCATCGACTTTCTGCCCGACGCTACCTTCGTCATTGACAGTGAACATCGCGTCATCGCCTGGAATAAAGCAATGGCTGAGCTGAGCGGCGTTGCGGAAACTGACATGCTCGGCAGAGGTGATTATGCCTATTCAATAGCCTTTTACGGTGTAACGCGGCCATTGTTGATCGATCTTGTCGGAGCCGATCTTGATGTCGCACGCCAGCACTACCGCAAGGTGGAAAAAAGGGGAGAAACGCTGATCGCTGAAGGGAGCGTCCCGGTCGCCAGCCACGGCAGCGAGCGTGAACTCTGGATCACCGCATCACCGCTGTTTGATCAGGCTGGGAGTATTATTGGAGCGATCGAGTCGGTGCGGGATGTTACCGCGTTCAAAAAAGCGGAGGAAGACCGGGATCTGTTGAAAAACCAGCTGCACCATGCCCAGAAGCTCGACTCTATTGGGCAACTGGCCGGCGGCATCGCCCACGAGTTCAATAATATTCTGGCCGCAATTCTCGGCTATGCCGGTATTCTGGAAAAACGACTTGGCACAGATTCACCGAACCTGATGGCGGTACACCGTATCATCAGCGCCTCGGAAAAGGCCGCTTCGTTAACGCACAGCATGTTGACATTCAGCCGCAAGCAGGTTGTGGCGCTGAAACAAATCGAGCTGAACAGCTTTATTTGCGGCATGGAGGAGATGCTGTGCCGTCTGGCGGGCGAAAACTTCCAGATCGACTTCCATCTTGATCCGGAGGATCTGAGCCTGAATGCCGACGAGGGACAGCTGCAGCAGATTGTTCTCAACCTGTATAACAACTCCCGCGATGCCATGCCGGACGGAGGCCGTCTGACGATATCTACCGCGCTGCGCCGGATCAGCGGCAATGAAGCCGATGCCCCGACTGGTATACCCGCCGGCAGTTATGTGCAGCTTTCGGTTGCCGATACCGGCCATGGCATCCCGCCGGATGAGATGGGCCGGATTTTTGACCCGTTTTTTACCACGAAGGAGGTTGGTAAGGGAACCGGCCTCGGACTGTCGATGCTGTTCGGCATAGTGCAGCAGCATGGCGGTTTCATCAAGGTCTTCAGCAGACCGGGAGCCGGCACGCTTTTTTCAATCTGGTTTCCGGAAGATGCCGGGAGGGGGCGCAGATGTGCAGACGAAGCACCCCCGGTAGCTGGACAGGTAGAGTCCGGTAGCGAAACGATTCTGGTGGGCGAAGACAACGAAGATGTGCGCCCCATGATAGTTGAGATGTTGCAGGATATTGGCTACCGGGTGCTGGAGGCGCGCGACGGCACCGAGGTGGTGTCGCTCATGGAGGATTTCGGTGATACGGTCGACCTGCTGCTGTTGGACGTGATCATGCCGCGTATGAACGGCTATGAAGCGCTATCCGTCGTACGCCGGAACTATCCTGAACTCCCCTGCCTGTTTTTGAGCGGTTACAGTGATGACGTGCTGAAGCAGAAGGCAAAAATCTCCGGTAAATTTGAATACCTGTCCAAACCGGTCATGCCTGACAGGCTGATTGCCGCACTGCGGGCCGCTCTGGATGGCAGGGAGCCTAAATCACTTTCCGATTGTGATGGTCCTGCTCCGCCCCGATGACATCCCTTCAAACCTGAACCTGCCCAGATAAGTCCCTCTCCGGAATAGCCCGGACTCTCCCGGCTGCAGATAGTGCGGCGTGCTGTTGGTCAACGTGCCGGAAAAATTATTAAAGAGCCCTTCTTTATACCGCTCTTCCGTTAGCGGGAGGTGGTAGCTGGCAAGAAGTGCACCCCCCGACTGAACCGGAAAGGTCTCGGCAGTAGCGCTTTCAGCAAGAGCTCCAGTTGAAACAGTCACCTGTCGGCCGTGGGTGTTTGCCGTTACCCGGGCCGAAAGCTGCAGCCGGGCGGAGCCATCTCCCGCCAAGTGTAGATTGTAACGCGGCTGCCACCCCTGTTCCGCCGTCGCATAACGAAGCGTCACGCTGCCGCGGGGAGGGCTAACGGTTATCCGTAGCGATTCCTCTGTCTGGTTTCGCTTGTTTTTGGCTGCGCCGAGGCGTGCGTCAACCCTCTGGATCTCCTGCGTTGTCCTGCGCCTTGCTGTATAGACCGCCTCCAGCTGGGCAATGGCAAAGTCGGTTCCCTGGCGGATGCCCTGCATCGGATCCGGGTTAGCCTTGGTTTTGCGCGGTGCCTTGCCGCTCTGCGCTTTTGCTGCCGATGTAAAAATGGTTTCGCGGGTTTCCAGTGCCTGCAAACGGTCCTCCAGGCGCCGCCGTTGTTCTGTCAGAGCTTCAAACTCCTTGTCCAATGTTTTTCCCGTATCGCTGCTGTACGCCTCAACGCCCTGAATCGTGGTGCCGCGCCCAGGCACAATGGTGAGTGAGTGTACCAGTATACCTGCCGGTAGCGGTAGATTAATCACCCCTTTGACTGCGACCGCTTCCTGGCGGTACAGTGCTCCATCACGATAGAAGGTGATCTGCTGTTCAGCCGCTGCCGGGGATGCGGCAAAAACCATTAGACATAGGCAGATCAGCAGGCTCCAGATGTGGTCTCCAGTCTCTTTTGCAGAGCCTGAGTCCGTTGCTGCACAGATCATTTTTATCCGCTTCAGTCTGATTCGCATGATGTTCTCCCCGGCCGGAACGGCCTTTTTTGTGGATGGAGTTGCGTATAACAGTTCTTGAGGCTATACTCGCACAAAACGGTTGGAAAGGCACCTGACATGGAAATAGATGTAGATGCGGAAGTATCGGTCAAAGACATAGTCAATTTTTATATAAAAATCAATGATTCATCCAAGGCAAAGAGGGATATTGCCCGTCTTTCGTCCAAAGACAAGGCCGCTGCTCTCGATGTTATCGCTGCATCATCTGCCGGTCGAGAATTCCGCATCGATGTGGCGCGCTATTTCATCTATGATCTGGACGCCGTCGTACGCAGAAAAGCTGAGCACTTTATGGAAGATCTGGTGCCGGACTGGGTTACCGACCCCGCCGAAAGCATTCTGAAGCTGTTGAAATCTGCCGATGGCAAGGGGACTTCAAGCCGTAATGCTGCAGTCAAGTTCCTCTTTGGCATTGTCGATGTCAACAGCCTGCGTGAAACCTTCACCACTCTTCTTAATGGCCGTAACCGTAACCATATGTCTGAAATCCTGGCGATTGTTGAGGATTATATTGACTCGTCCTGCAATGAAAGCGAGCAGGTGAAAATATTTGACGCCTGTCTGGATATTGTCGTCTCCGATGAAGTCGATAACAGCATCAAACACCACGCCTCCAACCTGTTGAGCGTCTTTTTCAAAAAGGTTCAGTCTACATCTCTTGGAGAAACGCTGCGCCGTAAATATATCGAAAGGCAGGTCGACAAGGCTGAAGGGGTTTATCGCTATCTCTGCAGTGGTGCTTCCGGGCTGAACAGCACGTTTCTGGATGATCTCCTCAGGCCACTTAAGGACGCGGGGAGCAATTATCAGATCAAGATCCTGTCATATTTCAGGGCCGTGCTTGAAAAAACTAAGAATCCGGAAGAATCCGACACTGTTCTTGACACCTACCCCGATTACTGGAACCAGGAAGAGCAGCCCAAAGAGGAAAAGATCCGCACAATCTGCTCCAGAATTCTGCGGGGTGTCGATGGGTTGTGGGACGAGAGTGATGATCCCCAGGTGCGTGCCCTGATTGTTCATATCCGCTTCGGCGAGTATGCGAATAAGCGTGACCTGCTGGAAAACATCAGCTCAAAGGTGGGTGATCCTGGTCTTACAGAGGCTGCCAGTGAAAAACTGACCCTGATGCTGCGCTGTTTTCTCCATCCAGAACAGTCTGACGAACTTAAGCTGCAGGCAGCACAGCTGTTGCTGTTTAAGGCTGGAGACCCTGCAAGCCGTCTGGCCGCTCTGGAATATCTTGCCTTATACCTGGAGAACAAGAACCTGAATTATGCCGAACAGGGGAGTATCGCAACGGTTGTGGAGTCCCTTCTGGCGGAAAAGCATCTGGGCGTGCCGGTTCGTGACAAAGCCCGCTATCTGCTGTTTATTGCCGATGCGAAGCGTTTGCAGGGTGAAGAGGAACAGAAATCACTGCTCGGCTATCTGCGGGGTATTGTCGAAGGGGAGGGCTTTGCCAGTCAGAATGCGGAAAGAATTGTGCTTGGTGCTTTAGACACGTTTTTGGCTATGGCGATACCGAACGAGAATTTGAAAAAAGCGGCGCAGTATCTGGAATTCAAGATCAAAAACCCCAAGGGCCCCGCCACGTGGGATGCGATTTATGCGGCGCCTTTATAAACAGGGACTGTTTTTAACTTAATAGCCCCGAAAGGCCGGGATAATTTCTAACTTACCAACGAGCGGATGATGCGCCCCCCGCCCATGACTTCACCGTCGCGATAGAATACCAACGCCTGTCCGGGGGTGACCGCCTTCTGCGGCTGGTCAAAGGTCAGGTCGCATGCTCCTCCCCCCAGCAGACGCACCCGGCAGCCGACCGGCTGGTGGCGGTAGCGGATCTTGCAGGTCGCGGTAAATTCTCCCGTCTCCGGCGCCACCACCCAGCTGACCTCCTCGGCATGCAGACCGGCTGCATAAACATGCTGCTGTTCACCCACCAGCACGATATTCCGTTCGGCATCAATCCCTGTCACATACAGAGGCTCGCTCCAGGCGATCCCCAGCCCTTT
>Ga0123338_10003446_pt1 | contig 14225 bp, 6 predicted proteins | sample grotaG_FD_89793 | JGI IMG/M metagenome (GOLD analysis project Ga0123338, IMG submission 89793) | Glacier valley bacterial and archeal communities from Borup Fiord, Nunavut, Canada, to study Microbial Dark Matter (Phase II) -... | ecosystem: Environmental > Aquatic > Freshwater > Ice > Glacier ... | reverse complement strand
CTGGAAAATTTAAATATTTTTTCAGCGATTTTTTTAATTTAATAAAATATATTTTTATGAAAAGTATTGCTTTCTTCTTTTTGTGTTTTTCAATAATTAATTTTTCAAAAGCTTTTTCTCAAACAAAAAAAGATCAAACTTTTTCCATAATTACTTTCGGTGATATGCCTTATTTTCTTCCTGAAGATTATGCAAGGTTTGAAAACCTAATAAAAACGGTAAATACACAAAATCAAGTTTTTAATGTACATGTTGGTGATATAAAATCCAGTAAAACAAAATGTACTGAAGAATATTATAACAAAATATATGGCTACTTTGAGCAATTTAATAAACCATTAATTTATACGCCGGGAGATAATGAATGGAATGATTGTAATAAAGAAGAAGCGGGAAGTTATGACCCAGAAGAAAGGCTTGAGGTAATAAGAAAAACTTTCTTTAAAGACAATAAAAGCTTTGGAAAGGAAAAATTAACTCTTATCTCACAATCAGAAAATAAAAATTTTTCAAAATTTGTTGAAAACAGAAGATGGGATTATAATACCATTTCTTTTGCCACTCTAAACACCTCAGGGACTAACAATAACCTTGTTGCTGATAGTAAAAATTATAATAAAGAGTTTTTTGAAAGAGATGCAGCCAACCTTGCCTGGCTTGTTGAAATTTTTAAAAATGCAAAACAGAACAACAGTAAAGGAGTGGTAATTTTCACCCAAGCAGATATGTTCAATTCTGATAAAGAAGCTTCAGGCTTTAAACATATCATAGCCGCTCTTAAAAAATTAAGTATTGATTTTCAAAAACCTGTTCTTTTGGTAAATGGCGATTCGCATAAATATATTGTAGACAAACCTATTTTAAAGGATGCAAAAACCAAAAAAGTTTTGGAAAACTTTACCAGAATTCAAGTATTTGGTGAACAAGATATGCACGCAGTAAAAATAATATTCGATCCTGCTTCTGAAAGTCTATTTAAAACTGAACAATTTCTAATTAAAGGAAATTAATAAAGCTTTTTAAAAAATATATTTTAATACAAGTAATAATGAAAAATGCCTTTTCTTTAATAACCATTTTATTTTTATGTTTTTTATTATCTTTTTGTAAAAAAGAAAATTCTATTGTAGTTAACAAAAAGGATAGCACAGTTTTAATCATAAAAAAAGATTCTTTTTTTATCGCAAATTACCAAGCCAACAATCTTGTAGTTAATAACTCTTATGCATTATCACCACAAAGCTTGGCAACTGTTACAAATGATACCTTAAGAGAAGCATCTGGTATTGGTGAAAGTAAAATTAATAAAGATTTATTGTGGGTTGAAGAAGATTCTAAGAATCCCAATGCAATCCAATTGCTTGATCAAAATGGTAAAATTAAAGGTTATTTTACATTACCAGGTATAAGTAATGACGATTGGGAAGACTTATCCGTTTCCACGGGACCTGTAGCAGGTGTAAGTTATGTATATGTATCCGAAACGGGAGATAATAAGTTACAATATCCAATAAAATACGTTTATCGATTTCCTGAACCTGACATTACCGGAAAAAACTTTCCTGTAATAGAAGATATTAAAAATATTGATAAAATTGAATTGACTTTACCCGATGGACCTAAAAATGTTGAAGCTTTATTAATAGATCCATTAACGAAAGATATTTATTTGATCAGCAAAGAATACGCTGCATGTGTTTATATCGCTACTTATCCTCAGGATTTGAAAAAATCTACTTTGATGAAAAAAATTGCTGTGCTTCCATTAAGTTTTGTAACAGCAGGAGATATTTCTCCAGATGGAAATGAAATGGTTATAAAAACCAAGACTCAAATTTTTTATTTGAAAAAAAGCGGCAACCAAAGCATCCTTGACTTAATTAAAACAACTCCTCAAACATTGCCATATTATATTGAGCCTCAAGGTGAAGCTATTTGTTTCAATACAGATCAAAGTGGATTTTTTACTTTTAGTGAAAGAGCAAGTACAAATTCTCAAACCCTTTATTTTTATAAAAAGAAGTAAACAATGATTTATTAAATCATTGTTTATAAGATTATTATGCTAAAATAACCTCTTCCAAATCTTTTTCCACTTTTAAATTTTCTATAATAAACAATTGTCTATCAGGCGTATTTTTACCCATGTAATATGATAAAATTTTAGGAATGGATGTGTCCTGTTGTAAAATAACAGGTTCCAATTTTATATCCTCACCAATAAAATTTCCAAACTCATCAGGTGAAATTTCTCCTAATCCTTTAAAGCGAGTAATTTCTGGTTTTGGTCCAAGTTTTTCAATTGCGTTTCTTCTTTCAGGATCAGTATAGCAATAAATCGTTTCTTTTTTATTTCTTACTCTAAATAATGGCGTTTCCAAAATATAAACATGTCCATTTCTAACTAAATCAGGAAAAAATTGTAAGAAAAAAGTGAGAAGAAGTAAACGTATGTGCATTCCATCCACATCTGCATCAGTAGCGATTACAACTTTATTAAACCTAAGTGTATCCAATCCATCTTCTATGTCAAGGGCATGTTGCAAAAGGTTAAACTCTTCATTTTCATAAACTATTTTTTTTGTTAACCCATAGCAATTTAATGGTTTACCTCTCAAACTAAATACTGCTTGCAATTGAACATTTCGCGCTTTAGTTATAGAGCCGCTTGCAGAATCCCCTTCAGTAATGAACAAAGTAGATTCGTGACGCAAATCATCTTTTATATCAGTAAGATGAATACGGCAATCGCGCAATTTTTTATTGTGCAATGCTGCTTTTTTTGCTCTTTCATTAGCCAGTTTTTTTATTCCTGCAATTTCTTTTCTTTCCCTTTCAGATTGTTGAATGCGTTTTTCAAGTGCATCCGCTACACTTTTATTTTTATGAAGATAATCATCTAAAGAGCGTTTAAGAAAATCTATAATAAAACCACGAACTGATGGCCCTTCCGGTGCCATATTTTGAGAACCTAATTTTGTTTTTGTTTGTGATTCAAAAACAGGTTCTTGAACTCTTATTGAAATTGCACCAACGGCTGAAGAACGAATATCAGTTGTTTCGTATTTTCCTTTAAAAAAATCTTTTATGGTTGTTGAAAAAGCTTCTCTAAAAGCTTGTAAATGCGTTCCGCCTTGAGTTGTATATTGACCGTTTACAAATGAATAATATTCTTCACCATAAGCACTGCCATGGGTTAAAGTAAATTCTATATCTTCCCCTTTAAGGTGAATAATGGGATAACGTTTACTTTCTTCATCAATTTTTCTATTTAGTAAATCTAAAAGACCGTTTGGTGAAAAATATTTTTGTCCGTTGAAAACAATTGTTAAACCAGAATTTAAATAAGCATAATTCCAAATTTGTTCTTCTAAAAACTGCGGAATAAAATGATAATGCTTGAAAATGGTTTCATCAGGTTCAAAAATGACTAACGTTCCATTTTTTTCTTTACTTTCTCCTTCTTTCGGATCGTTTTTTAAAATTCCCTGTTCAAATTCAGCCAGTTTAGTTCTACCTTCTCTATAAGATTGCACTTTAAAATGCGCTGACAATGCGTTTACTGCTTTTGTTCCGACACCATTCAATCCAACTGATTTTTGAAAGGCACCTGAATCATATTTACCACCAGTATTTATTTTTGATACAACATCAACTACTTTACCTAGTGGAATCCCACGTCCATAATCCCTTATTTTTACATGATGATCCGTTACTTCCACATCGATAACTTTACCAAACCCCATGGTATGTTCATCAATGCAATTATCAATAACTTCTTTTACTAATACATAAATTCCGTCATCTTGTGCTGTTCCATCACCTAATTTACCAATATACATTCCGGGTCTTAAGCGAATATGTTCACGCCAATCCAAAGAACGAATACTGCTTTCGTCATACACTACACTTTTATTATCCGACATTTTATGGAAAGTATTTTAAAATTTATTTATTAAAGAAAAATGTAAAAATAGGAATTTGAAGATAGGATAACAATAAATTTATCGAGGGGAAATTTTAATTTAACAATAAAATTTTTTTTAGGAAGAATAATATTATGAATAAATCAATATCTATATATTCATATTTAAAAAAACAGTGAGTAAAATCAAAAAAATAATCTCATCTAAAATATTTTTTAAATCAGTTTATTTTTTCGATTTTAAAATTAATTACTCTTTTTTCTTTTCAAATTTTTCTGAAAATTTTCTATACAATCTTTTATTTCTGTCATCCAAAGTAATCTTTCTTCCTTGTATAAAAGCATAAGTTATGTTATTGGTTTTCATATCTAAAATATCTCCATCCGATACAACAATATTTGCATCTTTTCCTTTTTCCAAAGAACCTGTTTGAGTTTCTATTCCTAATATTTTAGCAGTGTTTAATGTAACCATGCTTAACGCTTCTTCTTTGGTTAATCCATGTGCAGAAGCTGTTCCAGCAAGAAAAGGTAAATTTCTTGATCCCATCGGGTCTCTACCATCAGCATAACTTAAACTTACCAATATGCCTGCTTTATGTAAAAGTGCAGGTATTTTAAATGGCATATCTACATCATCACCTGATCGAGTTGGCAATCGATGAAGTGAGCTTAAAATAACAGAAATATTATTTTCTTTTAAAAAATCAGTAACCTGCCATGCATCATCACCTCCCATAAGTACAATTTTCTTTATTTCTTTTGATTTAAAAAGCTTTATCGACTCAATAATTTCTTTTCCATAATCTGCATGTACATATAAATTTTTAGTACCATCAAATAAACCCCTCATTGCTTCAAATTTTAAATTAATTACATCATGGTTTGATATTTTACTATATGCCAATGCTTCAGAAAATGTTTTATCAATTTCATTAATTATTTTAATTCGGTTTTCATTTTTTATTATTGCAGATCCTTCATCAAAAAAACCCGCTCTGCGATACATTGAGGGGAAATTAGTATGAATTCCATCATCAATTTTATAAGCAGCATCTTCCCAGTTCCAAGCATCTAACTGAACAATACTTGAAGTGCCAGAAATTATTCCACCTGAAGGTGTTGGTTGCGCAATTAAAATTCCATTACTTCGAACGGTTGGTATTATCTCTGAATCTGTATTATATGCAATTAAAGAGCGTACATTAGGTTGAAAATCTACAACTTCTTCATAATCAACTGTAGATCTTACTGCATCTACTTCTGTTAAACCCAAATGTGTGTTTGGAGAAATTAAACCGGGATAAATATGTTTGCCGTTTACATCAATAATTTCAGCATTTGTAGGGGAATTAACATTTATTCCAATTTCAATTATTTTTCCATTTTCAAATAATATACTTCCATTTTGTATTATCTGACCATTACCGATATGGATAATGCCAGCTTTTAACAGTAATGCTCTGTCCTGTATTTTTACTGGGGAGGGAGGTTGCGCCTGTGAAAAAATGAAAAATGAAAAACAAAAAATTGTAATGAATATTTTTTTCATAAAAAAATCTTTAGCAATTAAAACATAATGAATGTTAAATATTTATTCTCCTGAATCCCCATTCTTAAAAACATCAGCCACATCTTCACAATGCCATATTTTTTGAGGTTTAGCTATTGGTTTTTGAGTAATGTTACCAGTACTTTTAGCTGTTAACATCTTTTGTATAATTCGATTGCGTTCAGTTTGAAGTTCATTTCTTTTCGTTTCATCTGAATTTAGGTCATAATATATAGCCCCATCAATAATTGTTTTTTCAGCACGCGCATAAATGGATAAAGGATTGTCTGTCCAAAGTACAACACAAGCATCTTTACCTACTTTTATACTTCCCATTTTATCATCTATATGCATTAATTTAGCAACATTTAATGTAACCATTTTTAAAGCATCTTCTTCTGAAACATTTCCATATTTAATGGTTTTAGCAGCTTCTTGGTTAAGTCTTCTTGCCATTTCGGCATCATCCGAATTAATACTTACTGTTACACCCATTTTTTGCATCAGTGCGGCATTGTAAGGAATAGCATCGTAAACTTCCATTTTATAAGCCCACCAATCCGAAAAAGATGATCCTCCTGCACCATGCTTTGCCATTTTATCTGCAAGTTTATATCCTTCTAAAATGTGAGTAAAAGTATTAATGCGGAACCCAAATTTTTCCGCCACCTTCATCAACATATTTATTTCTGATTGAACGTATGAATGACAGGTTATAAATCTTTTTTTATTTAAGATTTCAACTAATGCATCAAGTTCTAAATCTTTTCTTGGTATTTTGTCAGAAGTTTTATTTTTATTAGTATTAAAAGTTTTCCATTCTGCTTCATATTCTTTAGCCCTTGTAAATGCGTCTGTCATTACTTGTTCAACACCCATTCTCGTCTGCGGAAACCGAATTACGTTAGCATCTCCCCAATTGGACTGTTTTACGTTTTCTCCTAATGCAAATTTTATAAATTGAACATTTTTAACTTTCATTTCTTCTGCAGAAGAACCCCATTTTAATTTTATAAAACCTGATTGGCCACCAATGCAATTTGCAGAACCATGCAAAAGTTGAGATGCAACAACTCCACCTGATAATTGCCGATAAATATTTATATCATCAGGGTTTACAACATCACCCACTCTTACTTCCGCTGAAACTGATTGCGTACCTTCATTTACACCTGAGCTTATTGCGATATGTGAATGCTCGTCCATTATTCCATAGGTAAGGTGCTTGCCAGTACCATCAATTATTTTTACATTTGTAGTTGGAATTGTTTTACCAATTTTTGAAATTTTTCCGTTTTCTAACAATACATCGGTATTTTCAATTTTTCCTTCTTTTTCATTTGTCCAAACAGTGGCATTTTTGATGAGGATATTTTCAGGTTTTGGTTTTTCTAAATTACCAAAGGCAACAAATGGATAAATTACTTTTCCAATCTCTTGTTTAACTTCCAATTTTTTGTCTTGTTTTTTAGAAGTATCTGTAATGGGTTCTTTAAAGATAGCTGACCATTGTAAAAATTTACCATTTGCATCCTGACCATCGCCTTTAAGCGATTTATCATTAACATAACCTGTGAGGCGTATATTATTTTTATTTTTTTCTAAATAATAATTAATCGTTATTAAATCTCCACTCCTGGTTACTTTCGGGGTAATTTTAGCAGTGTCTTTTTCTATTCTATATTCATTTTTTTCATTACTGCCAAAGATTTTAAGTTTTAATTGTTGATCACCAACTTTTAAATCATATAAACCACGGATATCAGAAAGATTAGCAGGGTTGGTTATAAATTTTTTACCTTGAACCCAATTTTCGTATATTATAGCACCTTCTTTAAAAATATTATCTCACGATATAATAAAATTAGCAATCATTCCTGTTTTTAAACTTCCTAATTTATTTTCTTCTTTTAAAAGTTGTGCGGGAGTAAAAGTTAAAGATTTTAAAGCCATTTTTTCATCCAATCCATATAAAATAGCTTTCCTAATATTTGATAAAAAATCTGTTTTGGTTTTTAATCCTGCACTTGTTATTGAAAAGTTAATTCCTTTTTGAGCAAGTAAACCTAAGTTTGCAGGTGCCATCTCCCAATGTTTTAATTCCTCCAGCGTTACATTTTCTGCATCTTGTGGGTCTTCAACATCAAAAGGTTGTGGATAATTTACAGGAATAATAAAGGAAGAATTTGTCGCTTTTATTTCTTCAATCCTTTGGTATTCATCTCCTGCACCTTTAATAATATATTGGATACCAAATTCGTCGCCAATTTTATCTGCTCTTATCGCATTAAGTTTATTATTCACTTCGAAAATTTGAGGAAGATTTTTATTGGCATTAATTTCATTTAAAGAAAGATTAGTTTGTTCTTTAAATCCATATTTTTTATACCAATCGGCATCAAGATATGTTTGACGGATTAAAGCAATTGAACCCATTAATGAACTCGGATAATCTTGAGTTGAAGATCCTTTATCAAACGATAGGTGTGATGAAATTTTGGATTGAATAATACTTAAATTTTCTTTTTCATCATTTAATGTAACTAATAAACCTGTTCCGCGCATAATACCATCAGGTAAATGAGTGAGTACAGTTCCAAAACCTAATTTACGAAGCTCTTCACTGCTTTTATTATCTATTTTAAATATTTCAGTAGTATTACTTTCCGGATGAATGGCCTGATTCCAGGCATAAGGCCCAACTTTATTTGATTGCATTTGTGGATGATCTCTAAAGCGAGAGGTAGAACGTTTAATTTCCGGCAAACCAAATGAGGAATATAAATCAATAAAAGATGGATAAATATGTTTTCCCTGAAGATCAATTTTTACAGCACCATTATGATCTGATGAATTAAACGAGGGGAGAGTGGAGATAATTTTACCATTTTTAATTACCAAAACCGCTTTTTCAATTACAGTTTGATAATCTATGTGAATAGTAGAATTAAAAAAAACATAATGCCCATTGCGGTCATCATTTACGTCATTAACGGGAAAGGTAGTTTGTGCTTTTAAGATCACACTTACAAAACATAAAAATATAAGTGTGGAAATAAAATTCTTCTTAATCATATATGGAAAGGTTAGATATCTTTATAAGATAAAAACAAACATAATAATATATTGGAAAAAGTAATATATTAAAATATAAATTTTTTAAAAAAGTTTTATCTTTTTTGAAAAATTTAAAAATGGTAATTATTGCACTTAAATTTTTTTGATAAATGAATTTGACGATGGAAGCAAACTAGAAGTTTAAATTATGAATATATAGATATCGATAAATTCATAATTATAAATTTTTTAATTTTTTTCAAAAATTTAAACAGATAAAAATATGATTACTTCTTTTATACCTTTGAATACTTTATTATGAACATCCTCTAAAACAATAGCAAGGATCATAATTAATTAAAATGATTTAAGATTTTTAAACCGGAATTAATATTTATCTATTAAAATTTAATGGCATACCAACATATTTTTTTTGATTTAGACCATACTCTTTGGGATTTTGAGCGGAATGCGAATGAAACACTTTCAGAATTATTTGAAAATTATAATTTAAAACAACATTCCCAAGAGCCATTAGAAGTTTTTCTACAAAATTTTCACAGCATTAATAATAACCTTTGGGATTTATATAATGTGGGGAAAATTTCTCAAGCAGATTTACGAAATAAAAGATTTAATCTTGTTTTTAAAGACTTTATTAATTTTGATCGCACCCAAGTATTTGCTGATGAATATTTAAATAAAACTCCACAAAAGCCTCATTTAATCCCATTTGCAAAAGAAATATTAGATTATTTAAGCAAAAAAAATTATCATCTTCATATTATCACTAATGGTTTTTCAGATACACAATTCATTAAATTAAAATCAGGCGAAATCCATCATTATTTTAAAAACGTATTTACTTCAAGTATTTCAGGTTTTAAAAAACCTGAAATTGAAATGTTTGAATATGCTATATCCCAATCCAAGGCAAACATTGAAAATAGTATAATGATAGGTGATACAATAGAATCCGACATAATTGGTGCATTAAATGCCGGAATTGATACAGTTTTTTATAATCCCTTAGCAAAAACACACAACTCAAAGCCCACATTTGAAATCATAAACCTTAATGAATTAAAACAAATTTTATGAGATGTATTATTTGTTTAAATAAGAAATTTTTACACTCAAAAAAAAAATTAATTTTGTACTCTTCAATTAATCAATGCCTTTAATTCTTTACATGCAAAAATTCTTTTTAATTATTTTGTTTTCCAGCCTGACTTTAAAAATGTATGGTCAGTTAAGGGCACCAAAATATAGTAATGAATTTCTTTCAATTGGTGTTGGGGCACGTGCTTTAGGAATGTCGGGCACGCAAGTAGCGATTGTTAATGATGTTACATCTGGTTATTGGAACCCTGCTGGCTTAATTAGAGTAAAAGACAAATATCAGGTTTCTTTAATGCACGCTGAATATTTTGCAGGGATAGCTAAATATGATTACCTAGCTTTTACAACTGCAATTGATTCTGTTAGCAAGCTTGGTGTAAGTGTAATTAGATTTGGTGTTGATGACATACCTAATACTTTAAATTTATTTAATGCTGATGGTTCAATTAATTATGATAAAATAACTTTTTTTGCATCGGCTGATTATGCATTTTTATTTTCATACGCACGTAAATCTCAAAGGATAAAAGGTTTAAATTTTGGAGCGAATTTAAAAATTATTCATCGTGTAGTAGGTAATTTTGGTACAGCATGGGGTTTTGGTTTTGATGTTGGCTTGCAATATCAAAGAAGAAATTGGCAGCTTGGAGCAGTGGTAAAAGATATCACAGGTACGTTTAACGCCTGGTCATACAATTCATCACTATTAGTTAAAACTTTTGCATTAACAGCAAACGTAGTTCCTGAAAATTCAATTGAGGTTACCTTGCCTCAAGCTATATTGGGTGTAGGAAGATCATTCACTTTTGGAAGAAAGTTTGGATTAATAGCAGGGATAGATTTGAACGTAACCTTTGATGGAAGAAGAAACAACACATTTAGTGATGTAATAAAAAGTAATTTAGTGTCGATAGACCCAAAAGGAGGTTTTGAAGTTGCTTATAATAAAATTGCTTTTTTAAGGTTTGGAGTTGGAAATATTCAAAAGATAAAAAACTTTGATAAAACATATAAAACCACCTTTCAACCAAACTTTGGAGTAGGTTTTAAAGTAAGTAAGTTTACAATTGATTACGCATTGACAGATATTGGAGATAAAGCGGAAGCTTTATATTCCAATGTTTTTTCTATAAAAGCAGGTTTTTAGAAGTTTATTAAAATTTAATAATCCTGTATGGGAATACTAAAGTATAAGAAATATTTTTTTCTGATTATAGTTTATCTATTTTCAACACGAATTTTTGCACAACAATATGGCAATGAGTGGATTAACTATGGCCAACAATATTTTAAAATTCCTGTTGTTCAGAAGGGCATTTATCGCATCACACAACCAGAATTGCAAGCAGCAGGTTTCCCCACCACAATTGACCCAAGAAAAATTCAGGTTTATAAAAGAGGTGTAGAGCAATCAATTAATGTATTTGGTGAAAATGATGGTGTTTTGGATACAGGAGATTATTTGGAATTTTATGGAGAAGGTAACGATGGAACGCTTGATTCTAAACTATATTTAGATCCCAAATTTCAAGTAAATAAATATTTTAATTTATATTCTGATACCTCAGCCTACTTTTTAACTTATAGAATAGATAATACAAAAGGAAAGAGAATGATTGTAACAGGTCAACCAAACACAACCGGTTTGTTACCTGTTCCATATCACCTTGACCAAAAAGTTTCTTTTTTTGCACAAGAGTATGCTGAAGGTCAAAACTATCCTGTAGGTGAGTCCGATTATAAATCTTATTTAAGTCAATACGATTCTGGTGAAGGTTTTGTTGGTTATAGAATTGTAGTACCAACCTTTTATTACAGACCAGATCGAAGATTTTTATATGACACTATTAGTTATACAATAAATAATATTACAAATACATATACTGCAGCCGTTGCACCTCCTTCATTAACCATTACATTAGTTGGAAGAAATAATTTACCTCATGCCACAGAAATTTTAATTGGAGGTTCACAATCTTCTCTTCGTTCATTATCCATCATAAATTATAATTATAGTGAAACCAAAGTGGTTAATTTACCTATTTTATGGAGTGATATTGTAAATGGTCAACTAGTAGTTAAATTTAAAATTGCAGGAAACAATGATATGATTTCTGTAGCAAATATTTTGCTAACATATCCGCAAACTATTGATGCATCCAATTCTTCTTCCAAATTTATTAATTTACCACCTGATCCTTCTGGTACGTCCTATTTAGAAATTAGTAATTACATAAATGGATCTCTATTATATGATATTACGGATGTAAACAATATAAATTTAATTAACACATCCAATACTTCAGGTAAGTTATCAAGTGTTATAAATGGAACAAATACGGGAAAAAATCTTTATCTCTTTAATGGCTTTTTAAGTGTATTAGGTTTAAAGCCAATTAATTTCAGATTAATAAATCCACTTAATCATAATTTTTTAATCATTTCCCATAAAGAATTAAGACAATCCTCTGGACTTGGTTACGATGCTGTTAAAGCATATTCTGATTATCGGGCTTCTTCTGCTGGAGGAAATAATGATACAATTACTGTCAATATTGATATGCTTTACAATCAGTTTTCATATGGAGAAAAATCACCTTTAGCTATCAGGCATTTTGCAGATTTTATGTTACAAAATAAAACTAGGCAACTCTATATGCTATTAATTGGCAGAGGTAAATTGCCTTTTTTTGCAAGAGTTAGTGGTGCTCAATATGCCAGAGATTTTATTCCTCCCGCAGGTTTTCCAGGTTCAGATGTTGCTTTAGTGAGTGGAATTGGAGGAAATAATATTTTTGTACCTGCAATTCCTATTGGAAGGTTAATTGCGGATAGCCCTGAAGAAATTATTTATTATTTAAATAAAGTTAAAGAACACGAAGCACTTGATCCTCAACTTTGGCAAAAAGATTTGGTTCATTTAAGTGGAGGTAGGTCTACAAGTGAGCTTTCTTTATTCCGATCTTATGTAAATGATTTAAAAACAGTTGTTGAAGGAAAATATTTTGGTGGTAAAGTGGCCACTATTTCTAAAAAAACAGATAATCCCGTTGAACTTATAAATGTTGCAGACCAAGTAAATAGAGGGATTTCTATGTTAACTTTTTTTGGTCACGCTTCCCCAAATATTATTGACATTGATATTGGATATTGTTCTAACCCACAATATGGATATAATAATAAGGGTAAATACCCTATGATTTTAGTAAATGGTTGCGATGCTGGTGACATATTCAGTGCTGAAGCTTATGGACAAACTTTAGGTGAAAATTGGATAAAAACAGCTGACAAAGGATGCATATTATTTTATGCACATAGTTATATTGGTTACAGTTATCCATTAAAAACCTGGGCTGATCAAATTTATAATACTTTTTATGCTGATAGTATTTTTGTTGGAAAACCTGTAGGACTACGGTTGAAAGAAACTGCGAAAAAATATTCAAATAATTACACTCCAGCAGATATAATTTATTTATCAAATGCACAACAATATGTTTTACAAGGCGATCCTTCTATCTCTCTTACTAAAACAACAAAACCGGATTACGCAATTACTCCTGAAAAGATTTTTTTAAAATCATTTAACAATCTTCCCGTCTCAGCAGCTGTTGATTCATTTATAGTAGGTATAATTGTATCAAATGTAGGAAAAGTAGATTACAAAAATGTTGGAATAACCATACGACGGACTTATAGCAATGGAACTTTTCAACAATACGATACTTTAAGCTATCCACCAGTTTTTTATCAGGATACGCTGTATTTTACAATTAGAAATACAAATTTTACTGAAGGTGGAGATAACAGGTTTGAAATAATTATTGATCCCAAAAATCAAATTGATGAGTTGAGTAAAACAAATAATATTGCCACTTTAGATTACTTGATGCCAACAATAGGTGCTATCCCTCTATTTCCTCAAGAGTACAGTGTTGTAAATAAACAACCAATTAAATTTATTGCTCAAACAACGGGAATAGTAAATAATAGCCGACAATTTATAATGGAAGTTGATACATCTTATTTATTTAACAGCAGTGCCAAGAGAAGTTATATTACTACCGGTGCCTCCCTTCCAACCTGGGATAATATTTCTCTAATATCTACAAAAGATAGTATTGTATATTATTGGCGAGTTAGATTCGGTGATATACCTGAAGGATTAAATAATACCTGGGCCGAAAGTTCATTTATATTTATTAACAACAGCCCCGAAGGTTGGTCCCAAAGTGCCTATCATCAATTTATAAAAGCTGGCTTAAATCAAACAGTATTGCAAGTCCCACTGCAAAAATGGGAGTTTACCCCTACTAAATCAAAGATAAATATTAAAGTTTATGGCACGGCCAGTGACCCTAAATACGATCAGAAAACTTTTTTAAATATTAATAAAATACCAGTCGTCTATAACGGATATTGTTTAAATAATGTTTTAATTGCAGTTGCCTTTGATAAAAATAGTGCCAACCCATATGCAGGAAGCAATTTTCAACAATGTGGGCCAGTATATCCGCTTATTTCAAATTATTTAACTTATACACAAGTAAGCGCAGATGCTTTTGGTGG
>Ga0123338_10003443_pt1 | contig 14228 bp, 10 predicted proteins | sample grotaG_FD_89793 | JGI IMG/M metagenome (GOLD analysis project Ga0123338, IMG submission 89793) | Glacier valley bacterial and archeal communities from Borup Fiord, Nunavut, Canada, to study Microbial Dark Matter (Phase II) -... | ecosystem: Environmental > Aquatic > Freshwater > Ice > Glacier ... | reverse complement strand
GAGCGGCAGTGTCTCACCGGTCACGCCGGTTTCGGTCGTAGCGATCAAGGCGTGCGCGATGCGGTCGAACGCGTAGAGTTTTCCGCCGATGACGACGGGCCCGGCGAATCGATTTTGGCGCACCGCGTTCCGTGCGACGAGTTTGATCTGACCGAGCGGTTCGCCGCGTTCGACGTCGATCAGCGTCCCATCGTCGGTCATCCCGATCGTTTTGCCGTGATAGAGCGTCGTCCCAACGAGCCAATTCAAGACGTCGGGCAAGGCGCGGCGCGTGATGATCGTTGCGGTCGAGCCGCTCAGATGCACGCGCGTGACGCGCGGCCGTGCATCCGCCCACCAGCCGGCCTGCTGCACGATCGTGAGGTCGTCACCGGTCGCAGCGATCGAACTGATCAGCGATGGGCGATCGCGTCGATCGTCCATGAGCGCATCGATGCGCCAGGATCCGAGCACGCGACCGTCCGGGTTGAGCCGATAGATCTGCGGCTGCACCGACGAGGCAAGATAGAGCACGTCACCCGCGATGGAAATAGGCCCGGGGTCGGCATATTTGTCGTTTGCGATTTCGGGCAAGATCGTACCGCTTGTCTGTAACGCATCGATCGCGGAGAACGCGAAATTTTCGCCGACACCGACGCGCGGAATCGCGAGCAAATCGTTCGCACGTTCGGCGGGCGCCGCGTCGCCGGGAATCGAGACGGCAAAGGCCGCCTCGAAACCCTCCTTGCGCAGCGCGGCGAAGAGGCGCGCCGTCAAGCCCGGTGCGTTCGAATGTCCCGCCTCGAGGCGTGTTGCCGGATCGCCGCCGACGAGCAGCGCGGAATTTTGGCCGAATTCACCGCTCGGATACGCGAAGAGCGTAATCTTCGTTCGCAATCTCCGCTCGAACGTTTCGCGGAACTGATGTAGATCGGCACGAATACGCGCTTCGAATTCATCGGCCGTTTCGAGCCGATTCTTGTCAGCAAGCCACATCTCGTTTGCGTACCAATAGGGGTTTTTCGTTCCGCGCGCATCGAGCGTGATATTGCTGTGTCCCATCCAGCCGTGCGATTGGAGCGTCCACACGCCGCTGGATTGCATTTGCTCGAGTTGCGCTGACGTCAGCCGACCGGGTTTCGTATCGGTGAGGATGCCTTCGAAAAACATCGTCGCGCTCGCGTGATGTTTCTCGAGCACGGGCGTACCCTCGGTAAACGCGCTCGCATAGCCGTCATCGAAGGTAAGGAGCAGCGGCTTTTGGGGTAGTGCTGACGCATCGATTCTGTGCGCGAAGAAATCCAGCGCCATCCCAACTGAGATGACGTGATACCCATGGCTTTCGGCGTCGGTTAAAATCGCGTCGAATTCGGCGGCCGAAATCCACGGTTTTTTGACGTGATCTTCAGCGCCGCTCGCGCCGATGATCGGGGCGCTCGAGATTTGATGGAGCAGCAATGTGGTGATCGGGACGTCCGGAATCGGCACGATCGTGGGTGCCGCAGCAGAGAGCGGCAATGACGCGCTGAAAAATGCGATCCCCAAAGCAAGGGAGCGCACGAAACCAGCTGCTGAATGGGAAGTCACGAGCATATAACGCTTCAATTGGTAGGCAAGATGGCGGCTCCCGCCCACTTTGCGTAATCTAAACGCGCGTCAAACGGTGAGTGGCCGTCGCTCCCAGTCGCCGCCTCGTACGCGCAGGGACGTAATGATGGCGCGCGTCGTCCAAGCCGCGAACCACGCAAGCGGAATCGCCCAAAGCCCCAAATGCGCGCGTGCGATCAGCACGTAAAGCAGCGCGAACACGACGCCGCTTGCGCCGATTCCGACCCACATCGAGAAATTCGTATCGCCGGCTGCCCGAATCGGGGCCAGCATCGTCATCCCATACCCTTTGAGTGGAAGCGAGACCATATGCAGCGCTAGTGGTCCCGCGGCGATCGTCGCGAGTTCGCCATTGAGCGTAAAAAGTGCAGCGAGCGGCCACGCTGCGCACGCGACAGCAACGGCAACGACGGAACAGACGATCACGCTCAAGCGCGTTGCGGCGAGGCGGAAGAGCTTTGCACCGGCGAGATCGCGCGCGCCGAGTCGCTGACCGATCACGATTTGCGTCGCATCGCCGAGTGAACCGGGGAGCGCCCACGTCATATCGGAGACGATGGTGAGCGCGCGAAACGCCGCAATCGTTTCGGCGCCATACGGCGCCAAGAGGTAGATCGTCACGGCATCAGGTGCAACGATCAGCGTGAGGAAAACGAATTCCGGCAGACTCAATCGTGCCGTCGCTCGTACGAGCGGCCAGTCGATGCGCCAAGTTGCAAAGAGTCGATACTGCGGTCGGCGCGCCGCCTGCCAAAGACTATAGACAAGTCCCGCGCACTCCGAAATCAGCGACGAGAGTCCGGCTCCGAAGAGACCCAGAGGGTGATGCGTTCCGACGCCGAGTGCGAAGACGGCAAGCAGCGGCAGATGAACCGCGTTGATGACGAGCAGCGCGCGGATCGACATACGCGCTTCGCCAACCGTTCCGAACGCGACGATCACCATGCCGGTGAGCACCATCGGGATGAGCGAGAATGCGCGCAAGACGAGATACTGCGCGGCATCGCCGCTGGTCGAGAGACCGCCGAGCATGAAGGCCATCAGCGGTTTCCCGCCGAGCAACGCCGCAAACGCGGCAGCAAGCGCGATCGAACTCGGAACGATGACGCCGGCACGCACGATGCGTCCGAACCGATCGGGGTCGCCCGCGCCGATCGCTTGTGCGCCTAGGATACGCACGCCGCTGCCGAAGGCGAACAGTCCGATGCCAAGCGTTATGAAAACGCTCGTCGCGGCACTGATCGCAGCAAGTGACGCCGCTCCGAGACTGCCGATGACAATGGTGTCGGCGATGCCCAAAAGTTGATCTGCTGCGATGGCAAGCCCGTCGGGCACGGCAAGCCGCCGCAGCGCCGCCGCGGCGTTGCGGTGATCGACGATCATCGCCATCGCTAGCGCATCAGCTCGTCGAGCGCGCGGACCAGCGACTGAATTTCGTCGGCCGTCGAATAGAAATGCGGACCTACGCGTATGCCGCAGCCAGGTCGGTAGTCGACGAAGATGCGACGTTCGATCAGCGCGTGCGTGATACGCGCGCCATCGGGGACGTCGAGGCCGATCCAACCCGAGCGCCGGGCGGGATCGCGCGGAGTCGGCGTGCGGATGCCGCGTGCGTCGGCTTCCGCGAGCAAAAGCGTGGTGAGCGCGATGTTATGCGCGCGGACCGCGGCCATTCCGACGGATGCGATCATGTCATGCCCGGGCTGCGCGACCAGATACGCCGGCATCGAGGGCGTTCCGTTGGTGTAGCGCATCATCGTTTGCGCGTACCGCATGGGCGCCGCTTCGAATGCAAATGGTTCGGCATGCGCCATCCACCCGGTCGCCGTCGGCGAAAAGCGGTCTCGCAGCTGCGCACGAACGTACAGAAATCCGCAGCCGGGTCCACCGCAGAGCCATTTGTGACTGCCGCCGACGGCCATATCGACATCGAGCGCAACGAGATCGATCGGAATCGCGCCTGCGGTTTGATACACGTCCAGCATAACGAGCGCACCCACGTCTTTCGCGCGCGCGACGATCGCGTCGACGTCGACGAGCGCCCCGGAAACATAGTACGCGTGCGAGAGCACGACGACGGCGGTCCGCTCGGTAATCGCGGCGATGATGCGCTCCGTCGGAATGGTCATCCCATCATCGGAGGTAACCCGAACGACCCGCGCGCCGTGCCGTTGCCATGCATCCCACACGTACGTGAGCGAAGGAAATTGCAGTGCTTCGTACACGACTTCGTTCCGTTCGCCGGAGAAATCGAGTGCCGATGCGATCGTCTCTTGGAACGCCGAGACGTTGGGTCCAAGCGCGATCGAACCGCTGGGAGCGCCGAGCAGCGCCGCAAGGCCGTTTGCGATCGTCTCGATTTGCGGCAGCCAGCGTTCCCACGCCTCGGGCCCATCGTGCGACCAGTCGTCCCAATACGCGTTGAGCGCATCGCGCGCCGCAAGCGGAGCGGCACCCATCGAATGCGAGATGAGGTACGTTGCATCTTCGAGGTTCGCAAAGCGCTCGCGTAGGACGGGGACGGGTGAGGGCGTGCCGATCATTGCGGCGTTATTCGCCCGAGAACCGTCCGAACTTCCCAGAGTTCGGGAAAGAACTTCTTGTCGAGCGTCGTGTGAAGGTAACGCGCGCCAAGCGATCCGCCGGTGCCGGGCTTGTCGCCGATCATCCGCTCGACCATGCGCACGTGGCGGCCGCGCCACAGAAGAAAGCGTTCGTCGAATTCGATGAACGCTTCGAGCAAGAGATACAGATCGTAGTGGTGCGGGGCATCCTCGTAGATCACGCGATACGTCTCGATGAGTGCGTCGTGTTCGTCACTGCGAAATCCGCGTCGGACGAGTACGCTTTTGAGGGCATCGTAAAGCGTCGGCTGAGCGAGGCGCATTTCGAGTCGTTCGCGTTCGTCGCTTGAGGGGTCGAGATACTTGAGATAGCCCGTCTTCTGCGCGCCGCACAAAAATTCGATCTCGCGGAACTGCGCCGACTGAAAGCCGCTCGCCGGATTGAGCAGCTCGCGAAAGGCGTTGAACTCCTGCGGCGTCATCGTCTCGAGCACGTCCACTTGCGTTTCGAGGATGCGCTGGATCGTATGAATGCGTTTGAAGTGTTTTCCGGCGACCAGCAGTTCATCGGCGTCGAGTGCTCGCATCGCCGCTTCGATTTCGTGCAGCGTCTGCGCGAACCAGAGTTCGTACACTTGGTGGATGATGATGAAAAGCAGCTCGTCGTGATGCGGCGGATCGCTCTGCGTCACTTGGAGGGAGAGCAGTTCGTCGATTTTCAGGTACGAACCGTACGTCAGTCGCGTATCGTTCACACGCCGAGGTACGACGAGAACCCGGTCTTCCATTTGAATCGAGCACGAAATGCCCGTCCCGCTTCGGACTACGCCGTGACGGGTTTTGCTTCCAAGGCGACGAGCCGAGCGGACAGACGCTGGACGTCGAGCGATTCCCGCAGCTCGGCCAGACCTTCACGCATTTCGAGCGCTTCGATCCGTTCTTCCAGCTGGGTGACCACTAGCCGCAAAACGGCAATCTCTCCCTCGGCGTCGACCGCAGGGGTGGGCTTGAACTGACGGGCGATACTATTCACAGGATCCTTCGCACGGGCAAGATCACCGCGGAGCGGCTCGTCATCCGTCTTTCTACCTGTATGTTACCCGCAATTCGCCAACGTGTCGGTGACATAAGACGTTTCCCGCGTTAAGAATGCGAAGGGAGGGGGCGTTCTGCGGCAAAAACGGGGCTTGCGCCCGCTGTGGAGAGATGGCAGAGCGGTTTAATGCAGCAGTCTTGAAAACTGCAGAGCCTTCACGGGCTCCGAGGGTTCGAATCCCTCTCTCTCCTAAAAACGTGCGGGTAGCGCGTGAATCTCGCGACCGCAGCTTGGTTCTAACGACGAAAGAAATCTACGGATTTCGGCGTGCGCGTCCTTGGCTCGATTGCTTTGACCAGGGAAGGGACGATGCCACCAACTACTCCAGCGAGCATGCGTCGAGCGTTTGTTGCCGTAGCCGTTCTCGGGCTGGCGTTCTTCCCACACGTCGCACGCGCGCAGGCCGTACTGCCGACGATCGCCGAGAAGACGGCTGGCATGGAGCGCAAAGACGGCTTTATCCCGCTGTATTGGGACGCGCGGGCGGGTAAGCTCTGGCTCGAGATTTCGCAACTCGATACCGACCTGATTTACGCCGTTTCTCTCCCAACGGGAATCGGCAGCAACGACATCGGCCTCGATCGCGGGCAACGCGGTGCGACGCGCATCGTGCGATTCGAACGAACCGGACCGCGCGTGTTGCTCGTGCAACCCAATCTCGATTTCCGGGCGAGTAGCACGAATCCCGATGAAGTACTTGCCGTCAGCGAATCGTTCGCGCGTTCGGTTCTCTTCGGCTTCACGGTCGCGGCCGAAAGTGGGGGACATGTCCTCGTCGATGCGACGGACTTTGCGCTGCGCGATGCGCACGGCGTCACGACCGCGCTCAAGCAGACGCATCAAGGTGATTATCGCCTCGATACGACGCGCAGCGCGCTGTATCTGCCGAGTCTCAAAGCCTTTCCGCGCAACAGCGAGATCGAAGCGACGCTGACGTTTGCAAGCGACATTCCCGGGACGTACGTGCGCGACGTAACGCCGACGCCTGAGGCGATCACCGTACGCGAGCGGCAATCGTTCATCCACGTTCCCGACCCCGGCTTCGTCCCGCGACGGAACGATCCGCGTTCCGGGTTCTTCGGCATTACGTACGCGGACGAAGCCGTGCCCCTCGGGCAACCGCTCGCGCAGCGATTCATCGCGCGCCATCGGCTCGAGAAAAAAGATGCGAACGCGGTGCTGAGCGACCCGCTCAAGCCGATCGTGTATTACGTCGATCGCGGCGCTCCCGAGCCGATACGAACCGCCCTCTTGAGCGGGGCGAGTTGGTGGAATGCCGCCTTTGAAGCGGCGGGCTATCGCAACGCGTTTCGGGTCGAATTGATGCCGGTGGGAGCCGACCCCGAAGACGTTCGCTACAATACGATTCAGTGGGTTCACCGCGTGACGCGCGGCTATAGCTACGGTGCAACCGTGCTCGATCCGCGTACCGGGGAGATCATCAAAGGCAACGTAACGCTCGGATCGCTGCGCGGTCGGCAAGACTTTCTGATCGGCACGGCGTTGCTCTCGCCGTACATCCGCGGTTCGGAACATGCCGATGAGGTGGAGCGATTCGTCCTTGCGCGTCTGCGTCAGCTCGCCGCACACGAGGTCGGTCACACGCTGGGCCTGGTGCATAATTACATTTCGAGCGCGCAAGGGCGCTCGTCGGTCATGGATTACCCGCAGCCGCTCGTGACGCTGCGCAAGAACGGGACGCTCGATATGAGCGCCGTTTATCCCGAGGGAATCGGCGCGTGGGACAAAGTCGCGATCTCCTATGGCTATGCGACCTTTGCACCGGAGACTAGCGAGTCCGTCGCGCTCCCGCGCATGCTTGCATCGGCGCGCGCTCGCGGGCTCTATCTCCTTACGGATCAAGATGCGCGTCCGCCCGGCAGCGCCCATCCGCAAACGCATTTGTGGGATACTGGGACCGATGCGACGCGCGAACTCGATCGCGTCATGACCATCCGTCGTGCGGCGCTCGAACGATTCGGCGAGCATGCGATTCAATCGGGCATGCCGCTTGCGACGATCGAAGAAGCGCTCGTGCCGCTCTACCTCTACCACCGCTATCAAGTCGAGGCCGCAACCAAAGTCGTCGGCGGACAATGGTACAACTACGCGATGCGCGGCGACGGTGTCGAACCGCTGCGTGCCGTTTCCGCACCGGATCAACGGCGAGCACTGCGCGCCATTCTCAAGACCGTGGCTGCACGGGAATTGATGTTGCCGACCGGCATCATCGCAAAAATCCCGCCGCGTCCCTATGGGTACGAGCCGACTCGCGAGCTGTTCACGCGTTCGACCGGCCTCGTGTTCGATTCGGTTGCCCCCGCGGCATCGGCGGCGGATGCGACCTTCGCGCTCTTGTTCAATTCGGAACGCGCCGCGCGTCTGATCGAGCAGCATGCGCTCGACCCGAATCTTCCCGATCTCTCCGAGGTTCTGGAAGTGACGGATCGGGCCGTTTTCGCTGCGCGGCCACGCGTGCCGTACGAGGCCGAAATCGCTCGTGCGGTGCAACGTGCGATGATCGAACGTCTGATGAACCTGGCGCGCACGGCGCCGATGCCGCAGGTACGGGCGCTTGCAAACCAGCGACTCACGGTGCTACGCGATCGATTCCGTGGAACGCAGGCAAGCGACGCGCTTCGACGCGCGCACGAATCATCGATCGCGGCGGACATCGATCGGTTTCTCGCGCGAACGTGGCAGCAAAAAGACATCATCCCGACACCCGAGCCGCCGCCTGGCGCGCCGATTGGAGAAGACGACGAGTGAGTGAAAAGATCCGCTGGGGAATCTTCGGCACCGCAAACATTGCGGTCAAGCGTTTTATCCCGGGTGTGCGGGCCTCGCGAACGGGAACCGTTGCGGCGATCGCAAGCCGCACGCTGTTGCGCGCCGAGGAGGTCGCCCGCGATCACGGCATCCCCAAGGCCTACGGTTCGTATGAAGCGATGCTCGCCGATCCGGAAATCGATGCGATCTACAATCCGTTACCGAATGCTCTGCATGCGGAATGGACGGTCAAAGCCGCGGCGGCCGGGAAACCGATCCTGTGCGAGAAGCCGCTTGCAACGTCGTCCGCGGATGCATTGCTCATGATCGAAATGTGTAAATACCATGACGTGCTCCTGATGGAGGCGTTCATGTATCGGTTCCATCCGCAGCACGCGCGCGTGCGCGAACTCATCGCGCAGGGGGCAATCGGCGAGTTGCGCGCCGTTCACGCCTCCTTTACGTTCTTGCTCGAGCCATTCCAGAAAAAGAACGTGCGCTTGCAGCACGATCTGGGCGGCGGTGCGCTCGCCGACGTCGGCTGTTATACGGTCAATGCCGCGCGTATGCTCTTCGGTGAAGAACCGCTGTGGGCGTCGGCGCAGTGGGACGTGCGCGAGCAGTTCGGCGTCGATGTTGCAACGGCGGGCGTGCTCGGCTTTTCCGACCGCCGCATGGCAACGATCGATTGCAGCTTTCGCGCTGCCGGCGGGGGCGCGTATTCGGCCATCGGTACCGATGGACAGATCGACGTGCCGAACGCCTTCGTGCCGCAGACCGAGGTGTCGCTCCACATTACCGAGCATGGCAAGCGGCGCGAAGAGCGCTTGCCGGCCGTCGATCAGTTCGCACTCGAGGCCGATGAGTTCGCGGACGCTCTGCAAACGGGCCGACCGCTGCGCTTTCTGCCGATGGATGCCATCGCAAACCTGCACGTGCTCGAGGCGCTCGCGCGTTCGGCGGCAACGCTCGGGCTTCGGCAAGACGTGCGCCGCTAACGCGATGACGCCGGTGCGGATCACCGCGGCGCTGAAAACCTACGCGCCGACGGTGCACGCCTTGCGCGGCGTCACGCTTGGGATCGAGAGCGGCGAGCTGATCGCGATCTGCGGGCCCAGCGGCTGCGGCAAGAGCACGTTGCTCTCGCTCGTCGGCTGCGTCGATTTACCCACGAGCGGCGAAGTCGAAATAGAAGGGTCGGTGACGTCTCGCCTGAGCGACCGCGCACTCACGCGCTTGCGACGCGATCGCATCGGGACCGTCTTTCAAGCCTTCAATCTCTTGCAGACGCTCACCGTTGCCGAGAACGTTGCCGTCCCGCTCGTGCTGCAGGGCCGCGGGCTCGCGGAAATCGAGCAACGTGTGAGCGCTGTGCTCGCGCGCGTCGGTATCGCCGAGAAGGCCGATGTGTTGCCCGCACAGCTTTCGGGCGGTCAAGCGCAGCGCGCCGCAATCGCGCGCGCCATCGTCCACGCGCCCGCGATCCTCCTTGCCGACGAACCGACGGGGAACCTCGACTCGCAGACCGGCGCGGAAATCCTCTGCCTGTTGCGCGAGCTTGCGACGAGCGGTCAGACGATCGCGATTGCAACCCACGACGCGACGGCTGCGGCGAATTGTGACCGCGCGGTCCACATGCGCGACGGCACGATCGTCGCATGATCTTCGACGCGCTGTTTTTCCGCCAGTTCCGACGCAACGCGCTGCTGTCGCTTGTGACCCTCACCGCAATCGCGCTCGCCGTGGCGGTGCTCTCGGCGATCGAACTTGCCAATGCCGCCGCAGTCGGTGCGTTCGATGCCGCGGGCGCGCGCTTGAACGAACGCGTCAACGTGCAGATCGTCGGCAGTGGTGCGCCATTCAGCGAACGCACAATCGGGAAAATAAACGCGCTTGCGGGCGTAGAATCGGTTCTTCCGATCACCGACGACGTAATGGTCCTCGAGGACGCGACCGGCACGAAAGAAGTCGTGCACGTCTGCGGGGTCGATTTGCTCGCGCGCTTACCTGGCGATGCGGAATGGCGGCTCGAACGCGCGGGCGCCTTTTCGCCCGCGGGATCACCCCCGGCACCGGGCGCGCTCTTGGGCGGAGCGACCATCTCGCAGCGGCTTGCCACGCGTTTTCATTTGTCCATCGACCGACCGCTGGTGGCATCGATCGGTGGACGGCGCGTGCGATTGCCGATTGCGGGGATCATCGTTGACGGCCGAACGCGTATCGATTCGAGCACCGTCTTCGTCGACATCGCGACCGCGCAGACGCTGTTTGGAAAAATCGGGAAGCTCGATCGGATCGATCTTATCGTCGATCCCCATTTGCGTGCGGCGACGATCGTGCGACTTGCCGGACTCGTTCCGCCCGGAACCGAAGCGATCGAAGCGCAAGATCGCGCCGCGACGATGCGTTCGTTGCGCGATGCGTTCTCACGCGATGTTCGTGGCCTTGCGTTCATTGCGCTGCTCGTTGCCGCGTTGCTCGTCACCAACGCCGGAGCGATCGGCGTCGTGCAGCGACGACCCGAGATTGGAACGCTGCGTGCGCTTGGCGCGAGTCGGGGACAGATTTTCCGCACGTTCGTTGCTGAAGGCGCCATCTTCGGCGCGTTCGGCTCGCTCTTCGGCGTGATCGCTGGAGCGTCGCTTGCCGGGACGGCGGCCCGACTCTTCGGCGTCGTTTCGAACGTGCATGCCGATCCGTTCGTCTTACTGCAAGCGTGGGGTACCGGCGTCGCGCTTGCGGTCATCGCGGCTGCAGTTCCGGCGATTGCCGCCGCACGTACGCCGCCGGCACTGGCGATGCGCTCGAACGGGTTGGAACGTGCGAGCGCCGGCTGGGATCGGCCGCTCGCGGTCGGCGGCGTGATCCTCGCGTGCGTGGCGCTGGCGCTCGCACTCACCCACAGCGTCTTCTTGGGATCGATCGCGGCGTTCGCGCTGATTGCGGCCGTGAGCGTTTGCGTCCCGTTTGGAATCGCGTTGCTGTCGCGTGTCTTTACGCGCGCATCGGGTCGCGCGTCGGCGGAAGCCCGGCTTGCAGCGGCCAACCTCGGTTCTGTCCCCGGGCGCATCGGTATCGCCGTCGGATCGCTCACGATCGCAATCGCGCTGAGCGCGAGCGTCGCGATCGTGATCGCTTCGTTTCAGTCGACGATGACCGCCTGGGCGAATGCGACGTTAGGTTCGGATTTCGTGCTCCGGGCGGCGCCGGGGACGCAGCTCCCGGCCGCGCTTCTCGCGCGCCTGCATCGCCTATCGGGTGTGCTCGAGATCGATTCCAAGCGCAGCTTCGATTTGCCCTACCGCGGTTCCGTCGTTCGGGTGGATGCTCTCGACTATCGTGCGAATGCCGGCGCGATTCGCGTGATTGTCGGCGGCGCACCGGTTCTGCTCCGGCGACGCGGCGAGGCGATCGTCAGCGAAAGATTCGCTGCTCGCTATGACACCCGCGTCGGCTCGTCGCTCCGCCTCCACACACCGCGAGGCGACGTGGATGTTCGCGTCGGGGCGATCGCGACGGACTATGAGAGTCCGATCGGCGTCATCACGCTTGATTTGACAACGGATACGCGACTCTTCGGCGCTCACGCGCCGACCTCGGCTGCCGTTCGACTCGCACCCGGTGCGGATACGGTTGCCGTTCGAACGCAACTCGCACGCGCTGCCGGTTCGGACCCGATGCAGATCGAAGCCACCGGCGAACTCCGTAGCAACGTCGTAAGACTTTTTTCAGGCACGTTTGCGGTTGCCGCCGCTCTCGGCGTCGTCGCGATCGTCATCGCCATCCTCGGCGTAAGTAGTACGCTCTACGCGCTCGTTGCCGAGCGGCGCGTCGAAATCGGCCTCTTGCGGGTGCTCGGACTTCGCGCGCAGAGCGTCCGACGAATGGTCCTGTACGAGGCGGCGCTGATCGGATCGTTTGGAGCAATCCTCGGCATCGCGCTTGGGCTCGTTCTCGCGCTGGTCGTGTTGTTTGCGATCGATCGGCCGCTGCTCGGTTGGACGGTCGAACTTCATGTGCCGTTCGCCATACTCGCGCTCGTAGCCGGCGTCGTCATCGTCGCGGCGCTCGTAGCGGGCGCGTACCCCGCCCACGTCGCCGCGCGAATCCTCATTCGGGATGCGGTGCGAGCGGAATGAGACGCGCGGCACGCGTGCTTCTTTGCCTGTTTGTCTTTGCTTGGTGCGCGAGCGTCGCGCAGGCGTTCTCATTGCCGCAGGATGCCGGCGCGCACGTCGATCGACCGCGTGAATGGTGGCGTTCGCTTTCGCATCTGCAGGCTGTCGACGGCCATCGGTTCGAAGTCTCAGCGACATTTTTCCGTTTTGCCGTCGTCCCTCCATCCGGTGTGCGGGGCGGCTGGTCGACCGCTGCGATTCTGCCGTTGAGCGTTGCGATCGGCGATGAATCCAAGCGAACCACTTACATCGCACAAGCCGTGGAGCGCGACGCGCTCGGCCTCGCCCATGCCGCGCAGCACCGGCTGGATCTCGTCGTCGGTCGCTCCCTGTTGCGCGCGTTCGATGGAGCCGAAGCCGAGCGCTTCCGCGTGCATGTGGAGGCGCACGGAGCGAGTGCCGATCTCGAGCAGCGTATCATCGCGTTGCCGGTCGCTCTCGGATCGCGAGCGTATGCCTATCCGCGTTTGGATGTGCGCGGCACGCTCCGCATTGGCGCAGAATCGATCGCCGTTCACGGTACGGGTTGGCTCGACCACGAGTACGGGGCCAACCAATTGGATCGCGGGGAGGTCGGCTGGGATCGTTTTGTGATGCATTTCGATGATGGGCGCGTCGTGATGATCGAGCAGCGACGCCTGGCGGGAAATCGCAAGTCACCGGCAAGTACGGGTGTCTTCGTCGATCGTAACGGGCGCGCTACGCCATTATCGGCCCACGATTTTAGCATCGTCAACGCACTCGACACGCATTGGCAGAGCCCGCACACTGGTGCGCGGTATCCGTCGCTCTGGGAGATTTTCGTGCCGCTCGCCGGACTCGACCTCGCGGTGATCCCGCCTTTCCTCGATCAAGAAATTCCGGCGGAAGGTGCGGGCGCTTCGTATTACTGCGGCGCGATCACCATCGAACGCGCGCCGCTGCCCGAACATACGGACACGGGTCGCGGCTTCGTCGAACTTACCGGATACGCACGACCGCTCGTCTTTTAGCGCGAGGGGGTGACGTTCGTGTACGTAATCGTCTTCACGAGATCGGCGCCGATATAGCGTTGGACCCGCACGGGCAAACCGGTGGCGGTGGAACAATCCACGATATCGCGCGTGTATCCGCCGGCCTTCGCCGGATCGGCTATGGCAAGCGTTAATTCGTTCGTCGCTGCGCCATCGAGCGTCGGCCCGGGGTGTTGCGTTACCGTACCGTCGGTTTGCATATGTTCGAGGATCCATCCGAATGACGCCATGGCAATGGTGTCGCCACGTAAGGTGACCAACCGCGCATCGTGGATCGCCAGTTTGATGTGCATGCTCGAGAGAATGCCCGGAGGCGATGCGATCACGGTATCGCCGCCATCCCAGACTTCGCGTCCGCCGCGGCCGGGGCCGGATGAGATGACGATCGTCGCGTGATTGGGTTTCGTAAACGAAAAGTCGTAGGTTCGGTCTTGCACGTTGGCACCGGCCGTTTCGTGCATCGCAAGCGTCGCGTGATACGCGGGTAGCGCGGACCACGATTGGGCGAAGCGATCGAGCGCTGCGTTCTGAGGGGCGGCGGCCATGGCAGCGGCAACGAGCGGAAGAAAGATAAATCGTTTCATACTCGGTGCTAACGCGCGAGAAAGGCCAGAAGTTACGTGCCGAGATCGCCTGCTTCGAGTCGCGGAAGGTGGGTAGAAGGTGCCCGATGAGTCGAGCGTTTACGAAAGAACGCGACGATGCGCCCGAACCGCAAATCGTCGTCCGCACCCTCACCGAGCCGCAACTGATGACGGCGTCGGGACTCGCGCGTTTGCACGAACAGCGCGACGCCGCAGCGACGGCAATCGAACGCTCGTGGATCGATAATACCATTGCCGCCGCCGTCGTCGTGGAGCCGCCGGTCGACGTCTATGTTGCCGCCTTTGGTGCAAGCGTACGCGTAAGCGGTGCATCCGCAGACGATCGGACGTTCACGATCGTTGGAACACACGAGGCGGATCTTGCCTCCGGTCGCGTAAGCGTCCACTCCCCGCTTGCCGAAGCCCTCATCGGATCG
>Ga0123338_10003438_pt1 | contig 14249 bp, 12 predicted proteins | sample grotaG_FD_89793 | JGI IMG/M metagenome (GOLD analysis project Ga0123338, IMG submission 89793) | Glacier valley bacterial and archeal communities from Borup Fiord, Nunavut, Canada, to study Microbial Dark Matter (Phase II) -... | ecosystem: Environmental > Aquatic > Freshwater > Ice > Glacier ... | reverse complement strand
GAGCCACGACCAGCAATAATTTCAACTCGGCCGCCAGAGATAATGTCAGCTGTTGCGAACTGCTGATAGACACGAACAGGGTCGTCCGTACTAAGGACGGTCACAGCACTGGTTAGTTTGATCTGTTTCGTCATCGCCGCAGCTGCTGCCAAGATCGTCGCCGGTGAAGATGCTGGGAAATATTCAGTATGATGCTCGCCTATCCCAAAGACATCCAAGCCCACCTTATCGGCAAGCTGAATCGCCTCTAATAGATTTTCAACTGATTCGTGAGTGGGACCAAGTGACCCATCCTTTGCACGCTGGACATCACCAAAACTAAAGACACCAATTTCCATATTTTTTCTTTCCGTAAATTACTATATATAGTATAGCAAAGATTTGCTTATGGAAAAATAAATGATTTTATCAGCAGAACTGCAAAGACACCCATCACACTAAAGGCAGTCCAAAGTCCGAGCTTTGACCATCGACCACTCTTATAGTCACCCATCACGTCACGACGACTGGAAAGCTTGGCGATGAAGTAGATCAGAGGAACGGCTGCGATACCGTTGAAGACTGCCGTAAAGATCAGGGCTTTGATTGGGTCGAGGCCAATAAAGTTAAACGACAAGCCAATCAAGGTACCAACGACAATAATTAGATAAAACTCACGGGCCTGCTTGAACTTACGAAATAGCCCCTCTTTCCAGTTGAATGTCTCCGAGATCGCATACGATGAAGAGCCTGCCAGTACCGGAACACTCATCAGCCCGATACCAATAATACCAATGGCAAAAATAAGTTTAGAAACATAGCCGGCGTTTGGGAATCCTTGGACGAGTGGCTCGAGGGCCTTTGCCGCATCGGCAGCACTGTTGATATTTGTAATGCCATGCGAACCAAGCACGACCGCACCAACGACAATAATAAACCAGGCCGTCACGTTTGAAAAAAGCATACCGATCGCCGTATCAATACGTAGGCGTCGCAGGTATCGCTTTGATATCTTTGGAATACCACCTTTTTGCGGCAAGCGATGTTCAGATACTTCATCTTCGACCACATTGCTCGCCTGCCAAAAGAAAAGATACGGTGAAATTGTCGTTCCGAAGATCGCCACGATCATATAAAGAAACTCCGAATTAAACTCGAAGTGAGGGATAAGTGTCGCTTTCAACACATCCCACCAAGGGACGTTGACCATGAACGCAGTAATAAAGTACGAGAAGAGCGCCAGGGCGAGCCATTTCAATAGACGTACATACACGCGGTATGGCACAAATATTTCTAGCAGGATCATCACAAGGGCGAATACGACCGCTAGCAAGGCAAAAGGAACGCCAGGGAAAATAAGCTGCGTACTGGCGGCCATGGCGCCAATATCTGAACCGATATTGAATGTATTTGCCGCGACGACTAGCAAGATAACCGGGAATAAGACTTTCTTGGAGTAGTGCTCACGAATAATTGCCGCTAGACCCTTGCCTGTCACAGCCCCTACCCGTGCACAAGCCTCCTGGACGGCCGTCATAAGCGGATACGTGAATAACATCGTCCATGGCAACTGCAGGCCAAACTGAGCCCCTGCTTGTGAGTAGGTGGCAATACCCGAAGGATCATCATCGGCAGCGCCAGTGACAATACCAGGACCGAGAATACGAAGGAAGCGTCCGAAGCCTTTTTTGTTTTTTGAAGCCCGACGAAAGGCCGCTGGTGGGTTGAATATTTGATCTTCCGCCTCGCGGATCTCTTCGTCAGGATTTTCAATCATTAGGACAAGCATAATGCGCACAATTCAAAGTGTCAACTTGTGATGCGACGCGGGTGTAGAAAACCCTTTGTTTACAGAGGTGTGTACGGCCTAGTGGCGGCGGCGTCCACCGATGCTCATACCGCTACGGTTACGTGGTGTGCGGCGCTTACGGCGACGTTGGATGTACCAGATAATAAAGACGATCAAGACGATAAGAAGGAGGAGTGCAATCGCTGCACCAATCATGTAACTGACAGGGATTACCCAGAACGAACGAACGACTTCGACAGTTTGATTCTTCGTACCGTAGGTAAGCGTCGCAAGGACTGTATATTTACCAAAGCCATCAATTTTTTCGAGTGGGACGGTCCAACGGCGAGCGCTGTCCGGGAGGATCATGTCGCGAGGGTTTTTATTATTAAAGTCATTTTCGTAAACAACCTTACTGCCCTTTTTGACAGATATCTTACCGAATGGACCAAGTTGAACGCTTCCCTTGTTCTCGAAGCGGAAGGTTGCCTGCATGTTATCTGACGTACGGAAGAATGCATCAGACTTGCCGTTTTGCTGAATAGTAAAGTCCGTTAGGCTGAGTTCTTCAACTGCGTTACCAGGAACCGTTAATAGGATTAGGGATGCAACGCTGGCGCTTAGGTTGACCTGTGCGCCACCATCAGGTGTAGCTGGTGCAAAACGAATTGCTCCAAAATATCCACCAGGTTGTGCATTCTCTGGCACTGTGATGGTAACGTTGATGTTAACAGCTTTACCAGCTGGAATCGTGACATTAGCGAGAGGCGCCATAAAGCGCTTGAGACTGTGTGTCGGTGCGTACTTGTCTGCGTCAAGAATAAGCGCAGGTGTACCGTTTTCGTCACCTGACGTAAAGTCATTCTCGATTGGTGCGACTGTGATCGCAGAACTGGTGAGGTTAGTAACGGTTGTCTGTACTGTCTTTGTTTCACCAGGCATGATTTGCACGTCGGAACGAACAGGTGAAACCTTTAAGGTATTAGGTGTGTTATTCGTCGATGTCTGCGCAAATGTATGCGAACTGGCTAATACTGCAATAGTTACTGAAAGTATAACGACTAACGCGACTAGCGTTCGGACGTTTACTGGAAGACCTCGTTTTAAAAACACTCTATTTTTCCCCATTTACAACAATTACTTATCATCATAACAGATGTGCTTATGTTTGCAAGCATCGTACGATAAAAGAAACACCCCCGATAAAGGGGGTGTTCGTTGTGAAACCGTTGATAGGTTAGAATTTACCAGTTGCGATCAGCCCTAGGTCAGCCGAGTAGAAACCGGCTGGAGTACTGTTCGTGACGCTTGCGCCGAAGGTAAGGTCCATATTCTGATTGTTGACTGGAAGACCAGCAGTATCAAGGAATGGATCACCGTAGGTACTTGTCACGCCAGTTGCGTCACCTGATGCCCAGTTGAGGGCGTAGGTTGTGTTGTTGTAGGCAGATGCGGTGAACGGCTGCAGGATGCCAGTTGGGTTTGTACCCGTGCCAGTTGCAGTTGAGGTCTTTACGCCAAATTTTGCAGTACCGAAGGCAAAGTCAGAAGTAAGCGCAGGGGTAATGTAACATGCGGTCGGGTTACTCGAGTTAACGAGTCCACCACAGCCAGTTGCGCTGCTTTTCAGATTGATAACTGCGCCACTTGCGGCGTTAGTCGAAAGTTGCGTAAAGATATGTCCTGTACTGATCGCACTTGGTGTGAGTGCAAGGACACCGTTACCAAGGTCTTCCCCTAGTTTGAGGGTTGGAGCAATATTACCAGTCAGGTTACAGTTTGCAGTAATTGTCTGTCCAGCAACACAGAAAGTCATACTTTCCAAGACGGCACCAGAGACACCGATTGTATTGTTGATTGACATCGCAACTCCACCATTATCTACAGAACCTGTTCGGGTGACGTCAGATGATGTATATAGTAAAGCGTTTGATTTCGTGTTGTAGGTGACGATACGTGCATAGACCGTTCCAGCGACAGACGGGTTAGTAACGCCGCTTAGTACAACTGAAACGTTATCGCTTGCGCCGATCGTACCAGTCACAACGCGCTGCGTCGTGCTTGCTGATGTTGGAGCGACGACATCAGTGAACCCTGAGGTTGCTGAAGTAACGCCCGTGACAGAGAAGCCAGTTGGCGCAGTACATGCTTCACCGATAACTGGGCTGTTGCTACAAAAGTCTACAACAAAAGAGCCGGCGGCATTGCTCGCCGTAAATTTTACTGTATAGGTAACGTTTGTTGATGATGCCGATGAGCTGCTAAGTTCGATTGAACGTTGCGTCACCTGAGCTGCCATTGCTAAAGCTGGTACGAACGCAGCTAATAACACACCTGCTACTGCAATCATGTATCCCGCCGTCTGGCGATTAAGTAATCTAAAAGATCTCATTTCCCTATTCCTCTACCCTCTGTTTTAAAGTATTTGTTTTCTTCTCCAAGTAACGTGTTCAGTGTAACATAATACCGCTTATGTTTGTCAAGGATTTTAAGCTAAAGTTTTCCACAGCCGACGCAGAGCCTACTCTCCAGCGTAGCTATCTCGCTCTTTCAACATCTTGTTTCGAAGAGAAACAATTTGACTACGTCGTCCTAACCAAAAAGTCGGCGCTAATAATACCAAGGCAACAGCAGCCGGGATCCACAATATCTTTGTCGTGGTGGCTGCAGTTCCTGTCGGACTGGCTGTTGCCGCAGAATCAACTTGGCCATTCGCAACCGCAATAACTTGCAGGAAGGCGCTGACTCCATTGACGTCAGTTACTTTTATGTTTACCTGGTAGATACCGGCTTTTTTGTAGGTATGCGTCACCGTGACTAAACCAGCTAGTGCCTGACTCTTTAACTCTGTTGGCGTTCCATCGGCCCAATCAATACTAAAAGCATATGGACCGTTACCTCCGGATAATTGCAGTGGCCAACTCAGCTCACTCCCAGCTGCGGCTGAACGACGACCATATGAGCTCGTGAGAGTAACGAGGGCACCAAATGCCGTGAAGTGCGTGTCGGTATAGGTTACCGTCGTAATATTAGAGGTTGGGCCGGCCTGTTCGAGTGCATCATAGACAATTGCGCTCAGTTCATTCAGACCAGAAAAGAGACTCGCCTGGAGACTAAAGCTACCTCCTACGCACATCACCGATCCGGCCATGACGTTGTTATTGTATACCTGCACCAATAGATCGGGTGGGCAAATTCCATTCACAGTTAACGGAGATGTTGCAAATGAACTTCCATTGCTTGGTGTCGTGATCGTGGCACCTTGGGCTGGCGGCGCTTGCAGCTTCGTCGCCTCAAGCCCGAATGAACCTGGCTTGGGATCAGGAATAGGAATCTGATTAATAGCCGCTGTTGGCTGCACCAAGACACAGAGCACCAGCAGACACGCTCCGACCATAACCGGAAGTACCCACTGTGCGCTGAAACGGATGTTGTTTATCATGCTTATGTTCATTGTAGCGTGCCGAAGCCACATTCAGAAGTAATTACTATTTTCGTCGACGTAATGATTTTTTATGACCAGGTCCGTAGAGCATTTCACGTACCTTGTTCACAATTCGCCAGACGACATAGGCAGCGCCCAGTAGTACGACGACGACGACGATAACAAACCAGAGTGGTAAGTACCAGAACGAAGCGACGCCAGTTACTTCTTGGGTATTATTGCCGTTTTGGCCATAGAAAAGGTCAAGGGTTGCGTGGTAATAGCCAGGCCATAGACCTGCTGACGTACAGGCGTTAGTCGTGGTCTTTGATCCTTGGAAGTCAACTTCTTGAGCCGCCAATTTGATACAGGCCGTATAGGTTCGGGTTTGGCCAATCAGCGCCAGTGAGCCCGATGGGTTCACATTGTTGATAGTTCGCTCGTGTCCGAACATGTCTTTAAGTGTGATACTTCCAACAGGACTCTCGGTGACGTTACCGCCGTTTTCGAGTGTATAGGCCAGTGATTGAGGTTCTTTATCAGTTAGGAACATATATCCTGATGAACCGGTAGCTGCCGTGTTTGAGTCATACGCACCAAACTTCTTTAGTACAAGATTCTCTTTTACTTGTCCAGGAACTGATGCAAAGACAAGTGTGACACCAGAGGCGCTTAGACCGACATTTCCGCCTGCTGATGCACCAGATGAATAAACAATGGCGCTATAATAACTACCAGCACCCTGCTTGGCAGGAATTTTTACTTCGATGTTGATCGTCTTGCTAGCACCCGGTTCAATCGTGACACTGTTGGGGGTATTAAGGAATGGCCTGAGTGACCACGTCGTTTGTGGCGCATCGTCAGCGATCATTAATTTTGGCGTGCCGCCATCATCGGTGAAGGTAAAGTCGACAACGCGAAGCGAAAGCTGCAATGGCTGTGCCGAGTCAAGGTTGCGAATAATAAGCGTGTCTTTGACAGACTTGCCGGGCTCGATGACATAATTCTTTTTTGGCACGATACTCATTGATGCTGATGACTGAGCGGCAGCTGGTGCTGCAGGCAGTACGTAAACCGCACCAAGTAGCACTGCGACAGCGACTAAGACGATGCTTTTAAAGCGTTTCATTTGTTCCCTATTCCCTCACGTTTTACTTTATTTTTTAAGTATAAGCCGTATTGTACCATTAAAATCGACCACTGGCTATGTAGGTTAGCGTTGTGGTATATACACCAGCGTGCAAGTCAGGACGAGAGTTCACGATATAGCTAACGGTAAACTTTTTCATCAGGCTAACGTTCGGGGAAAACGCGACGACATCGCCCGGAACATACTTGTACTGATTCGGAATCCCATAGTCTGGTGAAGCGACAGCATTCGCAAACGTACCCTCTGGATTACTCCCTACTGCCGGGTCGTTATTAGCCACAAGGTTAATTCCAAACTGATTCTCGCCCTGCTTGCTAGCGGTCGGTGTCGCAAGCGGGTCGATCACATTTGTACCAGCACTCATCGGAGTCCCGTTGGCCGTAATCGCGAAGCCACCACTCGCGTTCGTCCCCACCGCCATCTGTGAATGCGCAATGAGTGTTGAGTCAGCGCTCAATTGCCCCATGTTGGCGTAATACGTGTCGTTCGTACTCGTACAGCCTTCAGTTACCTCTTCGGCAACACAGAACAACAGCATCGGAGGTACCTGAGTTTCTAGTTTCGTCCCGGTTTGCACCTGGCCTTTTATTGAACCAAAATCAACTTGCGTACCCGTCGCATCTGTTGTTGTATGAGTCCGCAAGCGAATCGAGAATGACCGGGTTGTATCAGTTGGATTCACCATGTTCGTAAACGTGTATGACGACAGATCGCTAGAGGTAATAACTTTTGGAACACGCGTGAGAATAATGTGGTTTGTTGACTTGGACAAAATAGAATAACCCATCTCGCCTATCTGATCACTCAGCGTCGCCTGGGACACATCGAGACCCGGTGGTGTAACGCAGGCCTCATAAGGAATTGGACTGACACAAAACAGCATATCGACTGACCCGATCGCTTGGGGGCTTATATAGCGAAAGGAGGCCGTATACGACGTCGTCACGCCAGGCTCGTTACTGACCATATATAAACCGCGTTCCTGCAGACGCGTGGCCGCATACGCAGGCACCGCGAAAACGAACAAAGCCAAGAGTAGGGCTACGAATTCTTCAGTCCACAAATAGCGCCATTTAATAAAGGCGAGAGCGTGAAGTCGAAGGAGCCTATGTCGCATACCGTTATTGTACTAGATCGTAAGCATTATGCGTAGGTCTCTCCCCTATACAAATAACCGGCCCTAGAAGGACCGGTTATTTTTACGACGCGTTGCTTTTCGTTTCTAAACTAAGTTGTTTAGTATTGAGGAGCTGCGATGTAGTTTACTTTGGTAGTGTAGATACCAGCTGGAGTCGTTGCAGCGATGTTTGCAATGTAACGAACTTTTGCTGTCACACAGTCCACGACGGCAGCGCTTTCAGAAGCGATAGGCGAAGGAACTGTATTAGAAGTCGGGTCGAAGGCAAACTTTGCAGTTGTCGCTGGACCGTATTCTGTTGCATTGACAACACCGGCACCCTTATCGTAGTTAGTGGCTGGGATCAATGGGTAGAGCTGTGGAGCGTGGTAGCCAGTAAGGGAAGCAGTGTCAGTTGCGACACTTGCATCGATTCCTTGTGTGGCTGCACCCTTGTCGGCACCATTTTCGTAGACCTTTGAAGCATCTTGTTCAACACTATAGTCAACTGGATATACGCCAGTTCCTGTCGTGCCGTTAGCGGCGATTGTTCCGTTCGCAAGTGCAAGACCAAACTGTGGCGTTCCACGAGATGGAGATAGTGCAGTTGGACCGATTGCGGCGATTTCGTCACCAACGGTGTTCTTTAGGGTTACACCAGAGTAGTAGACAGTTGCACCTGCGCTAGAGTTTGAACTCAGGCGCCAGTACGAGTGAGTACTATAGGTCTTTGATGTACTTAGTGAGTCTTCAGCAAGTTGGTCACCTAGCTGTAGTGTGTTTACCGCAGTAGCAGCGGTCATTCCACCAAGGATAGGATTACATTGACCGTGCGTAGGAGTCGCAAGTGTCGATGCACTTAGTTGTGTACTATCGAGCATGTATGGGTCGACTGTTCCAACTGAGAAGTCCATTGTTTCCAGGACCTTCGTTTGGATTTCGATTGACTGGTTCATGACGTTCGCAACAGTTACACCACCATCAACGAGGTTTGGATCGGTGAGTACTGTGTCGCTGTTGTAGTCATTGATCTTGACGAAGAATGCACCAAAACCTGGGTTTGTGATGTAGTTCGTATCCGTACCGAAGAAGATAATTCTTACAGCATCACCAGCGGTAAGTGACTCACCAGCAGCGTTTGTAAGTGTAATGAAGTTCTTCGCACCTGTTGCAGTTCCGGCACCAACAGTACCTGTCTCGACAGGAGTGGCAGTCATTGCCCAACCAGCACTGTGAGTCCATGTACCAGCGACATTTTTCATAACAACAAAGTTTCCTTGGCTGTTATCGAGTGCTGGGAGTGCGACGGGTGACCTATTAGGAATACCTGTTGTTGTGTCGATGACAGACGAGAAGTTACCCGCAGAAACTTCTGAAGGGCTCGCTGCAACAACATTCAAGTCGCTTGTTTTTAGGGGCACACTGTCAGTTTTGCGGGTGTAAGAACCTGCGCCACCGGTTGTGTCAAAACCGTTATTACCTGGTGACAAACAGTTACCAGCTGAAGTTGTACAGTACTGGAACGTGAACGCCTTGATAGTAGCGGTGCTACTGACGTTGAATGAGAACGTGTTACCAGTTTGCTTACCGTTCGCACCGCTGTTTGGCTGTGCGTATGTCGCGTTACCTGATCCGTCTTTAAAATTCCAACCCGGTGACGAGCTTGATAGTGTCAAGCTACGATTTGTCAGTGGGTTCAACGCGTCTGCGAAGGTGAGCGATGCTGGGGCTACCGTTGCTGCCACGATGGCAAAAACTGCAGCAAGCATCGATCCACGTCGGACGACTGACTTGAGTTTTTTTGTACTCATATTTCTCCTTATTTTTGTTTTCTTTGCCCTATTTACCAGGGTTACATGAGCATTTTACCATTAACGGTATAATCATAGCAAGAGTGTTGTAAAAGTTATCCACAGTTTTTTATAAGTTTTGTGTGATAGGCACATGCACAGCTAATACAGAGGGATGACGATAGCAGCAAAATCACCCGAATAGTGACCTGCTGGTGTCGCACTAGAAATGTTCACGATCATACTAATAGTGTAGTTCGTCTGCCCCGAGGCGGTCAGGTTATGAGCGATGACATCACCGCTGATATATTTGAAAAAGTTCGGTGTGCTGTAGTCGGGACTCACCGTACCAAATACCGCCTGATCGGCCGGCACCTGGACTGCATCGGCACCAACGGACGGGATAGTGTTCGCGGCGGCATTTATCCCAAACTGTTCAATCCCCGTCTCTGCCAGAGTTGGAGTTGTGGGAGTATCCAGTGTATGCCCGTTAAACTTTGGTGGATCACCTACTACCTGTAGCACGTAGCCGTTACTGAGATAGCTGCGAATGTGGACGGTTGTCGTTTTTGTCGCCGTTGTTTCAGTCTTCAAAATACCAAGGTTGGATGCGCCGGCTTCGACAATCATCTCTAGGACCGGCTCGGTATTAGCCGTACTGCCAAACACTGCGGCCCCGGCAACTGGCGTGCTCGCCGTATCACCAATCGAGGCCTGTGCACAATATTGCACTGAACAACTTTGCAGTGAACCGGCGCTAAACTGCGTTTCAGTTATCTGGTAGTGACTCGAACTAGGCGTCGTTGCCATGGCGGTCCCTGCGAGTCCACACAGAGAAAGACATACTGCGAACAGCATAAATGGTACGTATTTCCTCAATCCCTTTTTTCGCATAAGCTTTACGTTGCATTATCGCTTATACCAAAGGAAAACACAACCAACACCACACCGTTAAGTACTAGTATCAAGCCACTAAATATAGTAAGCTAAAACTCAATAAGCGTAACCGAAAAAGACACTACATGGAGCCTGATAAAAATACCCCGCCAGACGATACCAATAAACCATCAGAAGAAGAGTTAAAAGCTCCGACTGATGCGCTCAGTCGTACTCCTGATGATCTTGAACAAGCCGAGGCTGAACAAGCCGCTGCGCATATCGATCCCGATGCGCCAAAGGGCCAAGCAACTGTCAAAAAAGTTTCACCCCTCAAACGCTTCTTTAAAAAAGTGAACATCTACTTTCTTTTCTTTGTCTTAGTGCTCGTCGTTGTCGGCGCTATCGCAATCGTAAATTACCTCAATAGCCAAAAAGCCGCACCCGCTCCAGACACCGCTACCCAATCCCTCAGCCAAGACGCCCTCAAGCAACTGGCCAATACCGATGCAACGGTTGGTGATACATCGCAGACACTGACCATTAAAGGTAATGCAATTATTACAGGCCAGACCCTGATGCGCGGTAACTTGAATGTTGCCGGCAACTTCCAGGCAGCAGGAACAATACAGGGACCAAGCCTGACAATTTCAGGTACTTCAAATCTAGGAACAGCCCAAATCAATAGCCTACAGGTCGCTGCCGACACTGCCATCCAAGGCACGACAACACTTCGTGATGTCAACGTTGCGGGCACATCGTCATTTAGTGGCGCCATGACTGCATCACAGATAACTGTGACAACGCTTATCCTCAGCGGTAATGCCATCCTGCAAATTCCAAATCACATTAGCTTTACTGGCCCATCACCTAGCCGCACGATAAACGCCAGTGTGCTTGGAAGCGGTGGAACAGCCTCAGTTAACGGATCTGACACGAGCGGCACTATCAACATCAGCACAGGCAGTAATACTGTCGCCGGTTGTTTTGCGCACCTCACCTTCCAGCAAACTTTTAATAATCAACCGCGCGTTATTGTCAGTCCTGTCGGTGCTGCCGCAGGCTTGACCCAATACTATGTCGATCGTAGCCCAACTGGCTTTAGTATTTGTACAAACAATGCCGCTCCGACCAACCAGACATTTGCCTTCGACTACTTTATCGCAAACTAGACGTCGACAAAGACAACAACGCTATCGGCTTTTACGTGCATCAACGCGCGTGAGATTTTAATAACCTTTTCACCTTCTGGTGTTTGAATAACGAGATTACAAGGAACAAGCATCGTCAAGAAATTATGGTGATGCGGTAAAACATCAAATGGACCGGTTTCATTGATCGCGCTCACGCTGTAGCCGAGGCCTTCATAGTAGACCTTGAATGGCGCATAGACCTTTACTGCAATCGTCAACTTGTTACTGTAGACACTAGCTCCCTTTTCAGGTTCGGTAGTTTCTGGTGATGTCGGTTCTGGTGCTTCGTCTGCCATTATGCAGTCGCCTGTTCTGGCGCAGTCTTTTCCTCGCTCGGCGTGGTCTCGGCGGCATCATTGGATGTATCTTTTTCCTCAGTCACACCGATAATCGCTTCAACACCATCAAGGGTTTGTTCTCGAGTCATGTGTTCACCCGGTATACCGGTGACTTTTTCCATCACGTTGAAACGCTGTTTAAAGAATTCAATCAGCTCTTTGGCTTTGTTGTAATCCTCGCGGTCATCTGCCGAGAGTTCTGACTCACCAATAATGGCGATAATGCCCTTCAATGACTCATATTTTTGTAGGATTGCGGTTGCGCGGGCAGCCAAGTCATAGTGTCGCTGACCAACAACTGCAGGCGTTAGAAGGCTTGATTTAGACGCCAGAATATCAACCGCTGGACGAATACCAAGCGCGGCGACGGCACGCGACAGAACAATAGTGCTGTCGAGCTCGTGCTGAATCATCTGCACGGCTGGGTCGGAAAGGTCATCGGCAGGGACGTAGATCGTCTGTAGGGCTGTAATAGAGCCATTCACGTTCGTCGACAAGCGGTCTTGGAAGGTTTTCACGTCAGAGAAGACCGTCGGTTGGTAGCCACCCTCGGCTGGTGTCTGGTCGATGATAGTCGAGACTTCGTTTTTTGCCTGAATATAGCGATACATGTTGTCGGCGAACAGCAGTACGTCCTTCTTTTGGTCATCACGGAAATACTCGGCAAGTGTAATCGCACTCAGCCCAATAAGACTACGTTGTACAGGATTCTCGTTCATCTGACCAAAGAACATGGCCGTTGTTTTGAGGAGTTCATTATCACCAAGTGTCTTGTAAAGTTCGTGACCCTCACGAATACGCTCACCAATACCCGCAAAGATAGACAGCGCCCCAGAACCAGTCGCCACGTTATTAATAATTTCCATCGTGAGCACTGTCTTGCCGACACCGGCACCACCGACAATACCAATCTTGCGGCCTTTGACGAACGGCGTAAAGAAATCGAGCACCTTCAAGCCTGTCGCGAGTACTTCATCGGAGCGGTTCACAAGGCTTGTCTCTTGGAACGCAGGTGCGAAAATCGGACGCTTAATCATCTTGTCCAAGACTGCCTGATCCAATTGTGGCTTTCCATCAATCGGACGACCCATCGCATCCCAGACACGACCGACCATTTCTTCGCCGACAGGAATCTCGAGGCTGTGTCCGCTTCTGATGACCGATTCCCCTTTTTGGATACTATAGTCACCACCGATGTTCAAACAAACTGCCATGTCTCCATGCGTCAAACTACTGACGAGTAGCGGTGATTGCTTCTCGTTGTCGACATACAGCATCTCGTTGAGATCTGGCATTCCTTCGTCAAATTGGACCTTAATGACCAAACCCTTCAAAGTACGGACGACGCCCTTTTTGTATTCTGTTTGCTCACTCATTATTCTGCTCCTCCAGCACGTAACTTTTTGAGGCCTGACATTGATTCTTTCAACCTGGTGTCGACTTGGCTTCGCTTGGCACGGTTATATTCGGTATGTAAGTCGGAAGCATTCGTAATCGATCGTTCTTTGGCGGCAGACATAGCCTTGAAGCGGCTGGCGACCTGGGCCAAGCGGCTGTCGTAAATAAACTGAGAGATAGTCAGGCGCAAAATCGAATTCTCTAAATAGGCAGCAACCGCATAAGAGCTCGGTTCGAAAATGTATGTTTTTTCGGTTACCATATCGTCACCAATAGTAGAAAGGTCGGCTGTACGACCTTTACTAGAAACGACGTCGCTGAGGTCGACTTCTTTGATTTCCTGCTGAGACAGCGAGATATAATTTTGATAAAAGATTCGACTTTTAGCGTACTTCCTCGTTATGTCCATCAATGGATCGACATTGATATAATCGTGCTCGGGTAAGTCAAAATAGTGCGCATATTCGACATGCGCTTGCTTGAGTTTGGTCGCACCATGATGTCCGATCACCAGGACGTCGTTCTTTGTCTCGTCGTAATGTTCCATAAACTTACGAATCAGGCGATTATCGATATCGCCACTCAGGCCACCCTTGGCAGTAATGAGAATTAACAACTCTTTATTAATTGGCGTTTCGTTAACAGAACGGCCGTAGTTAAACATAACATCGACACGAATTTGTTTATAAATATTCCAGACCTCATCGAAGAACTGGTTGCTGATCAAGACCTTGGTCTTTGTCTTGGCGATCTGCATACTACTGATGCTTTCAAGTGCCGACGTCAAGCTAACGACCGATCGGGCCGCTGCTTCTTCGCCTTTGATTTCAAGTGGACGACGCATTACTTTTTCTCGACTTTCGTCGTATCGACGGCTTTATCAGCCGTGGCTGGCGCGATCGGAGCGGCTGCGGCGGCTTCAGCCTGAGCAGCTTCTTCGGCTTGGTGCTTCTTTTCTTCTTCAATCTTGGCCGCCTTATCGATAGCTGCTTTCTTGACTGGATCGATTGTCATAACCTCTGCTTTCAGCGCCGCTTCAAGTTCGTCGTAATTACCCTTCATATCCTTGTCCTCTTGTAGTTTTGGTGCATATTCACGCACCCTTTCCTTGAGCATATCGACGTTAATAATCTCCTCGGGACTACTACCTAGTACGATACTCATCAGGAATTGCTGTTCGGCAAAACTATAAATT
>Ga0123338_10003436_pt1 | contig 14256 bp, 12 predicted proteins | sample grotaG_FD_89793 | JGI IMG/M metagenome (GOLD analysis project Ga0123338, IMG submission 89793) | Glacier valley bacterial and archeal communities from Borup Fiord, Nunavut, Canada, to study Microbial Dark Matter (Phase II) -... | ecosystem: Environmental > Aquatic > Freshwater > Ice > Glacier ... | reverse complement strand
CGACCGCCTTCACGACGTGGACGTCCTTGGCGCCGGGTGGGGAGAAGTCGAAATACAGGATCTCCATGCCGGCGTCGGCGAAGCGGCGGTGCAACTCCTGCACCAGGCCGGTGCCGGACAGCGGGCCGTCCCAGGTCGGAAGCTCGTCGAAGCGCTGCGTGGTGCGGCGGGACAGCACGGTGTCCGCCAGCAGGGCCTTGAGCGCGGGCTGGTCCAGGCGCAGCCACTCCTTCATCGCAACAAGGCTGCGACCCTCTTCCCCGCCGAGAGTGTGCAGGGCGCGGAAGCGGTCGAGGTAGTCCGGCGGCGTGACGCCGGCGATGTCGGACAGCGGGGCGTGGCTGAACACCTTGCGGACGCGGGCGGCGGCGAACTCGAACACTGCCTTGCGGAGCGCATGCTCGCGGTCCAGCGACGCGGCCTCGCCGCAGGCGGTCACCATGATGGGGTAGGCGGCGGGGGTGCCGTCGTCCTCTGCGCCGACGCAATAGACGTTGGCGGTGCCGAACTCGGTGGTGGCGAACTTGGGGATGACCTCGATGCCCAGGACGCGCAGGCGGTCCAGTAAGGCGCGGGTGCGCGGGTCGCGCGGGCCGTCGCCCCCGCCTACACCAAATTCGAGGGCGATGCCGCGGTCCATGGCGCGGAAGCCCAGGCCGTTGCCGTCGCGTTGCAGCAACTCAAGCAGGCCGTGGCCGACCGCGAAGTCCAGCGTCGGCCCGGCGCCCAGGCCGTTGGTGATGGGTGTCGTGAACGGCTCGTAGCCCGGCGTGAGGTCGCCGACCGAGCAGGCGGCGATGTCTATGGGCAGCCACACGGTCTCGCCGCCGGGCCAGCGGCGGGCAGGCACCCATTCCAGGGTGGTGCCGCCGTCCACGGGGCTGCCGGCGGGCAGGCAAAGGGTGAGCGGGTCGGCGACGCCGCGCGGGCCGACTTCGGCCAGCAGGGCGTCGTAGGTCGCGGTGCGCCGGGGCAACTGATGGATTTGCACGGCGGAGTGGACGGCCTCCGCCAACTCGCCGGTCGTGCCGATGATGGCACCGTCGTCATCCACGCCGTAGCCGACGCCGTGCGGGACCACGCCGTGCCAGCGCGTGCCGTCGGCGTTGAGGAAGATGGCGTTCCAGCAAGCAACGCCGGTGCGGTCGAGCGGGGACAGCGCGAACAGCTCCACCCGGCCTGGCGGCATGGAGGCGATGTAGGCCGCAGCCGCACCGGGCAGGTTCGGCGGCAGGTGGTGCTGGGGGGCGATGCTGTTCATAAGCGGGGTCCTGCCCCCTCTCCCTCCGGGAGAGGATTGGGGTGAGGGAGTCTTGGGGCACGGTCCCGTCCAACCAGGGATCGTGCGCTATCGGCGCTGCCAGTGCCCCGATCCGCAGCCAAGGCCCCCTCACCCCGGCCCTCTCCCGGGGGGATAGGGAGAAGAGGCCCTGGCGGCTTGGCTTGGGCCTGGGCGCGCAGCACCAGGTCCATCACATGAAGGTCGTGCGTGCCGGTGAATGGGAAGGACCCCTGCCCCAGCACGGCGTCGGCGAACGCCTCGACTTGACTCATGAAGGGCGAGCGGTCTGCGCCGGGCACCGGCACCGGCTCGGTCACGCCGGTGGCGGCGTCTATGAAGTCCAGGGTGCCGCCGGGGGTTTGGCCCATCGTGTCCGTGGCGACGGCCATGCCGGCGGTGCCAACGACCTCCAGCCGGCGGCGCGGCAGGGTTTCCGGGCAGTTGTAGGCGACGTGCATCTGCACCATGACGCCGGAGCGCGAGCGGGCCATTAGCAGTGCCCCGTCCTCGACACCGTAGCGGTGAACGCGGGCTTGGCCGATAGCGGCGATGTCGGTCAGGCCCTCATTGAGCAGATAGCTCGATAGGTCCAGGCCGTGCGGGGCCAGGTCCATCAGCGCGCCGCCACCGGCCCGGCGGGGGTCAATGCGCCAGTTGTCCTGGGATGCGCCGTCGCCGGCCCAGTCCGCCGGCAGCCAGCAGGCATAGACGATGCGGATGGCCGTGACCGTGCCCAGCCGTCCCTCGGTCACCATCGCGGCCAGCGTGCGGTGGGCGGCGTGGAACCGCTGGTCGAAGGCGGTCGCATATAGCACGCCGGCGGCGGCGCAGGCGTCCACCATCGCCTTGGCGTCGGCGAGGGTGGTGGCCATCGGCTTCTCGCACAACACGGGCAAGCCGGCGCGGGCCGCAGCCTCCACCAAGGGGCGATGCACATGATTGGGGGCAGCGACATAGACCGCTTGCAGGCCCGGCGTGGCCAGGAAGGCATCCAGCCCGGCATGGGCCGGGGCGCCGAACAATGCGGCAGCCCGTTGCAGGCTGGCAGGGTCGGGGTCGTGCAGCGCGACGATGCGGCCATTGGCCGACGCCTGCATTGCCGGGCCCACGTAGTCGCGCGCCACCCAGCCGCAGCCGGCGATGCCCCAGCCAAGCTTGTTCATTACCATTGCACCGGCAAGTCCAGCAGCACTCGGCGACGGGCCATGTCGTCCACTTCTTCGCTCTCGCCGGCGACCGCGGCCGGCGAACACCCGAGCCTGACGGGATAGGTGACGAGGGAGCCATATTCGCGCTCATACCGCTCGGACGGCCAAACGACATAGCGGCCCTCCTGGACAAACCCATGCCGCTCGGCGACCGGGACGACGTAGTGATCCCTGTACAAAGGGTTGAGCCTGAGTTCCGTCCCCGGCGACGGCATGGCCACGCCGCCCACCACCGGCCGCGGCGCCCCAGCACCAGAGGCGATCGCGATGGCCGGCGCATCCGCCAACGCCCCGGCGCTGGCCGGCACGGGTGCGCGGGCCTGAACCAGCGCCGTCGTCAATTCACGGTCGTCATACAGCAGCGGCGCATCGAACAAGGCGGCATACTCCGCCGGAGGAAGCGGGCTGCCCGAGGACAAGTTGCCCACCAGCGCGTTGTGGGCATGGCCCACCAGTACGGTGCCTCGCCCGGCGACACGGCGCATCTCCGCCGCGACGTGCGGCTTCGCCGGCAAGAAGTAAAAGGCGTCATGACAGAACACTGCATCGGCGAAACCGTCCGGCAGGGGCCAGGGTGCCGAGGCGTCGAAGCAGACCAGCCCGGCATCCGGGGCCACGTAGCGCCGGGCCAGCCAGAGCTTGGAGAACACGATGTCGCCGCCAACCGCATTGGCACCGGCGCGCGCGAACTCCCGCAGGTAGTGCCCGGCCCCGCACCCCAACTCGAATATCCGGCCGCCTGTCCAGTGCGCCTCCGCCAAAGCCAAGCCGGACATGAATGTCGGGTCTGACCAGCGATGGGCGAAGTAGGTGGCGACGGGACCAAAGGCCAACAGCTCCATCGCCTCCCGGAATGTCTCGTAGCCGTTGCTGACAAGCTTCTGCCGTGCGGCCTCGTCCGGTGGCGGCGTGCGCGCCCAGTTGTCCTGGTCTCCGAGCAGCAGCACCAACGCCGCCCTGAAGTCGCCCGCATCCAAGGCTTCCAGCGCCGCGTCGGCCAAGGCGCGGCGGTCAGCGCGCAAGAAGGGTATTCCCTCCAGCACCGGCCAGCGCTCGTCGCCAGCCGCCAGCGCATACGGGCCGGCGGGGGCCAACGTGCGGCCTGTTACGGGACTGCGGAGCGTGCCGCCGGTCCAGGCCGTCACGGCCAACGCTTCATGGTAGCTGCGCGTCCCGCAACACCGCTTGATGGAATGCTTGAGTCGGCCCGCCGTGGACCAGGTCCATGTCGTCCAGCGCCTGGTCCACCGTGAACCGCGCAACCTGGTCGTAGTGCCGCATCTGCAGCACCCGGTCCATCACGTCGGCAGCGTGGAACGCCTGACCCACAGGGGTGGAGGCGTCCGGGATGTGCGCCAAGGCTGACGCCACCGTGCCGCGCAACAGTTCCGGCAGGGTTGCCAGTTCCCGTTCGAACAGGCGTTGCAGGATCGGGGTCAGGTGCTCACCCAACAGGATCTCACCGGCAAAGCCGCTGTCTGGCAGGACCGCGTTGTGCAGATGGTGCGCCATGCCGGCCAGGAAGGCGGTCGCCGGGTCGGCACTGTAGCGGGGTGCGAGCGCCGCGGCCAGGACAGCGACGACAAGGCAGTGGTCGCCGTGGCTCTCCGGTGGTTCCAATACGATGCGGGGCTTGCCGGGGCAGGTTGCGCCCGCGCGGGGCTGGCAGATCAGGGCTTCGGCAAAGGCCGGTGCGGGACCTGGGTGGTACGGTTGACCAAGGTGCCGTTTCAATGCGGTGCAAAGGGCGGGGTCAACCGGGCCGGCGACCTCATAGAACGAGCGCGAGAGGATGGCGTCGGCGTCGGCACCGTGGACGCCCACATCGGCCAGTACGTCTCGGCTGATGCCGCCAAGCCGCGCCGCGGCAAGGGCGTCGGCGGTGGACTGCAAGGCGACTAAGGCCGGGTTCTGGCCGGCGAGCAGCGCCGCCCAGCCGCGGCGAAACATGCGGCTGGCCAGGCTGTCCGGGCTGGAGGCGTCCCGGACACGTTTCAGGTCGCACAGCTCGACTGCCAGCGGGACCATGGTGGACAGGCCAGCTGGCTGGGGCGCGGCGTCACGGACAAGGTTGGCTGCAATGTCCATCAACTACGGCCTTCAAGCCCCGTCACTGGAGGGAAACGCAACGGTGCGGACAATCCAGGGCAGCAAGTCTGACGCCTGCTGCCCTGGATTGCCGCGCCGCAAGCGGCTCGCAATGACAGGTAATCGGTGGACACGTATGCCGGACCTTAGCCGCCTGGATCAGGCGGCAAGCCAGTCCAGCAACACGCGCTCCTGCACGGGGAAGCTGTGCTCCTCCCGCTTGCCGGCTGGGGTCATCGGCGCCTTGAAGAACAGGCCAAGCTGCTCCTGGATGCCGCCGTCGCCGCGCTGGCGCGCGAGGTCCAGGACGCGGGCGATCTCGATCACCAGCGGTGCCGCAAGGATGCTGTCTCGGCACAGGAAGTTGACCTTGATCTGCATCTTCTGGCCGAGGAAGCCCACGAGATCAATGTTGTCCCAGGCTTCCTTGTTGTCGCCGCGAGGCTTGTAGTAGCGGATGTCCACGATGTGGTCCTCGACGGGATAGCCGAGGATGTCGTCGAGAACGCTGCCCTTGGTGTTCAGCTTGCTTTGCAGGCTGTCCTTGTTGTTCAGCGCCAGGCCGTCGCGGTTGCCGAGGATGTTGGTGCTGAACCAGCCCTCGACATACAGGCTGCGGCTGCGGAAGGCCGGGGCCAGCACGGTCTTGATGAAGGTCTGGCCGGTCTTGCCGTCCTTGCCCGCCACGGGGACGTTGCGCCGGGTGGCGAGCGTCGTCAGCGCCGGTACGTCGGCGGCTAGGCTGGGGGTGAAGTTGCCGTAGGGCACGCCCTCCATGATGGCAGCATACGCATAGAGCATGGCCGGGCTGATGGCGGGGTCGCTGCTGTCCAGGCCTTTCTCGAAGCCTTCGACGCTATGCAGCGCAGCGGCGCCCTGGTCGGGCCAACGCTCGACCGACGCGAGGTTAATCATCACGGCGTTCTCAATGCCGGAGGTCTCGCGGTAGCGGCGGATATCGTCGCGGATGCGGTCCACGGCCTCGCGGTGGGACTTGGCGACGACCTTGTTGCCGCCGTCCACGTTCTTGCAGAAGTCCAGGCTGCCGACGGCGGGCCAGGGCTTCATGGCAGCCAGGGCCGGATCAACCAGCTCGGACTGCTCGCGGTCCAGCACGCGGTGTTCGCGGACGGCGCTGCTCAGGTCCTCACCGTGCAAGTCCCAGCCGGCGAAGTGCAGGTTGCGGTAGGCAGCTATGCCCGGCGCGCCGACACCGGCCAGCGGCAGGCCCGCCATGTCGTTGGAGCCAGCACGGAGCATCTCGATGCCCGCTGCTGCCGTGGTGGCGACGGCGCCGCCGAGTCCCACCACAAGCACACCCACGCGTCGCCCGGTGGCAGACACGTCCAGCCCGGTATCAGGCATCAGGATTTCTCTCGTTTGTTGATCGCCGCACAAGGGCCGCGGCAGGCGGAGGAAGCATACAAGATGGACTGCAAACTGGTCATGGTAAGATGGTCCCTAGCGGACCTGACTGCTCCGACCAACTCACGGACCCGTGATCTCAGCCCGATCCCGGCCACACCATGATGTGTAAGCCCCGGATATGGCGGGATTGGGGCATCATTTCCGCCCTTAAACCTATTGTCCGCGGCCGCGGTCTATATCGCGCATATCCGACCCGCGCTCGCCATCTTCGGGATCGGTGTCGGACAGGCCGTCCATGTTTACGGAGTGGTCGCCGTCGGCGGCCAGCACTTCCCGCTCACGTTGGCCAACGGTGCGGTCCACCACATAGATCTCGTGCAGCCCTTCGCTCTCGGCTACCTGCCCGGCAGCCGTGACGGCCTCGTCCAGGGTCATCGGCGTGCCATCCGGACGCATCGGGCGCACGGCCTCGCCGCGGCCAGGTGCGCCGGTCAGCAGGATTTCGGTGTGCGTGTGGCGGGGGTCGTCCTCATCCAGGCGGTGCATGACGACGACCCGGCGCCCGCCCTCCGGCAAGGGGTCGTGCGGATCAAGGCGGTGGATTTCGGGCATGTGACGCGGGTCCTGCGGCTGCTAGTAGGGACTTCAACGGCCCGCGTGGGGCGGGGTTCATTCCATGCCCCAGGAAAGCTGGAACCGGCCCCACCGCCCGGCGTTGCGATAGCTAACCCGGCAGCAACGATTCGGGAACGGGGGAGGGCAGCATGTCCGGCACGGCGTCCACGCAGGGTTCGGCGTCCGGGAGCCGAACGCCGGGGATCGAGGCGCAGACCATCGGCATTTTCCTGCGCCGGATGATGCCGTTGCTCGGGTTGATGTATCTGATCGCCTACGTGGACCGGCAGAACGTCAGCTTTGCCAAGCTGCAGATGCTGGACAACCTGCATATGAGCGAGGCAGCCTACGGCCTTGGCGCTTCCCTGTTCTTCATCGGCTACTTCCTGTTCGAGGTGCCGAGCAACCTGATCCTCGGCCGTGTCGGCGCGCGCCGCTGGTTTGCGCGCATCATGGTGACGTGGGGGCTGGTGACGACGGCGCTGGCCTACACGAGTGGGCCTGTCATGTTCTACATCCTGCGCTTCCTGCTGGGCGCGTGCGAGGCCGGGTTCTTCCCCGGGGTGCTCTACCTGTTGACGGTTTGGGTGCCGTTCGGGCACCGGGCACCGGGCACCGGGCGCGGATGGTGGGGTGGTTCATGATCGCTTCCGTCGTCGCCAACGCCGTGGGTGCGCCGATCTGCGGCAGCCTGCTCGACCTGGATGGTGCCTTCGGCCTGCGCGGCTGGCAGTGGGTATTCCTGGCAACGGGGGTGCCTGCGGTGTTGATGGGGGTCGTGACTTGGTTCGTGCTGCCAGATGGGCCTGAGAGTGCATCGTTCTTAAGCCCTGCGCAGCGCACATGGCTGCGGGAAACCATTGCACGTGAGGACCAGGCTGGCGGCAAGGTCGCCCACGCCAACCCGCTGACGGCGCTGGGCGACGGGCGCGTCCTATTGCTGGCGTTCACATTCGTGGGCTTCCCGCTGGCTGCCTACGGACTGAGCTATTGGTTGCCGACGGTGGTGAAAGGCTTCGGCGTCAGCAACACGGTCAATGGCTTCATCAATGTGCTGCCCTGGCTGGTGACGGGCGTTGCCTTGTGGTGGCTGCCACGGCACAGCGAGCAAACGGGGGAAAAGACTTGGCACATCGTGCTGCCCGTGGCGCTGGGCACGGCGTGCCTGGTAGGCAGCGTCGTGGTGTCTGGGGACGGCGCATCGTCCAACGTGCTGCGTTTCGCGCTGCTGTGCGTGGCGGCGGCGTGCATCTTTTCCGCCCAGCCTATCTTCTGGACGTTGCCGAGCAGCTTCCTGCGCGGCAGCAGCGCCGCGGCAGGGTTGGCGGTGATCAACGCGACAGGCAACCTGGGCGGGTTCGTGGCGCAGAACGTGGTGCCCTGGATCAAGGACAGGACGGGCAGCACCTTGGCGCCGATGCTGTTCCTGGCGGGGTGCCTGGCGTTTGCCGGATTGATGATCTTTGTCGTGCAGGGCGTATTGGGCCGGGCGGCCCGGCCCAGTGCGATGCCTGCTGAATAGAAGGGACACGGTTCATGGATGATGGTTTGCACCAGGGCGATGGCATCTCCGGCAAGCACGGCGCAGCGCGCGCGTTAGCCGAGCAGGCGCTGGCGGCCCAGACCCGTGGTGACAAGGACGAGGCGGACCGGCTGTTCGCCGAGGCCGACCGGGTGGACCCGGCAGCAGTGATCGCAGTGCTGCAGGAGCGTGCAGGGGAGATAGGGCCTGGCGGCGCCTCCGACACGCCACAGGACGACGAGGAGATCGCGGCGATGTCGCGGACGGTGGAGCCAGGTTCGGCCGCGCCGTCCCGCGCCGGGGTTTCGGGCCGGGGCAGCGGGGCGGACACCGAGGGGCAGTAGCACGGGCACCAGCAGGGAGCCGGCGAGCGGGCCGGCTCCCCGGACCGGAGCTAGCGATGCCGTGCCGGCGCACTTGGCACCGCAAGCGGACCGTTGAAACCGGGCATCCCGGACGGCATATCGCAGCCGCCGCAACAATCTCGGAGCCTGCCTGTCCCATGAGCGACGCCACCACCGACCAAGCCGTCCCCGGGCGCCCTGCCGTCGAGAAGCACGAGTTCAGCGCGGAGGTCGGACGCCTGCTCGACCTGGTGGTCCACTCCCTTTACTCTGAGCGCGAGATCTTCCTGCGTGAGCTCGTCGCCAACGCCGCCGACGCCACCGACCGCCGCCGGTTCGAGGCGCTGACCCAGCCGGCGCTGGGCGCGCCGGGCGGTGCCCGGGTAGGAATCATCCCGGACAAGGCCGCCCGCACCATCACCATCGCCGACGACGGCATCGGGATGAGCAAGGGGAACTGGCCGCCAACCTCGGCACCATCGCCCGGTCCGGCACCCGCTTGTTCGGGGCCGAGGCCGCCAAGGCCAAGCCGGACGAGAAGGTGGACCTGATCGGCCAGTTCGGCGTCGGCTTCTACAGCGCCTTCATGGTCGCCGACCGCGTGGAGGCCACCAGCCGCCGCGCTGGGTCCGACGAGGCTTGGACCTGGGCCAGCGAGGGTGCCGGCGCCTATACTCTGGCCCCTGCCGAGCGCGACCGCCCCGGCACCACCGTCACCCTGCACATGAAGGCCGACGCCGACGAGTTCCTGGAGCCGATCCGGTTGCAGACCATCGTCAAGAAGTGGGCCGACCACATCACCGTCCCGATCACCATCGCGGACGGCGGCGAGGACAAGCCGGCGAACGAGGGCACGGCCCTGTGGCGCAAGTCCAAGGCCGAGGTGACGGAGGAGCAGTACAAGGACTTCTACCGCCACCTCGGCAACATCTTCGACGATCCCTGGGCCACGCTGCACTGGCGGGCAGAGGGCGCGCTGGAGTTCTCGGCGCTGCTGTTCGTCCCCGGGATGAAGCCGTTCGACGCCGTGGAGGGTCCGCGTGAAAGCCGGGTGCGCCTGCACGTGCGCCGCATGTTCATCACCGACGAGGCCGGGTTGCTGCCGCCCTGGCTGCGCTTCGTGCAGGGCGTGGTGGACACCGAGGACCTGCCGCTGAACGTCAGCCGCGAGATGCTGCAAGCCACCCCCGTGCTGGCCCGCATCCGCAAGGCCGTGACCGGGCGCGTGATGTCCGAACTGAAGTCCCGTGCCAAGGATGCCGCCGAGACGGATGGGACCGACAAGGACGGGGCCGACTACGCCAAGCTGTGGGAGAACTTCGGGTTTATCCTCAAGGAAGCTGTGTGGGAGGACAGCGAGCACCGGACGGAGGTCGCCGGGTTGATGCGCGTGCGGTCTTCCACGCAGGAGGGGCTGACTGGCCTGGACGCCTACGTGGCGCGGATGAAGCCGGGGCAGGATGCGGTGTATTTCCTGACCGGTGACGACGCGGACGCGATGGCGCGCTCCCCGCAGCTTGAGGGCTTCAAGGCCCGGGGCGTCGAGGTGCTGCTGCTGACCGACCCGGTGGACAGCTTCTGGCCGGACCGGCTGCGCGAGTGGGAGGGCAAGCCGCTCCGCAGCGTGACAGCCGGGGCCGCCGACCTGTCGGGGATCGAGGCGGAGGCACCGCCGGAGGGCGAGCCGGCCGACCTGGCCAAGCTGCTCCCGGCGTTGCAGGCGGCGCTGGGCGATGCGGTGCGGGAGGTGCGCGCCACCGACCGGTTGGTGGACAGCGCCGTGGTGCTGGCCGCCGGCGGCTACGGACCGGACCTGCAGATGCAGCGCATGATGCGCCGCCATGGCAAGACCGGGATGGGCGGCGCGGTGCTGGAGGTGAACCCGCGGCACCCGCTGATCCGATCCCTGGCCACCCGCGCCGATGCGGACGGCGACGTTGCGGAGGCCGCGCATACCCTGCTGGACCTCGCCCGCGTGCAGGACGGCGACATGCCGGCAGACCCGGCGGCGTTCGCGCGCAGGGTCACGGCGGCGCTGGCGGCGGTCGGGTAGGTGCGAAGTGCCCGGGGCGGGGCCGGCCCTTGAAGCCGTTCCTGCCCCGTCTCGACTTGCGACCTTCGATCCCAAGCAGTGCGTCCAGCGGCATGGTCAGATTCGTTGAACAGCGGGGTGGGTACACTCAGTAACCCCTGACACCAACGCGATATCCAAATTGCCCCTGTAGCCAAGGCTTGCGAGTTCTTGTCGCGATACCAAGGCGCGGACCAGGGGCGCCAAACCGGTTCCGGCTGACTGGAAGGCATCCTGCGCAGCCTGAGCCTCGGTCGAGCAGGAGCAGAAGGCAGCGCAGGAGCGAAAAGGTGGGATAGCGTTACGGAGCTGTTTCCTTCCCCTGTACCAATTCAACGTCGTTTGCGATTCCCTTTACAGAGGCGTCCAGTGGCGGATAATACCGGCCCGCACAAGTTTTGACCCGCTTGCCCCGGCTGCCAAGGGCAGGCCGAGCCGCGTCGGCACCAGATCAAGACTTGTGCGGACTGGTATAACCTGATGTGCAATCAGGAGCCGCTTCTGAGATCAGGAAAACTCGGTCGCGTCACCTTTGCGGGTTAGGTAGTCGCCTGATACGGATTTGAGGATCACGCGGCCAATGGTGTCATCCCTGCGCTCCTGCACGGGGCGCACGACTATGCCTTCGCGAATGTGTACGCCACCGCCAACGACGGTTTTGCCGTCCGTGTGCTCAATCATCACAGCCCGCGAGAACGGGCCACGGTAAAGCACTGGCAGGCGGTCAACCCTTAGCTGGGCGACCGCTTCCGTAAGGGCATCGGCGTCAAGCCACACCCCGTCCACGTGCATATCGAAGGCGGCGAACCGTTTATCCTTCCGGCCATAAGCGAGGTCCTGTACCCCGGCTCCATAGACCTCTCCCAGCACATGCACCACCTGGCCCGGAAAGGCGTTGCGGATGCAACTGTGCATGTCCAGTCTCGCAGACGCCTGAACGTAAAGGTTGCTGGCGTTGGCAGGCGAGTCTTTGAACACCAGCCCTTTCGCGCCCAGGCCCTTGGAGTAGATCAGGCCATCGCCGCCGAACATCTCCGGGTTGTCCAGCCCCGGCACGACGGCGATGCCGCAGAATGTGCCGTGCGCCTTCTCGACCATCTCCACCATCTCGCCGTCCCGCAATACGTCCGGGAACGCCTTGAAGTTCTCGATGTCATAGCGGATCGGCAGCCCGAACAGCGCGGCCACCTCGCCATCCATGTGAGCCGGGATGGGTGGTTCATATCTCACGACGCCCAAAGCCGCTGCCATGTCGTCGCCCTCGCTGGCAGCGGCGGGCACGTCGGCATGGAGGATGCCCTGGCTCAAGCAGCCGCGCAGCTTCACGGCCTTGACGCGGTTCCTGGCGCTGCCCGCTAGCTTGCCAGTCAGGCCAAGCGCCTCGATCAGCCCGTCAGGCAGCACGGCTGCTTCCGGCAAGTAGATCGCGCGGTCGCCGGGCTTGAAAGCGCCTTTGCGGATGACGGAACGGTAGTCGCCGATCACTGCAAGCTCGATGGCATCGGCATTCGGAATGGATTCGATGGCGCGGATGCGGACAACAGGGGCAGCAAACGTGGACATGTCTTTTTCCAAATCCTGAGGTCACCTGGAACGGGTATTGGTAGAGGTGTGAGCGCTGCTTATGCTGCTGGAGCAGCAGGGCGAGACAGGAAAGGTGTGATGGCCTAGACAGGCGAATGGTCTGAGCGGTCGGATTCGAACCGACGTTCTCCGCATTCCAAGTGCGGCGGATTAACCAGGCTTTCCCACGCTCAGGCGTGACGGCACGACTGCTGAAAGCAGTGTTACGGTCGGGCGGATCGTGGGAAACTGGCACGCATGGCAGTGTGGTAGTCGGGCTGGCGATTGCCGGTCAAGTCCCATTTTGCGTCCGCACTAACTTACCTTGTTCAGCGGTTTCGCGTCGTGCTCCGCAGCACATCGAACGAACATAGCCCACCCGTCCGCCGACAAGGTGCGGGTCAGCGCCAGCAGGCCGCTTGACTCCCGCCGACACCCTCACCGACCCTCCCCTAATGACCCTGGCCACCCCACCCCCGCGCAACCCCGCGTTTACCTACATCTCTGCGCGGCGGCAGGCCGTCGTGTTCGACACGGAGACGACGGGCGTGTCCGGTGCGGACCGGATCGTGTCGCTGGCGGCCATCCCGCTGGATGGGGGGTTGCGGCCATCTGGGCCGGGCATCCACCTAGTGTTCAACCCCGGCCGGCCCAGCCACCCGATGGCGCGCGCCGTCCACGGGTTGGCCGACGCCTTCCTGGCCCGGCAGCCACCCTTTGCCGCCCATGCGGACGCGCTGCGTGCCCTGTTTCATGGTCGCGTGCTGGTTGCGCACAACCTGGCATTCGACGCCAGGATGCTCGCGCAGGAGGCCGCGGCGCTCGGCCAGCCGGCCCTGGCCGGGCGGGGCCGGTTTTGCACTATGGAGCAGTTCCGGCGGCGCCATGCCGGGCAACGGGCCGGACTGGACCCGGTGCTGCAACACCTCGGCCTGCCCGCGCGCAGCGGCGCGCTGCATGGGGCGTTCGAGGACGCAGTGCTGGCCATGCACGTCCTGCACCGGCTGCACCATGTGCCGGAGCCGTGGGCGATGGCGCCGTTGGCATTCCAGAACGCCCGATGACGCACCTGGTCTTCAACGAGCGCGTCAAGTTGCTGGCCAGCACGTTGAACGTGACTGGCATCGCCATCATCGTCACGGGTGCGGTGGCGCCGGCAGTGGGCGCACTCTATGGAACGCTGGGGAACGCTGGCCACGGTTCCGCGGTGGTGGCTGCTGCTGGTGGCATCGGGTTGTTTCGTGGCTGGCGCCGGCCTGCATGCTTCGGCACGCTATGCGCTTGGGAGGCTGCGCGATGACTGACTTCATGTTGATGGCGTTGGGTGGACCGGTCGCCCTGCTTGGGCTGGGCGTACTCAGCCTGTGAACCATACGCTGGATGTAGCGGTCCGGGCAGGTATGCCCTGGCTTCCTAATTGCACTAGGTAGGCGCGCCATCCGCCAAGCGCAGTGATGTCCTGCGCGCCCTCCACCCCGGCGCTTTCGGCCAGGAAAGACAGGCAAGGCCCGTCCTCCAGCAGCACCGTCCCGAAGCCGAGGGGCGGCGGCACCTGAGCCAGCAACGTGCCGATTGCGGCGGTGGGCAGCGCCCAAATCTCTCCCACGACGGTCCCTGTCCCGCCGCGCACCAGGCCGGGCCGCGGGCCTAGTGCGAACAGGCGGTATTCGGGCCGGGTCTGCGCCGCCCGCAGGAACCTTCCGCCCAACGCCGTGACCTGGCCGTTCAGCGGCAACCCGGCCATGTGCGCGCCGATGCAGAACAGCGCAGTCTCATCCGCGGCCAGCAGGTCGGGCGTTGCGGACGGCGGCAGGGGCGTTTTGGTCGCGCCCACGGTGTCCGTGGCCGCCCGGTGCAGCACGTCGGCGAGGGCGGCGATGCGGCCCTCGGCCCAGGCCGGGCCGATGACGGTAATGCCCACCGGGCCATCCCGCGCCATGCCAGCCGGAACCGCAATGGCGCATAGCCCACACAGGTTGACCCAGTTGGTGTAGGTGCCCAAGCGGCTGTTCGGGCCGATCGGATCGGCATCCAGTTCCGCCAGCGTTGGGCAGAAGGGTGCGGTGGGGACCAGCAGCGCCTCGTACTCGCCGAACAAGGCCTCGGCCTGCCAGCGGGCCTGCGCTTGCAGGTGGAAGGCGTCAAAGGCGTCCACCGTCCGGCGCTCCAGCCCGCCGGCCAGGATGGCGCGCGTG
>Ga0123338_10003432_pt1 | contig 14265 bp, 12 predicted proteins | sample grotaG_FD_89793 | JGI IMG/M metagenome (GOLD analysis project Ga0123338, IMG submission 89793) | Glacier valley bacterial and archeal communities from Borup Fiord, Nunavut, Canada, to study Microbial Dark Matter (Phase II) -... | ecosystem: Environmental > Aquatic > Freshwater > Ice > Glacier ... | reverse complement strand
GCCTGTTCCAGGTCTGGCATGAACGGCTTTTCGCAGAGGACATGTGCACCGGCGTCCATCGCCTTGCGGCAAATGTCAAAGTGAGAACCAGGGGGCGTACCTACAATGACGAGATCGGGCCTGGTTTGTGCCAGCAGAGTTTCCACGCTGTCGAACACCTGTGGAACGCCGATGGTTGTTGCTGCATGACGAGCGGCTTCGCTTGGATCGCATCCGCCGGCAATTTCGATTTCCTTCACCGACAAGCAGGCAGGAATGTGGATTCGGTGGGCGACGCCGCCCAGTCCAACAATGCCTACTCGCACTTTCACCTGTTAATGCTAGCATCCGACTTGTGCCAAAGTTGTCCATCGTGATCGCCGTGTTGAGTCAGGATTACGACGTGGAACCAATCGAGCGGGCATGTAAGGGAATGGATACCGAAATTGTTCTGGTAACAACAAATCCCGCTGTTGTCCCAGCCAGTGTCAAAGTGGTTTTGGTGGAACCTAGGTGCCTGGAGCAACGAATGCGTTTAGCTGGTGTCGCCCATGCGGCCGCGCAGCGTGTTGCGGTGCTCGGTGAACGTTACGAAATAGGCGAGGGATGGGTCGAAGCGGCTCTTGCGGCTTGTGGCGATGTAGCAGTCGGGTGCATTGCGCCGCCCCGTAATCCATCCTACTCAGACTGGGCCATCTATCTATCGGAGTATTCCCATGTCGCTCCGCCGGTACATGCGTGCCTCCCGCAAGGAAACGTGGTTTACTCGAGTGTCGCGGGCGGTGCTATCTGCTTCGACCCCGGTCTGACGGTTTCCTTCGCGCGGCCGCCGGGCTTACGGGAGTACCTGCGGGAGCGGTATCGGGAATCGGTACAATGGGCAGCGGAACAGCACGCACGAGTGCCTTTTCTGAGCGCTTTTTCTCGCATCGGGCTGCCCGCCCTGCTGCTGTGGAGGCGCGCGCGGAACGTATTTTCGCGGCGCCGGTATCGCGTCCGCTTCCTTGCGGCTTTGCCTTACCTTTTGTTATTCAGCGTGGTAGAGGCAACGGGTGAGATGGTCGGCTTCTTGAGCGATGGTGTCCGGGAAACATGACCCCCTCCGCCATCTTGACGTATCACTCGATAGACCGCTCCGGTTCGGTTATCTCTATTGCACCCGAATCCTTTAAACGGCAGATGGAGGTTCTGGCGGAATCTGGTGCCGAAGTGGTTCCTCTTTCACGCATTCAAAACTCAGGCGGATCTGTAGCAATTACATTTGATGACGGATACGCCAATTTCGAAGAGCATGCCCTGCCCGTGCTGGCAAAATACAAGTTCCCCGCGACTGTATTCCTGGTAAGCGGCCATTGCGGAGGCAGCAACGTGTGGACTGCGGGTCCGCGACTGCCGCTAATGAGTTGGCCTGCCATTCGAGGGTTAACCGGTGATATTGCCGAATGGGGTGCCCACACCGTGAGCCATCCTGACCTGACTGAGCAACCGCACGAACGGGTGACCGATGAGCTTGTGGGCTGCCGGGCAGAGATAGAAAATCAGACAGGGACGCGCGTGACCGCTTTTGCTTACCCGTTTGGTTTGGTAAACGCCGGAGTTCGCGGTTCTGTGGCTGAACATTTCGAGTTGGCTTGCGGAACCCGGCTGGACTATGTAAATCGAGGTGCGGATTCATTCGGACTGCCTCGACTTGATATGTATTACTTCCGCCAGCCCGCTGGAATCAATGTCCTGCTTGGGCCAAGCGGACGTTTCTACACCGGAGTGCGGCGTTTTCTGCGAGAGAGGCGTTCGTGGTTCTTTCAGTAATCGTGACCTCCTATGAGTCTCCGGATACTTTACGACGCTGTCTCGAATCGCTATGCGCTCAGACCGGGGCGGCGGAAATCGTGGTGAGTGACTGTTCCCGGGAAAATCCGGCAAGCACTTTGCAAGCGCGCTTTCCCACCGTCCGCTTTCTTCATTTCAATTCCCCACATTCTGTGCCGCAATTGCGATGGGCGGCGCTCCCGTATACAACGGGACAGCTGGTTGCCGCGACGGAAGCCCGCTGCATTCCCTCCAAAACGTGGTGCCGTGAACTGCTGGAGGCACACGCGGCCTCTCCCGAGTGTCCGGCTGTTGGCGGCACGGTGGCGCTTGGCACCGAAGCTAGCCGATTCGAACAGGCGTTGTATCTGTGCGAGTACGGCGCCTACGCACTCCCTATACGGCAAGGTGCCGCTGCCGCAATCTCTGGTGCCAATCTTTCGTATCGCCGGCAAGCTTTGCAGGAATCTGCCGACCTGCTGGAGAGGGGAAAATGGGAGACGCTTCTGCACCAAAGATGGGTGAAGGCCGGCCGGCACCTCTGGCAGTGCGGCGCTTGTGTCACTTTTCAGAACTCTATGTCGAAAGTAGATGCTTTGAGGCAACGATGGCATTATGGACGAGGATACGCCGCAGATCGGGTTCAAGACTCTAACTGGCTAGTCCGTATCGGCTTGGCCGCCGCCTCGATCGGCCTACCTTGCCTTTTGTCCATGAGGATTGGGCGTGATTGTGCTGAACGAGGCAATTTGGAAACGTTTGCTCAAGCTTCCGGATGGATTTTTGCGCTCACAACCGCATGGAGTTGCGGAGAGGCCGTCGGATACCTGGCCGGCAAACCAGCGACTGTGCGCATATTCTGAATGCGAATCGGAATCGACGGAGGCAGCTGGAGCAACAAGCGCGGCTACGGACGATTTCTCCGGGAGCTTGCCGGGGCTCTGGCGAAGACGGATCACGGGCACCAGTTTGTGATGTTCCTCGATCAGGCAGCCGCGCGTGAGTTTCCGAGCCTAACTGGCTTTACGGTGCGCGAAGTTCGAATTGGGCAGAGTGTCGGGGACGCCGCGAGACACGACGGAAACCGCGGGCCGCTCGATCTGTTGCGCATGGGGCTCGCCGTTGCGTCGGAGCGTCTGGACGTATTTTGCTTTCCGACGGTCTATTCATATTTCCCACTGCTCCGGCGCGTTCCTACTGTTGTTGGCATTCACGACACAATTGCAGACCGCAATCCGCAATTTGCTTTTGCCGGCGCTCAACAACGGATGTTTTGGAAAGCGAAGCTGCGCCTTGCAATCTTTCAGACTGACCTTGTGTTCACCGTGTCCAACTATTCGCGGCAATGTTTGATTGATGTGCACGGCTTAAAGCGCGAGCGGATTCGCGTGGTGCCTGAAGCCGCCGCGCCCCAATTCCAGCCTCCCGCAACAAGCGATCAACGAGAGCATTTCATCTTGTATGTTGGCGGGGTGAGTCCGAACAAGAACCTGGGAACACTGATTCGCGCCTTAGGAATGCTGAATGAGCCCTGCTTATTGAAGATTGCTGGAGATTACAGCTCAGAGGGTTTTCGCAGTTGTTATGAGGAGGTCCGAGCACTGGCTGCGGAAGAGGGGCTGTTGGAGAAGGTGGAGTTTCTGGGCTTTGTTTCCGATGACGAACTAGTGCGGCTGTATCAGCGCGCTGCCGTGTTCGTTCTGCCTTCGTTTGACGAAGGGTTTGGCCTCCCCGCCATTGAGGCCATGGCCAGTGGCGCTCCCGTGATTGTTAGCGAGGGTAACTCGCTGACGGAAGTAGTGGGTGATGCGGGGCTGGCCTTTCGGGCAGACAATCCGAAAGGGCTTGCCGCCGCGATCAACCGCGTTTTTTCCGACCTGATCCTCTGGCACCGCTTGTCGGATGCCGGCGTGCGACGCGCTGCCGAGTTCTCATGGGCAAGATCGGCCGCCTTGTTCATTCAGGTCTTGGAAGAGGCATCGCGTTTGCGATGATTTCCATCGTCGTCCCGGTACGGCAAGCTGAGTTGACCATTGCCGATACGCTCAAATCGCTGATGGCACAGTGTAAGGGTCAGTCAGTCGAGATCATCCTCGCGATTTGCGAAGGCGACCGATGTTTAACAGGCGTGATCGTTGAGGAGCCAGCCCGAGCAATCGTGATAAAAGCGCCAGCCGGCATTCCGCAATTGCGTCGCGAAGCATCTCTTATGGCGCGTGGTGAGTATTTGGTGATCACGGAGGATCATTGCCTGTTCCCCGCGGGTTGGGTTCAAAATCTGGTGGCCGCGACAGCTTCACGGCCCGGTTCTGTATGCGGCGGGCCGGTCGCCAACGGCCGTTTGACGATAGTCGGATGGGCACAGTACTTCACGCGATATGCTGCATTCTTACCTGTCGGCTTGGACCGGACAAGCACGAATCTGCCTGGCAACAACGCGTGTTACCCGCGAAGGTTTCTGGAAGAACACTCGCGGCTCTTGCAAGCAGGGTTTTGGGAAGCAGAATTTAATCAGGAACTGGCACGGTCTGGTATTCCGTTCGTGTTGATGCAGAGCCTATGCGTTCTACAGAATCAACAGAGGCGGATGGGGGAGTACGTTTCACTTCGCTTCCGGCACGGCCGCTGTTATGGCGCACGGCGGTTTCACAAGTCGCTTCCACTTCAAAAGATGAAGGTGCTGCTCGGCACTCCAATGCTTCCTGCTCTGCTCTATATACGTATGCTACGTTCCGTCCTACGGGCAAAATGGAACACGGCCAAGTTCTTCGCGTCCAGTCCCCTGATTCTGGTTTACGTATGCGCCTGGAGCCTGGGCGAGATAACGGGATACCTGACCGGCGCGGGCACCAGTTGCACAGAGACGGATTAGCATGATGTTCGTTTGTCCGCAATGTAAAGGCGAGTTGGAGCAACCTGGTGAGAGCTACCGTTGTCTTCTTTGCGGGCGAATCTACCCGATAATTTGCGGAATTCCCGATTTCCGTTTGGCGCCGGACCCTTACATTGGGTTGGCAGCAGACCGCGAGAAAGGCCGGTTGCTGGCAGAAGCGGGCCTTCAAAGAAGCTTCGCAGATCTGGTTCGTTTCTATTACTCCATCACGCCCGAAGATCCTGCTGACCTGGCAAAACATTGGATCGCGAGGACTCTGGCTGAAGTAGAAATTGCGCGGTTTACGTTCGAGACTTACGGGGTATCGGGCGGGCAGTTTCTTGACCTGGGCTGCTCGACCGGCGCGATGCTGATTGCCGCTGCGCGATCTTGCGCAGTCCTTGTCGGTGTGGATGTCGCATTCCGCTGGTTGATCATGGGCCAAGCCCGGCTGCGGGAGCTTGGTGTTCCAGCAAACCTGATTTGCGCCAACGCAGAGTACCTGCCATTTCGGGCAGACTCGTTCGATGCGGTGACTGCGGTGGATCTTCTGGAGCATGTTCCACGGGCTGAAGCGGTGGTTCAGGAGGCGTTCCGGGTATCCAGGCCCGGTGCCAGAAACGTCTTTCGAACTAATAACCGGTTTGCACCAATTCCGGAACCGCACGTTCATCTTTGGGGAATTGGGATGTTGCCAAGGGCGTGGCAGCCGCGCTACGTATCCAGACGGCGCAAGGACTTGCATCCGTACCAGATCCAGTTGCGGAGCGTTCGCGAATTAGAACGAATCTGCCGAAACGCCGGGTACCGCTCGGTTGTGGTGTCTAGCGCGGTGATGCATGCACCGCAGATAAAAAGCCCGATTGTGCAACAGGCGATCCGGGTTTATAACGCTGTCGGGACTTGGCCGGTTATCTCAGAATTGTTAAAACTGGCGGGTCCGGTGCTTGTGTCTGTGGCGGAGAAGTAGCGGCACCCTGTTTCGCTTTTTTCCAGGGCTGTGCTCCCAGCATGATCTTGACCAGTTGCGTAGGCTGGAAAACGATGCTGGGCCAAAGAAAGACTTCGTTCGTGCAATAACATTCGCCGGCTGCGATGGAGGTGCGGCGGTTGTGCGCTTCAGCAGAATTCCAGAGAGAATGAAACGAGTTCTGGCGCAGGTTGCCCAAGGGCGCGTGGTTTTCACAAACACTGACATCGCCGTTAGCGTACACGACGGCGCTCAACGTGCCCGCGCGGCAAGGCACAATCTGTCTGCGCTGCTCGGCCGTGCGGGTTTTCGCATATTGCAGCAAAGGTTCCACTATTCCGCCGTAGCGGCCCTCTTCGCGCTCCGCCCAGACTGCCTGGACGTGGCGGGATAGCTGCTTATATCGTTCGAGAGAGGGCCCTTCGAGTGAAGGATTTTTTCTGTCGCCTCGAATCAGAGCCAGATTGTGGTGCTCCATCGCGGGGCACCTCTCCACCAGAAACGATGTTAGCTGCCGGATCTGATCCATGTTCGTCGAGGTAGCCGTCGAGATCGCATGCAACCGCAATCGTGGCTCCTGCTTCTGCAGTTCCGCAAGCGCATCATACGTTTCCATTGCACGCGCGAAGGCGCTCTTCATGCCGCGAAAATTATCGTGAAACTCCGGCATGCCGTCGAGAGAAAATTCAACTGCGAACAGTTCGAGCGACGGCTCCAGAAAAACTTCTTTCAGTGAATCGACTGTGCGGTCCGTAAACGACCCGTTCGTTGGAACGTAAATCTGTTTCACGCGGTTATTCCGAATGAAGAAACGGCAAATTTCTCCGAATTCTTTGCGCAAAAATGGCTCACCGCCAGATAGATTCAGGTTCTCGACCGTGCCGAGCTCTTCGGAAAGGCGGCGCAACTCATCCACGGTAAGATCGTCTTTGCTGTTTAGACTTCGCCAGTAAAAGCAGTGCTCACACGTTTGATTGCAAATCGAGTTGATGAACAGAATCAGGAAAGGCGGACCGTCACTTTCGCCAACCGCATAGTTGCGGGCCGTCAGCCGGGCATGGCGGACAATTCGCTCCCAGGTATTCATTTAGCCGCTCTGATTATAGCGTTTTGCGAAGCTCTGGCAGGCGTTGGAATGTAATGCGGTTCTGTCTGATCACCACGTTCTTCCCGCCGTACCATTTCGGAGGCGACGGAATTTTTGTTGCAAATTTGGCCAATGCACTTGCGCGTGACGGCCATTCCGTGGAAGTGATCCATTGCGCTGATGCCTTCCGGCTGACGCAGAAGCGAGTGCAACCTTCGCCGATAGTGCTTGATCCATCCATACGGGTGCATACTCTCCATTCCCCATGGGGCGCATTGTCCCCCTTGCTCACGTACGCCACTGGTCTGCCTCTGATGAAAGAGCGGCGTTTAAGAGAGATTCTGGACACTGGTTTTGACGTGATTCACTGGCACAATGTGAGCCTGGTCGGAGGGCCCGGAGCCCTCGCGATTGGGAAGGGAGTAAAGCTTTGCACGCTGCACGAATACTGGTTCACCTGCCCGACTCACATCCTGTTTCGCGACAACCAACATGCTTGCGTGCAGCGAGCCTGTCTCAGCTGCCAGTTCGCGTACCGGAATCCCCCTCAGTTTTGGCGCTACACGTCTCTGGCGGAACACGGGCGCAGGCACATTAATCGATTCCTAGCTCCCAGTCAATTTGTTCAGAACGTATTTAGAAATGTTCCGGACGGGTTTGAAACTACTGTTTTGCCGCACTTTGTTCCTGCATCGGCGGAGAATGCCCCTGCGGAGCGCCAAGACCGCTCCTACTACCTATTTGTGGGTAGGCTCGAAAAAGCCAAAGGGCTCCAGACAATCCTTCCATCTTTTGTTCGGAGTGGCAGGAGACTTGTGGTGGCTGGCGCGGGCAACTATGAATCGGAACTACGCAGCCTTGCGGCCGGTGCAGGCAACATAGAGTTCCAGGGCCGGGTAGCGCATTCGGATCTGCCGGACTTGTACCGCGGCGCAATCGCCACAGTGGTGCCTTCCATTTGCTATGAGACCTTTGGACTTGTCACCGTAGAGTCTTTGCTGCAAGAGACTCCCGTAATTTCCAGTGACTACGGCGCGCTTCCAGAAACCATCTTAGCCACCGGTGGTGGGCGTACTTATCGGGGGCGAGCCGAATTCGAGCAGGCCTTGGCAGAGTTAGATACAGATCCACAACTGGGCCGCGCGCTGGGCCAACATGGGCGGAAGAACCTGCAACTCTATGAGACCCGGCGCCACTTGGATGAGTACTACCGCATAATTCATGAGGTCCAGAATAGCTGATGCCAATCGATCCGGAAGAGTTCAAACGGCGCGATGCCGCCAGTTATGATGGCATCGCGGACCGGTTCGATTATTGGACGGAGCGGGTGACAAAAGACCTGGCGCAAGACTTAGTGGCTATTGCCGATTTGAAGCCGGGAGAAAGTGTTCTAGACGTCGGTACCGGTTCAGGGATAGTTGCGCGGGCGGCAGCAACCGGTGAAATCACGGGTATCGATCTCTCGGAGCGGATGCTTGAGGTGGCCCGCAGCCGATCCAGCCACACTATCTCATTTGTCAAAATGGACGCGGAACATTTGGAGTTCGAGGCGGGGTCATTCGACGTCGCGGTTTCCTTATTTGCGATCCTCCACTTTCCTCACCCGGAACTTGCAATTCGCGAGATTAGGCGCGTGACTAAGGCAGGTGGTCGCGTGGTGCTTGGGGTCGGCCGTGGAGCACCTCTTTCGTGGGCGGGAATCGTTTCGCTCTGGAATCGCGTTCGGGAAAGCGGCAATAGTATGGTTGCGCCGCGTCCGCTCCTGGGACCCGCGGAACATGAAACCGCCACTCCCCGGAAGCCGGAGCGCCTGGAACGGCTCCTGCGCAATGCTGGCTTTGTGAACGTCCGGCACCAATGGAAATCCTACACACACGAGGTCGAGACTGCCGCCGCCTTTTGGGATCTGCACACTACCTTCTCAAGTGTGGACAGAAAACGGCTGGAACTTGCAGCTCCGGCCGCAGCCGAAAAAGCACGGGCAGAGTTCTGCGCAAAGTGTGACGCGGTTCTGGCAAAGGGCGGCCGCCTGATCTACCGCAATGCGGCAGAGATTGTTTCGGCAGTGAGGCCGTGATCCGGCGCTTTCTCACGCTGGGTTCGGGTGAAGCCGTCTCGCGTCTGCTGTACTTGCTGGCATTCGTCGCAATCGCACGAGGGTTAGGGAAAGCCGCTCTCGGCCAGTTTGGGTACGCGTTCTCAGTAACGTCGTACCTCGTATTGACCGTGCAACAAGGCTTCGATCAGATTGCCGTGCGCGCCGTTTCACGTGATCGATCACTGCTGGAGCGGTATGTGCGCGGACTCTTCGGGCTGCGGCTGATCATTGCGATTGCCGTCTACACCGCATTGACCGCGTACCTGAGTTGGCACAGGGCTGAGAACCCGCTTCTTCTGCTCTTCGGGCTGATTTGCTTCACTACGGCATCTGCTCCTAGATGGGCGTTCCAGGTGCTCTCGCCAATCCGGTTTGCGATTGCCAGCACTCTTTCTCAGGTGGTCTTCTGCGGAGGTGCTTGGGCAACCATGCAGGGCCATGGAGTTCTTTGGGCGGCAGGCTTTTATGTTTTGGGGGATGCTCTATCCGCTGCATACCTTCTGCTGGCCCTTCGGAATCAGGTCAGGACGGCGCCAGCTTGGTCGCCGCACTTTTGGCGAGTGCTAGCGAAGCAATCGTGGCCGCTCTCCGTAAGTTCTCTCCTGGGGATGATAGTTTACAACTTCGACATTCTGGCTCTGGGTTGGCTGGCATCGCCAGCGGATCTCGGCTTATATCTGGCCTGTTATCGATGTGCCACCGTATTTTCGCCACTGCTTTCGGTTTTGCAGCTTAGCATCTTGCCTGCGTTTGCGAACGCTTTTCCTGATCGGGAACGCATGCGCGCGGGAATTTGGGCAGTGGCCGTTCCGTCGGCAATTGCCGCAGCCGTAGTGGCTCTATTGCTCACGTTGTTTCCCGTTGAGGTACTTAGCGTTATTTACGGTAGCGGCTACACTGGCGGCGCCGCGCTCCTTCGAGTGCTCTCTTGGAGCCTGCCAGTTCAAGTCCTGCGTTCCATACTCCGTCAGGTGTTGTTTGCGGCCCATCTGCAGCGGTGGGACACCCTGAACATGTCGCTGGCGGCGTTGACCAGTATTTTGATCGATCTTACCCTGATCCCGCGCCTGGGTCCTATGGCGTGCGCAATTGCGACTCTTGGTTCCGAATCTGTTCTGCTGGCGGGCTCGGCAGCCGTTCTCCGCCTGCACGTTTTCTCCCGGACGGCATTGCCCTCCAACCAAAATCAAGGATAATGGCTCCTGCCGTGGCACCGTCAATCTCAGTCATCATTCCGGTTTTCAACGCGGAACAGGACCTTGGCAGCGCTTTAAGAAGCCTGGCGCTTTCAATCGAGCTTCCGATTGAATGTATTGTGGTGGACGATGGTTCTACCGACGGCTCCGCAGAAGTTGCGAGAAAGTTCGGCGCAACCGTAATCTCAATGGAGAAGCGAGGCGGACCGGCGATCGCGCGGAATCGGGGTGCCTCCGGGGCGTCGGGCGACATTCTTTTCTTCCTGGATTCCGATGTTTGCGTGCGCCCGGAGACAGTGCAGCGAATTGCCTCGGCTTTTGCAAATGATCTTGGGCTTTCCGCACTGATCGGTTCTTACGACGACGACCCGCACCGGCAGGACTTCATTTCGCAATATCGCAATCTGATGCACCACTACGTCCATCAGTCCGGTCAAGAAGCTGCTTCGACATTCTGGAGTGGATGCGGGGCAATCCGCCGGCAGGTATTTGAAGAGATCAGCGGATTCGACGAATCCTACGGCAGGCCCGCGATTGAAGACATTGAACTTGGCTACCGATTACACCAGAGCAAACACCGCGTATTGCTGGATCACGACCTGACAGTAAAGCACCTGAAACGCTGGACGTTCTGGACCTTGATAAAGACCGATATCTTTGACCGCGGCATTCCGTGGACGGAACTGATCTTACGCGCCCGCTGCATGCCGAACGATTTGAATATCCAGTTAAGCCAGCGCGTGAGTGTCGCCTTGGCGTTCCTGCTGGTAGCGGTGACAACGGTAGCGGCCATTCAGTGGCGCGGCTACGTCCTCACACCGCTGTTTGCTCTTCTCTTTTTCCTGCTGGCTCGCTTTTGGGCCGATTCGTCATCTCCCGTTCGTTCAAGATCAGCCGTGATTATTTTGCTTCTTGTGGTGCTGGTGATTATTTTGTTAGCCGCAGTGCATCACATGTTCGGATTGATCCCGCTGCTTGTGTTGAGCCAGTTGCTTCTCTTTTCGCGACACCGCTATGAAGGTAAAAGCTTGCAGAAGAGAAGGCTGGTGCGGATTCCGGTGCTGTTCTATCTGGTGTTCTCAGTTCTTACCTGTTTCTACTATTTCCCAAGTAACGCGCTTCTCTTAACCCTATTCGCAGTGGCAGCAACGTTAGGGTTGTTGAACAGCCAGTTCTATTTGTTCCTTGCGGAGAAGCGCGGGATGTTTTTCGCACTCGCCGCGATCCCGTTCCACATGCTCTATCACTTTTATAACGGCCTTTCTTTCTTGGCTGGTACAGCCCGGTTTTGGATCAACGAAGGTCTTGGCCGATCCGCACCCGCAGAAAAAGTTGTGCCCCAATCGGGTGAGCGCCATAAATAGGGGCCAGTGGTTTCGATGAATTATAAGCCGTGAATTGCGCCCCAATGCCTAGACTGGCCCAGGAGGCGAGGCGGGGCAATTCCCGTTCATAACCACCGGTAAAGGCCTGAACGCGCGTGAAATGAGTTTCGGAGGCGTAGAGAACAAACGGAGCCATCTTAAACAGCAGCAATGAATCGCGGTCAGCACTCTCCACCCGGCCCCAAACCCAATTACGGTCTTTGAATAAAGCTGTGGATTCCAACAGATAGGAATTGTAAATCTCTGGAGGAACTCGGGTCGGAACAGACACAACATGTGCCGGCCGGTAAATTGAGAGCGGATGAGTTCCCCTAACCGCAGCCGGAGCGAGCACGGGAATATTGGGTGGCTGAGTGTAACTCAGATCGGTGTTGCGGCCCCAAAGCGCCGTAGTCGCCCAATGCCCGCGCGCGAAAGGCCGGACGTACATCAACGATGCTGTGTGGCGGAACGCGGGCCGAAGCGGATGGGTTTGTTCACGCCGGTTCAGGCGGCCGACGGAATACTGCGCACTCCAGCGAGTGGTAGGCGTGACTGTTACACGGCTGGAAAGTGAATCGATCTGCCCTTTGTCGAGGCTCCATCGGTTTTCACCCGGCTCGCGTCCGTGAAATCCAGAAACTTCGAATGTGACCGGGCCATGGGTTATACCGGCTGTGATTACGTTGTCGGAAATGTGGGTCGAGTCCTCCTGGTGGTGTCCCAACACGGCTATCGGGTCCTCTGATGCTGACGGCCGGTGCGGGTAGGAGGGCGGTCCTAAAGCGGGCTCGCCGCGCGGTCCACCATAGAAGTTAAGAACCGTTTTTTCGCCTAGGCTGATCTGGTAGGAGGCCGCTAATTCCATAAAAAAGTCGTGCGGGTGTTGTCCATTCAGAATCGGAACGCCGAACGCAGTCTCCCCCTCCTGGAATAACTCGGGGTAGTACCGGCCCGTGATGGTTGCGGGCTCCAGGCTCAACATAGACCGGATGGTGAGAGTGCCCCGGCCCAAGCGGCGTGATGCCGTCGGCATGAACCAGTTGGTCGAGAAGATTTTGTCCCGGCCGCGTGGCCCGCTCTGGGCACTATAGATTCCGAAAGCCACTCCGTGAAGGCCGAACGTCCAGTTGCCAAGCGATTTTTGGAGCATGTTCATCGGTGCGGAGCGCGGCTCCTGACTGGTTCCGGAAGAATACCAGCCACTTTCCCGCCCGCCGCCCGGGCCCATCACCATCTGCTCTGCTTCTGCCGGCGCCACTGTTATTTCTGCCGGATCTATGCCTGGGAACGCACCTTTGCCGGACTGCCATCCCTCCATGCACTCGCCGCACACACCTGACTTTCCGGCGTTTTTCTTAGCGGGGGCCGCCAGGTCGGAAGCGCAGGGGCAACTTCCTTCCATCGCGCACTCCCCGCACCCGCCCCGGATGCAGCAGGAATACCGCTTTTCAGCAACCAGCGTCCGCTTCACCTGGTTCAGTACGCCGTTAAGCAGGTCAACGTTGGCCTGGATTTCAGGAAGGTCCCCGGACGGCCCTGCAACCTTCTGGTTTTCGGAAGCAAGGAAGGCAAGCGGGTTCTTGTAGCCTTTTACGGCACCGTGGCCCGCAAGCCAACCCTCCTGGCACTCCCCGCATGCTCCCCTTCCGGCCCGGACGTTTGCCGCGCAATTGCATGAGCCATTGGTTCGGATACAGAGAGTGCAGCCGGGCTTCACACAGCACTTGTACTTTCCGTCCGCGGAAAGTTTCTTCTTCCGGGCGTCCAATTTTTTGCGCGCGGCGTCGATATTCGCTTGAGCCTTAGTCGGCTTCAGCGTTTTGGCTCCGTGTTCATGGGCCATCAGCGCGGTTCCTAATAGCAGCAGGGCTGTCAGGCGGAGCGGTATCATTCGGCCCTAAGAATGAAACTCGCCGTATGCACTACCCCATTCCGCTGAAACTGCGCCCAGGCGCGATAAAGACCAGGTTTCGGAAGACGAGTCAAAAATGTGACTTGGCCGGGAGTATCGGTTTCGTCAGGATGAGAGTGGACGAAAGTAGTGGCATCCTGCCCGACCATAAGTAAGTGCCCCTTGGCCCCCAGATAACGCTCCATACCCACAGGTGGCTTCCCTGTTATCGCGTCTTTTAGCTGGAAGGTTACCGGCAGCGTTTTGGCAGCCGGTATCGTGCCAGAAGACCTCAGTGTCACGGCCAGATCACCATCTGTCGTCGAGTTAGCTGGTGCTTCTACAAGGGTGAAACGTTCGCCCGCTTTACCTGAGGCCTTGATACTGATAGAGAGGATCTGGGAGCCAGCCCCTTTCGGTGCGACATCGGCGAAGAGATGATACTCACCGCCCGTGGGAAAGGTGTACGAAACCCGAAATACGCCGCCCGGTTTCATATCCGGATGAATATGCGCGAATGTGCCTAGATCGTCCCGGACTACGATCAGATGTACCAGACGCTCGTGAGCCACATCGAAATCGGTAAGCGCTTCCTTCGCCGATTCGCGTCTTCGAAACGTCAATTGCAAAACGGCAGGCTCACCAGCCTTTGGCGATTTAGGCACCGAAGCAAGCTCCATGCGAAAAGCTGGTGGAACCCGTTTATGATTTCTGGCGGATTGCACATCTCCCACCGGCAACGGCATGGTGGCGCTGAACGGCTTCCCGGAAAGCGGCTTAACTACTAAAAGCAACTCGAACTCACCCCCATGCGCGAACGTGGGGTGGATACCGTAATCTCCTGGAACTCCTTCCACATGCGCCTTTTCACGAAACCTTGGCATGCCTGGCATCGTTGGCATGGAAATGGTTGCTTCAACATCACTCCGGATGAGAGGTGTTGGCCCTAAAACAGGGTCAACCTGCGACATATCGGCGATGTGGAATTCAATTTCT
>Ga0123338_10003431_pt1 | contig 14266 bp, 15 predicted proteins | sample grotaG_FD_89793 | JGI IMG/M metagenome (GOLD analysis project Ga0123338, IMG submission 89793) | Glacier valley bacterial and archeal communities from Borup Fiord, Nunavut, Canada, to study Microbial Dark Matter (Phase II) -... | ecosystem: Environmental > Aquatic > Freshwater > Ice > Glacier ... | reverse complement strand
GCCACCGTTCGCCCCGAACAGTGCGAGCAGCCCGGCAATCACCAGCGCCGCCAGCCACGCCGCAACGACATAGCCGCCGATCCCGAGCAACCGCTTGATCGCTCCCATCGGCAGGCCCGATTTGGCGGCGGCGGCGACGGTATCGGCGTGATAGTCGTTGAACGGCATCGTCGTCTCGACCTCGGCTCGCACGAGATAATCGTGGAACGCGGCTGGGCTATCGATGCCGTCGAACCCGGTACAATGCCCGAAGATATCGGCGAGATCGGCGCGCGCGCTCGACCATAGCGCCTCGGCATAGGCGCGGCGGGCGGCAGCGGCGTCGGTGGGTGCGTCGATATCGGCGGCAAACAGCAAATATGCCGACCCCAGCCGATCGACCGGCTGCGCCAGTAACGGATTGCCGTCGAGATTGAGCAACGAGTCGCCCGAAACCCGGCCATTGAACGCCGGTTGGTCGATGATCACCAGCCGCGCGAAATGATTGAGCGTGTTCAACGCAAACGGCGACGGTGCCGGCGCGATCGGCGACGCAGCAGTCTGGCTTCCCGTCGGCAGCAGCGCCAGCTTCTGCGCCAGCACATGACGGTGCGAGCGCGACGCGTTCGTGACCGGATCGATAATCGACTCGCCGCGGATCGGGGCCAGCACGGTGAGGAAATAATGGCCGCCGTCGAGGCTCGGCATCAGGCGCTCCGCAGCCGCTGCGCGAAGTCGCGCCGGGCCATGTCGGCCTTTTGCGTCGCGACCGAGGCGATCGGCGCATAGCCCGGCGCTGCAAGCGAGGTGGCGACACTGCTCAGCGCGGCGCGATATGCGATTGCAAACGCGGCAGCGTCCGCAGACGCGTGGCTTTGCGCGAGGGCGGTAAGCGCGCGTTGGACGCGCAGCGCCGCCTTGATGTCGCGCTGCGCCGCCCCCGGCGTGGCGTTATAATAATAATGCGTATGGATCTGGTTCGCGCCGATATAATCCTTGAACGTCGCGATCGGAATCGAGTGCGGATATTTGGTGCTGGCGTACCAGAACAGGTCCAGCCCGCCCGGAATCCCGTCGGCGAACGCATCGATATACTGATCCCATGTGCCGTTGAAATTCGACAGGAACAGCATGTAGTCGTTCTCAAGTACCTCCGCGCCCTGCCCAAGGTTCGGCCACTGATCGCGCCGGATCAGCACCCAGCGGGCAAAATGGATGAGCTTCAGGCCGAGCAGCCCGCTGAGTTGCGCCGGCATCGTCCGCGCCGCCATGAAGATCAGACGCTGCAGCCACGTGCGCGTCGGCCGCATCGGCGTCAGCACATTCATCGCATAGGCTTTGCCAGCGATATTGGACAACAGCAGCCCCCTCGAACAACAGTCGGTTCAGACGTCGATCGCCGCGTCATAGTGTAGCGCCGCCGAGGCTTTGAAGCGAGTCGTTTCGATATTTGCCGGGCTTAAGCGGCTGGCGCGCCCCTTCGGCCTAAATCGTCGCCGGCATCAGCAGCCGAATACATCCGCAAGGGCTTCGAGGCTGTCGACTTCAAATTCCCAATCCTGACGCGCATCGGCATCGGGCGCGCGGCGTCCGCCATATTCCTGCGGTCGCGCCACAAATGCCGTCGCCAGTCCGCACGCCCGCGCGGCGGCCAGATCGCTATGATGCGCCGCGACGAGACACAGTTCGGCGGGTTCGATGCCGAGCAGGTCGGCTGTCCCCAGATAGGCCTGCGGCAGCGGCTTGAAACACTGCGTGGCATCGGCACCGAGGATCGCGTCCCATGGCAGCCCGGCGCGGCGTGCCATTTCGAGGATCAGCGCCACATTGCCATTCGACAGCGTGACGATCGGCAACCGCTGCTTCAATCGCACCAGTCCCGGCACCGCATCGGGCCATGGCGGCAAGCGTCGCCACGCCTGCGCCAGCGTCGCCAGCCGCGCATCGCCGACCGCTACACGATCGACACCCAGCGTATGCAACAGCTGCTCGAGCGTTTCGCGATTGAGGATATCGAGCCGGGTATATGGCCGCGCGCCCGACCGGCATGCTTCGAGCGCGGGCTGATAAAGCCCGCGCCATGCATCGGCGAAGCTGGCCGCGTCGATATCCTCGCGGCCGATCGCCGCAAACCACGCCGCCGCCTCGTGCGCGATCCCCGACCGCCAGTCGACGACCGTCCCAAACACATCGAACGCGAGCGCCTTGACCCTGCGCACCGCGTTGCCGTCGTTCGTGCCGGTCACTTGTCGCCGGTGAAGCGTTTGACCTTCACCGGCAGATCCTTGCCCTTGGTTCGGCGCGAAGGGATTTGCACAGGATGGCGCTTTTTCCATTGCGCCCAGGTCATCGGACCATCGGGCGTGTCGATCATCTCGTCATCCATCGACATCGTGCATTCGCCTCTCGCCAGCTTTGGGGGGAGCTTATCATCCCGCGATCATCTCGGCGAATTCGCACGCTTCGCCGAGCCGGGGCACCAACGCCAGCCAATCGCGCGCCGGCAGGCCGGCCTGACGTCCGCGCAGCGCCGCAATCGGGCCGCCGTGCGACACCACCACGACCCGGCAATCGGGCAGCCGGGACAGTGCCAGCACCGCGCGGTCGGCCAGCTCGGTCGTGGTCTCGCCGCCGCCTGGACGAAAACTGTCGGGGGCATCGATCATGCCGTCCATGGCGCTGCCGCTGCTCCGGTAGATTGCCGCCCAGCTGCGTCCCTCCCAGTTGCCGAAATCGCGTTCGCGCCAGCCTGCGTCGGTGTGCAGCGTGGTGCCCGCGGTGGCAGCGAGCAGCCGCGCCAGATCCTGCGCGCGGCGCAAGCCCGAGTGGACAACGACATCCGGCTTCCATGTGGCCAGCGCGCGAGCGACTTCGGCGGCATGCGCGGCGCCCGCCCGGCTGAGCCCGGGATCGCTCGCCCCGTAGCAGCGGCCGCGCCATGCCAGCGCGACTTCGGTATGCCGGACGAGCAGGACGGCGCGCGTCATCGCAGTGCGGTGGCGGCGAGCAGCATCAGCAACTGCCCGGCATAGGCGGCAAATCCAAGACAATCGCCGGTGCTGCCGCCGATGCGGCGGCGCAGGACAGCGCGAAACCAGAACACAAATAGCGTTGCGTCCAGCACGGCTGCGGCAACGCGCAGCGGCTCGCCCAGGGCAAATGGCAGTATTGCGGGGGTCGCGGTCAGGACCGCAAAGCCGAAGGAGCGCAGCGTGACCTCGCCGGCGATATCCTTGGCGAGGCCGGTGCCCGTCGGCGCGGGGGCCACTGCCAGCATGACCGCGACAGCGACGAGGCGACCGAAGCAGGCCGAGGCAATGATGGCGAGCGCCGCCACAGCGAGCGGCAGCTGCATCAGCACGGCAACCATCAGCGCCGCCCGCAACCCGACGGCCAGCATCAGTCCCAGCGCGCCGTAGCTGCCGATACGGCTGTCCTTCAGGATGCGGCGCACGTCTTCGGGCGACTGGCCGCCGCCGAACGCGTCGCAAAAATCGGCGACTGCGTCCTCGTGGAACGCCCCGGTCAGCCGCGCTTCGATGATCAGCGCGAGCGGGACTGCGACGAATGCCGGCCAAAGCTGCAGCGCGGCCCCGGCGACCGCAGCGGTGACGCTGCCAACCAGCGCCCCGACCAGCGGAAACCAGCCGACCGCGCGGCGCAACCCGACCTGCACCGCATCCGCCGACAGCCGGTCGGTTGCCGAAACCGGGATGCGCGTCAAGAACTGCACCGCCAGCAGCGGCGGCGCCCACCACGGACACGCCGCGTCGCTCACCCGCCGAGATCCGCCAGCAGCGCCACATTGGTCAATAGCGCCGCCGCACTGTCGAGCAGCGGCAGCGCTACCAGCGCGCCGGTCCCCTCGCCGAGCCGCATCTGCCAATCGAGCAACGGCTCGAGGTCAAGCTCGGCCAGCGCGGCGCGGTGCCCCGGTTCGGCCGATCGATGCGCGGCGATCATGGCGCGCGCCGTGCCCGGTGCCAGCCGCTCGGCAATCAGCGCCGCTGCGGTCGCCACATAACCGTCGAGCAGCAGCGTCGCGCCGAGCGCCGCGCCGGTGGCGAAAAACCCCGCCATCGCGACGATCTCGAATCCGGCGACATCGGCAACGGCGCTGCGGGCATCGTCTGCCAGCATCGAACGGGCGCGCGCGGTGGCGGCGTCGACGACCCGGCGCTTGACGGCCATCGACGCATCGTCGGCCCCCGCGCCACGCCCGACCGCGGTATCGACGTCGATGCCGGTGAGCAGCGCCGTCAGGCACGCCGCCGACGTCGTGTTGCCGATGCCCATTTCACCCGCGATCAGCAGTGCATACCCGTCGTCGCACGCGCGGCGTGCCTCGGTGGCACCGACGCCCCACGCCGTATCGAACTGCGCCAGCGTCATCGCCGCACCGACAGCAAGATCGGCAGTACCGGGGGCGACGCTCGCGGCGTTGAAGAACGGCGGCGGCGCGCCCGCTGGCGGTGAAATCGCGCCGACATCGACCACGCGCAAGTCGCAGCCGTGCGCGGCCGCGAGCGCGCTGCTCGTGGCCCGGCCGGCGAGAATGGTGCCGAGCATCAATCCGGTCACTGCCGATGGCCACGCGCTGACACCCTGCGTGACAACGCCGTGATCGGCGGCGAACAGCACGATGCGGCGCGGCCGCGTGCGTGGGTCGAGGCGTTGCTGGATGACTGCCAGCCGCACCGCGAGCGTCTCGAGGCGACCAAGGCCGCGCTGCGGCTTGGCGAGGCTGTCGAGCCGCGCCCATGCGGTGGCGTCGTCGATCATCGGGCAGCCCCTTTGGCGGCAAGGCGGTTGCCGGTCATGGTTCGCGGTGCGTCGGGATGATGAAACGCTGGCCCTCTGGCGTCATGCCGAAGTGCGCGGCGACGCCGTAGGTTTCAGCGATCAGCGCGGCGGTCAGCACGGTGTCCGGCGCGCCCTGTGCCACCACGCGCCCGGCCCGCATCAGCAGCACATCGTCAGCAGCGCGCGCTGCATGATTGAGATCGTGGAGGACGACGACCACGCCGGCCCCGGCGCGCGCCACGGCCCGCAGGCAATCGAGCCCGTCGAGCTGGTGCGCCGGATCGAGATTGGCCAGCGGCTCGTCGGCAAGCAGCCATTCGGGCTCGCCCGCCAACACGCGCGCCAGCAACACGCGCGCACGCTCGCCGCCCGACAGCGTGTTGACGCCGCGCGCGGCAAAGCGCGTGCAGTCGGTCGCCAGCATGGCGCGGGTGACGGCGGCGCGGTCGGCGTCGCTTGCCGCCCAGCGTCCGCGATGCGGAAAACGGCCAAGCGCCACCAGCGTCGCGACATCGATGTCCCAATGCACATCGGCGGTCTGCGGCAGGAAACCGATGCGCCGCGCGAGGTCGCGGCGCGACAGCGCCGCGCGGGGCACGCCGCCAATCAGCACGGCGCCGCTATCGGCATCGCGCAGCCCGGCGAGGCAGGCGAGCAGGGTCGATTTGCCCGCGCCATTGGGGCCAAGGACGGCAGTGACGCTGCCGGGGCGGAACGCCGTGCTGACCCCGTCGAGAATCGGTGTCCCACTGAGTGTCAGCGACAGGTCGGCGGCGGCGAGCGCGCTCATGCGAGGCCACGGCGCATCTTGAGCAGCAGCATGAGAAAGAACGGCCCGCCGAGCATCGCCATCGCGATACCCAGCCGAAGCTCGCTGACTGTCGGTGCGGCGCGGACAAGGCTATCGGCGAGCACCAGCAACAGCGCGCCGCCGATTGCCGACGGCAGCAGCACTGCCGACGGCCGGTTGCCGACCAACGGCCGGACCAGATGCGGCACGATCAGCCCGACAAAGCCGATGATCCCCGCCGCCGCCACCGATGCCCCGACGCACAGCCCCACGCCCAGCACGATCAGGATTTGCAGCCGCAGCGGATCGACCCCCATCGACCGTGCCGCACTTTCGCCGAGCGTCATCGTATCAAGCGTGCGGCCGGTCATCCCCAACAGCAGCGCGCCGACGCCGAGCACGGGCAGCGCGATCGCCACATCGTCCCAGCTGCGATCGGTCAGCGCCCCCATCAGCCAGGTGACGATCTGCGACGTTGCGAACGGAGTCGGGGCAAGGCTGATCGCCAGCGCGGTCATCGACCCGGCCACGCTCGACAGGATGATCCCGGCCAGCGTGAAGACGATGACGCTGCCCGACTGGCCGACGAGCAGCGCCAGCAGCGCCATCGACACGGCCGCCCCGGTAAGCGCGAACGCCGGCAGGAACCAGAATGCGGTATAGCCGAAGAACAGCGAGATCACGGCGCCAAGCGCTGCCCCCGCCGACACGCCGAACAACCCCGGATCGGCGAGCGGGTTGCGCAGATAACCCTGCATCGCCGCCCCCGACAGCCCAAGGCCCGCACCGACGGCTGCCGCCAGTACCGTCCGCGGCAATCGCAATTCCATGATGATCAACCAGCGCGGATCGCCGCCGTGCCACGCCGAAAACGGCACCCAGACCTTGCCGGCGATCAGCGACAGCAGCATCGCAGCGGCCAGCCCGGCGGCCAGCAGCACGTTGGCGCGCGCGCCTTTCACAGCGACCGCCTGACCGCCGACAGCCGTGCCACCGCATCGATGATTGTCGGACCGCCGCAGTGCAACAGTCGTTCGGGATAGGCGCGCACCGCGATGCGCCGCGCCAGCGGTTGCATCACCGGATGACCGAGCATGCGGTCGGAGCGATCGGCATCGCCGACCGAAAACAGCACGCGCGGTGGGCGGGCGACGAGATATTCGAGCGGCAGCACATCCCACTGTTGCAGCCCCAAATCGGCGCTGAGGTTATGGAAGCCGCTGATCCGCAGCAGCTCGTCGGCAAGTGTTCCGCTGCCGGGCACGAGGCCGCCGCCCTGCCAGATGAGCGCGGGAACCGCTGGCCCCGTCGCGTGTGCACCCTGAACCGCTGCATCGACCCTTGCCACCAACGCCGCGCCGCGCTGCGGGTGGCCGACGAGCGCGGCAATCTGCACGATCTGCGCGTTGCTTTCGGCAATGCTGACCGGCACGCCAAGCTGGACCAGCTTGATGCCCATCCGCCGCAACGCCGCGATCGTCGACGGTGCGACATGTCCCCCGGCGATCACCAGATCTGGCGCGAGCGCGACCACTTCCTCGGCCGTGCCCGAGGTTGCCTTGAAGCGCATCGCCTGCGCGATCGGGATCGAGGTAGCGCGCGGATCCTGCGAATAATGGCTGATCCCGGCAATCTGTGCCGGGTCCGCCACCTCCATCAGCACGGCATCGACACACGGGTTTATCGAAACGATGCGCGGACCGGCCTGCGTCCGGCTGCCGACCATCAGCAACGCAATCAGGCCGAGCCGGATCAATATTCGACACCCTTTTGCGCCATGAAGCCCGCGTTGAACGGGTGCTTGACCTCGTCGAACTCGGTGATCAGATCGGCGATCGCGAGCAATTCGGGCTTTGCGTTGCGCCCAGTGATGCAGATATGCTTGGTCAGCGGGCGATCGGCGAGGAACGCGACGATCTCGTCCACCGGCAGCGTATCGTCGCGCAGCACGATGTTGAGCTCGTCGAGAATGACGAAATCATACGCCGGATCGAGAATCAGCGCCTTCGATCGCTCCCACGCGGCGCGCGCCGCCGCGATATCGCGCGCCCGGTCCTGCGTGTCCCAGGTAAACCCCTCGCCCATGACGTCGAAGGTCAATAGGTCGGGGTTGGCCGTGAAGAAGTTCTTTTCGCCGGTTTCCCAGCTGCCCTTCACATATTGCACGATGCCGACCTTCATGCCCCAGCCGAGGCTGCGGATCGCCATGCCGAACGCCGACGACGACTTGCCCTTGCCGTTGCCGGTGTGCACCAGCAGCAGCCCGCGTTCGAGCGTATGGCGCGCCTGCATCCGCTCGCGCGCCACCTGCACGCGCTTCATCCGCGCGTTATGACGGGCAAAATCATCGTCGGTTTCGGTCATCCCGGCATCCCTGTCGCGGCCTTCAATAGTGCAATCGCACACCGACATAGCCCGCACGGCCCGGTGTGCCATATTGATAGATCGTCTCGTATTTTTCATCGAACAGGTTTTCGATGCGGCCATAGACCTCGACGCCGTGCCCGACCGGCATCGCCACGCGAAGATCGGCCAGCGCATAGCCCTTCACGCGGTTGGTGTTGGCAGCGTCCTCGAAGCTCGCGCCGACCATCGTCACCGTCGCGCCGGTTTCGAGCCCGAACGACCAGCGATAGTCGGCGAGTACGCTGGCGCTGTCCTGCGGGCGGCGCAGCAGCTGGTTGCCAAAGTTGCTGCTGGCCGCGGACCGGTTGCGCGCTGCGATATGGCTGTAGTTGGCGGTCAGCCGCAGCGCCTCGAACGGGTGCAGCGCCAGCGCCAGCTCGATGCCCTCCGACCGTGCGCGGGCGACATTGTCATAGGTGCCATAGGGCCGGTTGAAGCAAATGCCGGTAAACGGCTTCGAGCAGCCGATGAAGTCGATCAGATCGGTGCTGTCGCGGTGAAAATAGGTGGCGCTGGCCTCGATGGCACCGTCCAGCAGACGCTGCGTCAGCCCCGCGTCCCAGCCCTTCGACCGCTCCGGACGCAGCGCTTCATTCCCATAATCGCCCTGCAGCTGATACAGCGACGGCACCTTGAAGCCCTCGCTATAGCTGGCGCGCAGCGTCGTGCCCTTGCCGCCCGGGGTCCATACACCGCTGGTGCCAAAGGTCGTGGCACCGCCGAAGCGGTCGTGGTCGTCATGACGAACGCCCGCCGTCAGCGTCAGGTTGGGCAGCGGCGTGCCCAGCAGCTGGCCGTACAGGCTATCGAGCCGGGCGCGTCCGAACGTCTGCGGGCCGCCATAGCTCGATGTCGCATAGCGCGAGATTTCGCGCTCGAACCCGCCGGTTGCCTGCCAGCCCTTGGCAATGTCGAAGACGCCCTGATACTCGAGGCGCTGGTTACGACCGTCGCCGGCAAAGGTTTCGACGGGGTCACTGGTCGGATCGATGTTGCGACGCTTGGTATCGGTATAGGCATAGCCCAGCCGATTGTGAAAACGCCCGTCGAACAGCGCGACGTTGACCCCGGCATAGCCCACGAGATCGCGCGTTCGCGCCTGTTCGAGCGTGTCGCCGAGATCATAGGCCGGGGGTGCATAGCCATCGATGGCGGCCTTACTGTTCGAATAATAGCCACGCGCTTCGACCGAGACGGTGTCGGTCAGTGCCAAGTTGACTTTGGCATTGGCGCCGAAGTTGCGAAACCCGTCGTTCTCCTTGCCGCCGAGTGCAGCGTCATAGGCTGAAATCCCGTCGGTACGGAAATATCCGGCCCCGGCGCTGGCCGACAGCGGGCCAGACTTGCCTGAGATATTGCCGACGACCTGCCCGGTGTTGCGATAGCCATATTCGCCGCGCAGATTGACCGACAGCGCTTCGGTCGGCGGCGCGGTGATCATGTTGACGACGCCGCCGATCGCCTGGCTGCCCCACAGCACCGACTGCGCACCGCGCAGCACTTCGATCCGCTCGATATTGCCGATCAGCAGGTTGCCGAAGTCGAAGCCGCCACCGGGCGACGATGGGTCGTTGATCTTGACCCCGTCGATCAATGCCACCGTCTGGTCGCTTTCGGCCCCGCGGATAAACACCGAAGTGGTGCCGCCGATCCCGCCGTTGCGGGCGATCGTGACGCCGGGGACGGTCCGCAGGATGTCGACGACCGTCGCCGTCTGGCGGCGCTGAAGCTCCCCGGCTTCGATAACGGTGATCGTCTGGCCGACACGCTCGAGCGGTTGCTCGGTCCGGGTGGCGGTGATCACAATGGTGTCGGGCGCTTCGTCAGCGAGCGCGGGAGCGATTGCGGCAGTGGTTACGAGCAAAAAGACGGAAATTCGGCGCATGGAGCCTCCTTGTACAACAACAAGGGGTTAGCCCGCGCCAAAGACGCGACTGATGAGCCTGTGAAACGGTCGAAACCTCCCACGCGCGCCACCCCGTTCGATGTCGTCACGCGAGGCGAACCTCGATCACGCGAAAAACCCCGTCCGCGTAAAGGACCGACTGCGACAGGCAGGTCTCCTGGCTCCCGGGTCCTGACGTTCGCCCCGCCTTCCCGGCCGCTTGCGCAGCCAGTGGCACGATGGGGCGACCGCTTACCGGTCACAGTTGCGGGCACAGCCCCGGATTACAGGCGAAAATCCTGCTTCCGGGTTCCCTATTATTTCCATTTCTGGAAACCTGACGCATAGCCCGGATAGAGCGATCGTCAGCGAAGGGCAAGCGTGACCGGCAACAGTGTGACATTCTTCCTCGGCGGCGCGCGATCGGGCAAAAGCCGATTGGCGCAGGCGCGCGCCGAAAGCTTCGCCGGACCGCTCGTCTATCTGGCGACGGGGCAAGCGTTCGATGGCGAAATGGCGGACCGGATCGCCCGGCACCGCAGCGACCGCGACGCGCGCTGGCGCACCGTCGAATGCCCGCTCGACCTGCCCGCGGCGGTCGCAAAAGAAGCCGTCGACGGGACCGTCGTGCTGATCGATTGCCTGACCCTATGGGCGAGCAACAGACTGCTCGCCGATGCCGACGCAGACGACGCTTGCGCGGCGTTGATGGCGGCGCTCGCTGCCGCCGACGGCCCGGTGATTTTGGTTAGCAACGAAGTCGGCCTGGGAATCGTCCCCGACAACGCGCTGGCGCGCCGCTTCCGCGACGATGTCGGAAGGCTGCATCAGGCGGTCGCAGCCGCCGCCGACACGGTCTATTTCGTCGCCGCCGGGTTGGCATTGCAGCTTAAATAGCGACGGTTCCCATGCCAGACGAAACTGGTTTGTCGCAAACTAGTGAATTCAGTCCGAAGGAGAATTGGCGGAGAGGGTGTCTGGCAGAAAATCCGGTTTGCGAATTGCTTCAACAGGTTAGTTATCGTTTCCGCTTTCTCACTGGTCCCACACCGACCAGTATTTTGCATCTGATCTTTCCTCTCCCGAAAAGCCCGCATAGCGAAGTTTATAGAAATCTCAGTGGTCGTTAGACAGCAGCAGCCCGGGTAGAACTTCCGGTACCGGTCGGCAGGAATTCGGCCTCGCCGTCGACGAGCTCGCTGTGCTGGGCGCGCAGTTCGGCGATGTGCTCCTCGTCCTGCTGTTCAAGGCCGATGAAGCGGTTTTCCGCTTTCTCGAGCGCGCGGATGACTTCGTCGAGCTTGGCATGCAGGGCGGCACCCTCACGGTTCTGGGTATTCTGGATAAGGAATACCATCAGGAAGGTGATGATCGTCGTGCCGGTGTTGATGACCAGCTGCCATGTATCGGAAAAATGAAAAAACGGCCCGGTGGCGGCCCAGACCAGCACGAGGACGCAGCACAGCATGAAAGTGATGGGCCGCCCGGTTGCATGCGCCACCAAATTGGCAGCACGCGCGAATAATCTGTTCATGGTCTCAACCTCCGCATCCTGAAACGTGTCTGCGGGCAATTCGTTTCGCCGGCGCTCGGATCGGCGGTTGCCGCGCGGTCGATTGCCGGCCCGGTCGAGCACCCCGTGGTTCTGCGAGTGCGGCCACCGCGATGGCTTGACTCGGGGTGGCAAGGCGGTCTCAACTAGAACATATGAGGAACATACCGAATCATCTCCCCCTGTCGTTTCGGACGTTGCGGACCCATGTCGCCGATATGCTCGCCCGCAATCCCGGGTTGGTCCCGATCGGTGCGGACAATGTCGATAGCCGCCTTGGCGGCGGCATCGAACCCGGAGCGCTGCATGAACTGTTTGCCGCCACGTCCGACGATACCAGTACGACGGTCGGTTTTGCGGCATTGCTTGCCTTGCGGTGTGCTGCCGACAAACCGTTATTCTGGGTGCGCGACGACCGGGTCGAACGCGATGCGGGGCGCGTCTATGCCCCAGGCCTCGCCGAACTGGGGAGCGCCGTTCATGGCATGACCGTGATCACCGCGCAGGACACGGTGTCGATCCTGCGCGCCGCTGCGGACATTGCCGCATGCAGTGCCGCTGGCGTGGTGATTATCGAACCCTGGGCCAGGGCCCCCGAGCTTGACCTGACCGCATCGCGGCGGCTGGCGCTGGCGGCGGCGCGGTCGGGGGTGATGACGCTGATCGTGCGGGCCGGTGCCGAGCCCGCCCCCAGTGCAGCGCAAACCCGGTGGCGGGTGGGGTCCGCACCGTCGCGGGCATTTGCCGCCGGCGCGCCGGGGTTGCCGGCATTCGACATCAGCCTGCTGCGCCATCGTGGCGGCATTGCGGGGTTCGATACCCGTGTGGAGTGGGACTGTGACCAAAGGACATTCCGGGAAACGCCGCTATCTGGCGGTATTCCTGCCCTTGCTGTCTTCGGAGCGCGTGATCCGCGCAGCGAAGTTCGCGCCGCCTGAAACGCCGTTCGCGCTGGTTGAAAAACGGCGTGGCGCGGTGTGCATTGCAGCAGCGGACGCGCGCGCGCTCGCACTCGGGATCGGGCCTGGCCTGACGCTGGCGGATGCCCGAGCGCGGTTGCCCGAACTTGCGGCGATCGATCATGATGCTGTTGCCGATCGGGCCTTGCTCGACTGGCTGGCCGATGCCTGCGACCGCTATTCGCCGATGGTGGCAACCGATGCGCCGCAGGGCATTCTGCTCGACATCACCGGCTGCGTGCATCCGTTCGGTGACGAGGCTGGGCTGATGGCCGACGCCCGGCACCGGTTCAACCGGCAGGGAATAACCACGGCGCTGGCGCTGGCCGATACGCCCGATGCCGCACTGGCACTCGCAGCCAGTGCCGGCCATGCAACGGTCGCGGCGTTGCCGGTCACGGCGCTCCGTGTCGATCCGGAAACGCATCTGGCGCTGCGCCGCGCCGGATTGAAGACCATCGGCGATCTTGCCGGTCGCCCGCGCGGCCCGCTTGCGGCGCGATTTGGTACAGCGATGCCGGTCCTGCTGTCGCGCCTGCTGGGCGAGGAGGATGTCCGCATCACGCCGCGCCGGGCGCCGCCGGAGGTACAGGTCGAAGCGCACTTCGCCGAGCCGGTGACGCATTCCGAAATCGCGCTTGCCACGCTCGACCGGCTGATGCGCGACGCCGCGACCATCCTGTCGGAACGCGGTCGCGGCGGCAGGCGCTTTGAAGCGGCCCTGTTCCGCAGCGACGGTCATATCGCGCGGCTTGGCGTGAACACCGGGCAGCCGACGCGGGATGCAGCGATCATTGAACGGCTGTTCCGCGAGCGTATCGATGCGCTGTCGGATCCGCTCGATCCCGGCTTCGGCTATGACCTGATCCGCCTGACGGTGCCCGTTACCGAACCCCTGATCGCGCAGCAGCTCGAGCTGGAGGGCGGCGGCGTCACCGATGCCGAACTCGCGGCGCTGATCGACCGGTTGAGCACCCGGCTGGGGCGTGGCCGCGTGCGGCGCTTCGCGGTCGGGGACAGCCACATCCCCGAGCAGACGGCGTTTGAACTGCCGGTTGCCGAACCCGGTTCGCCGTCGGTCTGGCCGCAGCGTGAAACCGGCGAACCGCCGCTGCGCCCCTTGCACCTGTTCGATCCGCCGCAACGCATCGACGTGACGGCCGAAGTCCCCGACGGCCCGCCGCGACGGTTTCGCTGGCGGCGTACATTGCATGAAGTCACCCATGCCGAGGGGCCCGAGCGGATCGCCGCCGAATGGTGGAAGCGGCGCGGCGGCAAGGGGCTGACGCGCGATTACTACCGTATCGAGGACATGCGCGGACGGCGTTTCTGGGTATTCCGCCACGGGCTTTACGGCATCGAAAAGCCGATGCCCGACTGGTATCTGCATGGGCTGTTTGCGTGACGATGTTTGCCGAACTGGCGGCGGCGACCAATTTTTCGTTTCTGCACGGGGCGTCGCACCCCTGCGATATGGTCGCCGCCGCGCTCGAACTCGGCCATTCCGGCATCGGTATTGCCGACCGCAACACCGTCGCCGGCGTGGTGCAGGCGCATGTGGCGTTGCGCGATGCCGTCACTGCTGCCGGCCAACCGATCGATTTCAAGCTGATCGTCGGGGCACGGCTGGTGTTTGCCGATGGCACGCCCGACATCATCGCCTATCCATCGACGCGGCGCGGCTGGGGGCGGCTGACCCGGCTGCTGACGCTTGGCAATTTGCGTGTCGAAAAGGGCAACTGCCGCCTCGAATTGGGCGATCTGCTCGAACATCTGAACGATCTGTTGCTGATCGTCATGCCGGGGCCGGGCGACGGCTTGCGCCCGCTAGTCGATGCCGCCCGGGGGAGTGTCTGGCTCGGTGCGAGTATGCTGCGCGGCGGGCGCGACCG
>Ga0123338_10003429_pt1 | contig 14272 bp, 14 predicted proteins | sample grotaG_FD_89793 | JGI IMG/M metagenome (GOLD analysis project Ga0123338, IMG submission 89793) | Glacier valley bacterial and archeal communities from Borup Fiord, Nunavut, Canada, to study Microbial Dark Matter (Phase II) -... | ecosystem: Environmental > Aquatic > Freshwater > Ice > Glacier ... | reverse complement strand
TGCCCGGTGCCCTGTCGCCCCTGGGCGTGGAGATCCGCACCCTGCTCCCCGGCTATCCCGCCGTCATGCGGGCGCTGCACGGCGCAGCCCCGGTGCTGGAGGTCGTGGACCTGTTCGGCCACCCCGCCCGCGTGCTGGCCGGGACCGCTGGCAGCCTGACCCTGTACGTCCTGGATGCGCCGGACCTGTACGACCGCCCGGGATCGCCCTACGCCGGGCCGGACGGCGCGGACTGGCCGGACAACCTGGCGCGCTTCGCCGCCTTGTCCCAGGTCGCCGCGCTGCTGGGCCGCGGCGCAGCCGGCTGGGTGCCGGACGTCGTCCACGCGCACGACTGGCAAGCCGCACTCGCGCCGGCCTACCTGCACTTCGCCGGCGGCACCCGGCCCGCCACGGTGACGACCATCCACAACCTCGCCTTCCAGGGCCGCTTCCCGGCGGAGCTGTTCGGCACCCTGGGCCTGCCCGACGCCGCCTGGGGCATTGACGGGCTGGAATACTACGGCGGCATCGGCACCCTGAAGGCCGGACTGCGCCTGTCGGACGCGATCACCACGGTCTCCCCGACCTATGCCGCCGAGATCATGACGCCCGAAGGCGGCATGGGCCTCGACGGCCTGCTCCGCAGCCGCGCCGCAGACCTGCACGGCATCCTGAACGGCCTGGACACGGCGGTCTGGGATCCCGCCACCGACCCACACATCGCCGCGCAGTTCGGCGTCGCCCGCCTCCGCCGCCGCCCGCGCAACAAGGCGGCCCTGCAAGCCCTGCTCGGCCTGGCCCCCGACCCAGCTGCCCCCCTGTTCGCCGCCATCTCCCGCCTCACCGACCAAAAAGGCATGGACCTGCTGCTGGACGCCGTCCCAGCCCTGCTGTCCCACGGAGCCCAACTTGCCGTCCTCGGCACCGGCGACCCGGCGCTGGAGCGCGGCCTGGCCGCCGCCGCCGCCGCCAACCCCGGCCAGGTCGCCACCGTCATCGGCTTCGACGAGCCGCTGGCCCACGCCATGCAAGCCGGCGCGGACGCCCTGCTGGTGCCCTCACGGTTCGAGCCGTGCGGCCTGGTGCAAATGTCCGCCCTGCGCTACGGCGCGCTCCCCATCGTGTCACGCGTCGGCGGCCTGGCCGACACGGTCATTGATGCCAACACCGCCGGCCTCGCCGCCGGTGTGGCAACCGGCATCACCTTCACGCCCGTCACCCCCGCCGGGCTGCAAGGCGCGATAGCCCGCGCCGCCGCCCTATGGTCACGCCCGTCCGACTGGGCGCAAACCCAGCGCAACGGCATGCGCACCGAAGTCGGCTGGTCCGCCCCCGCCAAAGCCTACGCCGCCCTCTACAAGCAAGTCGTCCAAGCCTGATCCCGTTGGCCACCGGTGCCCAGCAGCGCTTGGGCGGTCAGTTCTGGTCCTTGTCCCCGTCATTGCGAGCCGCTTGCGCCCTGTCAATCCAGGGCAGCGAAGACCGCCTTTACGGCTCCTGGCCTGCCAAGGCGCAAGCGGCTCGCAACGGCAGCATGGTGTCAGCCTCCACCGCGCTTGCGATACCCAACCCACTCTTTCCCGAACTGGCAGCACTAGCCACCCCCGGCATTCCCGACTAACCCATTCCCGCCCAACCCGGAGTGGCCATGCGTTTTGCCCTGGACAGCCTGATCCGGCGCTTCCTCGTCGTCGGCAGCCTGCAGGTCCGCTATCCCGACGGCCAGGTGTCCCGCCACCAGGGCGCGCCCGGCCCCGCCATCGCCTTCACCGTCACCGACTGGGCCGCCATCCGCCGCATGGTGCTCAACCCCGGCCTGGCGCTCGGCGAGGGCTACATGGACGGCACCATCGTCCCCGTCGGCTGCTCCCTGTATGACGCGCTGGACTTGCTGATGACCAACCTGGTCCAAGGCGGGCGCCAGCCCGTCATGGCCCTGCACGGCGTCATGGCCGCCGCCCTGAAACGCTGGGCGCAGTTCAACCCCGCCGCCCGCGCCCGCCGCAACGCCGCCCACCACTACGACCTCAACGGCCGCCTCTACGCCCTGTTGCTCGACGCCGACCGCCAGTACTCCTGCGCCTACTTCCCCACCGGCGCCGAAACCCTGGACGAGGCCCAAGCCGCCAAGAAGCGCCTGATCGCCACCAAGCTGCTGCTGCGCCCGGGGATGCGCGTGCTGGACATCGGCTGCGGCTGGGGCGGCATGGCCCTCACGCTCGCGCGCGACCACGGCGTCCACGTCACCGGCATTACCCTCTCCGCCGAGCAACTATCCGCCGCCCGCACCCGCGCCGCCGACGCCGGCCTGCAAGACAGGGTGCGGTTCGAGCTGCTGGACTACCGCGCCCTCGCCGGCACCTGGGACCGCGTGGTCTCCGTCGGCATGTTCGAGCACGTCGGCATCAGCCACTACCGCACCTTCTTCGACACCCTCCGCCGCGTCCTGGCGCCGGACGGCGTGGCGCTGCTGCACAGCATCGGCCGCAGCCACGGCCCGGCCGCCACCAACGCCTGGCTCGCCAAGTACATCTTCCCCGGCGGCTACTCCCCCGCGCTCAGCGAAGTCCTGCCGGCCGCCGAGCGTGCCGGCCTGTTCGTCACCGACGTGGAAGTCCTGCGCCTCCACTACGCCGAAACCCTCCGCCACTGGCGCCGCAACCTGCTGGCCCGGCACGAAGCCGTGACGGCCCTCTACGACGAGCGCTTCTGCCGCATGTTCGAGTTCTACCTAGCCGGCGCCGAACTCGCCTTCCGCCGCACCGGCCACATGGTCTGGCAGATGCAGGTCTCGCCCTCGGTGAACGCCGTGCCGCTGACGCGCGACTACCTGTGGCAGGGCGGCACGATGCACGCAGGCCATCAGGCAGAAGCAGACATGGACGCCGGCCCGGCAGCGCCCGCGCTCCTCCGCCAACAGCACTGAGCCTACCGTGGCCACCGCCGTGACCTGCTCTACCTTGCGGCGCGGACGCCCGGCCATGCTAAGCTGCCGGCATGGCTGAGCCCGCCCGCCCCGCACCCGAAGACGACGATGCGGCCGCCCTTGTCGAGGCGGTCCGGGAAGGGTTGGCCGCAGCCGACGCCGGCCAGGTCATACCCTATGAGGCCGTGCGCCGCTGGCTGCTGTCATGGGGCACCGACGCCGAGCTGCCACCGCCGGCGTGCCCGTAGCCCTCACGGCGCCGGCCCTTGCGGACTTGGTGCGAATACGGACCTACATCGGACAGGATAACCCGGCAGCAGCGAACCGCATGGCGGTGCAGTTGACCGCAGCCTGCGACCGGCTGGAGTACTTGCCCGAGCGGGGACGGCCTGGACGGGTTCCCGGCACCCGCGAGTTGGCGACCATACGGCCCCACGTAATCGTTTACCGGGTCGTCCCTGGCGGGGTCGAAATCCTGCGCGTCTGGCATGGCGCTCAAGGTCGCCGACCATAAAACTGATCCGGCAGCAGGGACACATGTAACCGGACCCAAAACCCGCGCCGCAGCGAACCGGCTGCTGCAACCTTCCAAGCGGCCAAGGCAATTTTGTTGCAAACCCCGTCCACGTCCCGTCAACCGTCTAGGTCAAGTAAACGAAGGCCCTCTTGAACGGCGGCAAGAAGGCCAGGAACCTCGTTCTTGATGACGGGCAGCAACCGCTTCGTGTCCAAGCCAAAGTATTGGTGGGCAACGATGTCCCGTAGGCCCGCAAAGCCCTTCCAATCAACCTCCGGATGCCGGGCCGTGAACTCGCCAGGCAGCATCTTCACGGCCTCGCCAATCTCGGCCAGCGCATTCTTCATCGCCCGGAACGCAATGCGGTCCCCGTGCGGCAGAGCCTGGAACGAGTCGTCATCGAGGTCCGCGGCGATGCCGAGCAGGTCCACCGCCGCCTCCAGGATGTCAGCCAACCGCTGCCCGGCGTCCCTCGCCATCAGAACGCACGAACCAGGTCGCGCTCCGCATCCGCAGCCACCTTCGGCCTCATCGCCGACCGCTCGCCGAGGTCAACAGGACGTCCAAGCGCCTCCTCGATCTCACTTTTAAGGCGGGACAGGCCGAACAGCGACGGCGCGGCATCAGGCTCGAAGTCGAGGGCAACATCCACGTCGCTGTCCAGGCGCGCGTCGCCCCGCGCCACCGACCCGAACACCCAAGCCGCGGCAACGCCCTGGCTTCGCAACCGCTCCTTCATCAAGCGCAGCCGGCGCAACACGTCGGACAGGTCCGGCGGCCGCCGCTCCGCCTCCTCCAAAAACCGTTCGATCAAGCCGCCCATCAAATCCTGCAGCTTCTCGCCACGGGCAGATGCAATGGCCTTGACGCGGTTGCGGACATCCCGGGGAACCCTGACCGAAAGATAAGCCGCGTCATCCACGGCAGCCTCCATGTGCATTTGTGCGCAAATAAGCCAGAGAAGCCGCCACGGCAATGTTCAAGCGCAGGTGTCCGGCCCCAGGCCGCGCACCTGCCAAAGGCATGTGGCCGGCAGGACACCCCCCAACCGCCCGAAGGTGGCGCAGCAGCCACATCCGGGGTTGTCCCCCTGATCCACAGCTATCCACAGGCCGCCACGCTGCCCACCGCCGCCCGAATCGGGTATGCTGCCGCGTCCATGAACGAAATCCACTCTCCCCTGCTCGGCCTCTCCCAGCGCCAGCCCCCGTCCAACCAGCAGGCGGAGCAGGCCCTGCTCGGCGCCCTTCTGGCCAACAACAAGGCCTACGAGCGCGTCAGCGAGTTCCTCTCGCCCGAGCACTTCGTGGACCCCGTCCACGGCCGCATCTACCAGGCCATCGTCCGCCGCGTCGAAGCCGGGCAACTCGCCGACGCCGTGACCCTGAAGGCCGAGTTCGAGCACTCCGGCCTGCTCGACGAGGTAGGCGGCACCCCCTACTTCGCGCAGCTCCTGATGGCCATGGTCGGCATCATCAACGCCGGCGAATACGGCCGCGCCGTCCACGACGCCTGGCTCCGCCGCCAACTCATTGATATCGGCGAGGTCGTCGTCAACAACGCCTTCGGTATGGAGGCCGAACTCGACGGCCGCCAGCAGATCGAGCTAGCCGAATCCGAGCTGTTCCGCCTCGCCACCCAAGGCGGCAACGACGGCGGCTTCGTCACCTTCGAGCGTGCGCTGACCGACGCCATCTTGGGCGCCGAGCGCGCCTTCCGCCGCGCCGGCCACGTCAGCGGCCTGTCAACCGGCCTGCGCGACCTCGACAAGAAAACCGGCGGCCTGCACCCCTCCGACCTCATGATCCTCGCCGGCCGGCCCGGCATGGGCAAGACCGCGCTCGCCACCAAGATCGCCTTCGGCGCCGCCCACGCCCTGGTCCGCGAAGCCCGCTCCGCCGACCCCAACGCCTTGCCCAAAGGCTCGGTCGCCATGTTCTCCCTGGAAATGAGCGCGGAGCAGTTGGCCACCCGCCTGCTGGCCGAAGAAGCCCGGGTGTCTAGCGACCGCATCCGCCGGGGCGAGATCGGCCAGAAGGACTTCGACCGCTTCGTCCAGGTCAGCCGCGAGATCGCAGGCCTGCCCCTGCACATAGACGACACCCCGGCCATCACCCTCTCCGCCCTCCGCACCCGCTGCCGCCGCCTCAAGCGCACCAAGGGGCTAAGCCTGGTCGTCATAGACTACCTGCAACTCATGCGCCCCAGCGTCGGCACCAAGCCGGAATCCCGCGTGCTGGAGATCAGCCAGATCACCCAGGGCCTGAAAGCCATCGCCAAGGAGCTTGCGGTCCCCGTCCTGGCGCTCTCCCAGCTCTCCCGCGCCGTCGAAAGCCGCGAGGACAAGCGCCCCCAACTCTCCGACCTGCGCGAATCCGGCACCATCGAGCAGGACGCCGACATGGTGCTCTTCGTCTACCGCGACGAATACTACCTCCAGCAGCGCGCCCCGAAGCAGATGGCCTTCGAAAGCGAGGACAAGTTCCAGTCCGCCCTGGACAAGTGGCAGCGCGACATGGAGTTGGTCCACAACAAGGCCGAGATCATCATCGAGAAGCAGCGCCACGGCCCCACCGGCAAGATAGACGTGCTGTTCGAGGGCGAGTTCACCCGCTTCGCCGACCTCGACGTGATCCACGCCGGGGACGACTGACGGGGGCCGGCGCGCACCCTGACCCGCCCGTTTTCCCAGGCCGCCCAAACGGCAAGGCAAAGGGGGGTCGCGTTGATCCCCTCGCTAACCTGATGCCCGAAGCCAGGCGTGCCGCTGACCACCTGAACGCCGCGTGATGGGCGCACTGGCACTCCCTTGGACGACCTGGGGCATTGTCGCCCTGGCGACAGCCGGCGTGATCGTTCGCCCGTTCGCCTGGCCGGAATGGGTGTGGGCCGCGTCCGGCGCGGCGCTGCTGGTGCTGCTGGGCCTGCTCCCCGCCGCCGACGCGCTGGCAGGGGTCCGCCGGGGCACGGACGTTTACCTGTTCCTCGCCGGCATGATGCTGCTGGCGGAGCTGGCACGGCAGGCCGGGCTGTTCGACTGGCTGGCCGCCCGGGCCGCCGCCCTGGCGCGCGGATCGGCCACGCGGCTGTTCACGCTGGTGTTCATCGTCGGCACGGCCGTCACCGTGTTCCTGTCCAATGACGCAACCGCCGTGGTGCTGACCCCCGCCGTCGCCGCCGTGGCCCGGGCCGCCTGTGCCAAGCAGCCCCTGCCTTACGTGTTCATCTGCGCCTTCGTCGCCAACGCCGCCAGCTTCGTCCTGCCGATCTCCAACCCGGCGAACCTCGTGATCTACGGCGCCCACATGCCGCCGCTGCTGCAATGGCTGCCGCGCTACGCCCTGCCCTCCCTGGCGTCCATCCTGGCCACCTATGCCGTGCTGCGCTGGACGCAGCGTGACGCATTGCGGCAAGACCTGTCATCGGACATCCAGGTGCCCAGCCTCTTAACCGGAGGCAAGGCGGCCGCGGCCGGCATCGGCATCACGGCCGCCGTGCTGCTGGCGTCGTCCGCCTTCGGGATCGAGTTTGAGTTGCCAACCCTCCTCGCCGGCCTGGCAACGGCGGCGCTGGTGCTGCTGCGCTCCGATGTCCGGGCCGCGACGGTGCTGCGGAACATCGCCTGGGGCGTGCTGCCGCTGGTGGCCGGGCTGTTCGTGCTGGTGGAGGCGCTTGAGCGCACCGGCGTGACCCGCCGCCTGGCGGACCTGCTGCAAGCCTTGGTGCAACGCTCCGCCACAGACGCCGCATGGGTGGTTGGCATCGCGCTAGCAATCGGCTGCAACCTGGTGAACAACTTGCCAGCCGGGCTGGTGGCGGCCCGGGTGGCGGAGCTGGCCGACGTGCCCGACCGGGTGCGCGCCGCAGTGCTGATCGGCGTGGATCTCGGCCCCAACCTGTCCGTCACCGGCTCCCTGGCCACCATACTTTGGTTGACCGCCCTGCGGCGCGAGGGGCTGAGTGTTGGCGCCTGGGCCTTCCTGAAGCTGGGCGCGTTGGTAACGCCGCCCGCCTTGCTGCTGGCCCTCGCGGCCGCCCTCGCATTCGGATGACGACCGGCGTCCCGGTGCTGACCCTACGCGAAGCATGGTCGTCCATAAGGATTCGGTTGAGCGCCCGAACCAGGCTGGAGCACCCGGCCCGGTGTAAGACCTGCTTACCCGCGTCAGTCGGGGGCGTCCCGCAGGATGCGACCAATCCCGCCACCAAAAACGGTGGTGTGAACGCGGCTGGTTGAACCAGAAGGCCGCTCTGCGCCTTTAGACGGCGTCCTGAATGAGGGAGGTCGCCTTGCGCCAAACCCGGTCAATAGTGCTGGCAGCGTGCGTCCTGGCCGTCCCCGGCTGCGCGCTGCTGAGCGCAGCACCACCGGAGGTCGAGGTCGCGCAGGTCGAATTGCGCGGCGCAACCCTGCTCGACCAGTCCCTGGCCGTGGCGCTGTGCGTCACCAACCCGAACGACACGGCGCTGGACTTCCGCCGCGTCCGGGTAGTGGTGGACGTGGCCGGCGCGCCCTTGGCGGATACGGTGAACGGGGTGCCGGTGCGCCTGCCGCCGCGGCACCAAGTCCAGCGTCGTGAGTAATAGCCTCTCACATAGGCCAAGCCACAGGCCGCACGACAAGGAGTGCTAGCGGACGGTTCATCAGCTTGTCAGGCCCGCTCTACCCAACCCGCAGGAGAGGGAAGCCTCGACCAGCTACTGCCCCTGTCCGGAGGGAGCGCCACCACCCTGATCGAGCCGGCGCCCACGGCGGGACCGCGCCCTTGCGGAGTCGTCGGCCTGCCAGCCAGCAGACTTCCCCCAACGCTGCCGCGCTGGGGCGAAGCGGGTGTCCGCATCGGGTAGCCCTGCGACCAAGCGTCTGAACGCAACCACCAACAAGGACCTACCCATGACAACCCGCACCCTGACTGCCATGTTCCCGTCCAAGGCCGACGCCGAACGCGCTGGCGAGATGCTCGTCAGCCAGCTCCACCTCGACCGCGGCATGATCCGCATGAACCCCGATGCCGGCGTGACCGACACCGGCTACGACCAGAGCCGCTCCTACGAGGAGAAGGGCTTCTTCGGCGCACTCAAGGACCTGTTCGTGCCCGACGAGGACCGGCATGCCTACGCCGAGGGCATGCGCCGCGGCCACGTGCTGCTGAGCGCTCAAGTGGACGAGGCCCACATGAAGCAGGCCTCCACCATCCTGGAGCAGGCCGGCTCCCTCGACCTCGACGCGCAGGAGGCAACCTGGCGCCAGAGCGGCTGGCACGGCTACGACGCCACGGCCCACAACACGATGCGCACTGCAACGTCCGCCACGGCCACGTCGGCAACGCCCGTCCGCGGCGCCCAGGACGGCACCATCAAGGTCATGGAGGAGCGCCTGGCCGTCGGCAAGCGCATGGTCGAGCACGGCTCGGTCCGCGTCCGCGCCTAAGTCGTCGAGCGCCCCGTCGAGGCCAGCGTGACGCTGCATGAGGAGCGGGTTCAGGTTGAGCGCCACCCGGTGAACCGCCCGGCGACGGCAGCCGACATGGATGGCTTCCAGGAGAAGACAATCGCCGCGACTGCCCGCACCGAGGAGGCCGTGATCGGCAAGGACGTCCGCATCGTCGAGGAGATCGGCCTGCGCAAGGAAGCCGCCGACCGCACCGAAACCGTACGCGACACCGTGCGCAAGACCGAAGTGGACGTTGAGGACCTAAGCACCATGGCCCACCCCACCGGCGTGCGTGGCGCGGCGGGCACTGCCGGCGCGGGCGTGGCTGGCGCGGCGTCGAGCGTGGCTGGTGCCACGAAGGGTGCAGCAGCAGCCGTGGACCGCACGCTGAACACCAACGTCAGCGGCGCCAACCCGGCCGCGAACGCACCGGACGGCACGCCGGGCAACCCGAAGGGCACCATGGCCAGCCGGGCGGTGGACAAGACGCTCGGCACCAACATCAGCGGCGCCAACCTGGACCACAAATAAGCCGGGATAAGGCTGCAAATAAGTCGGGATAGGGCTGCACTGACAGTCGGGAGGGGCCGTAGGGCCTCTCCCACCCCGGCCAACCGCAATCAGCACACGAGGAATACCGCCATGAACCGACTTGCACTCCCGCTTGCCGCAGCCTTGATGGCCGGTATTGCGCTTCCTGCCTTTGCCCAGGGGACGGCACCCGCCCGCCCGGCACCTGGCGCGACCCCCGGCAACTCGGCCCCGGGCGCCACTTCCAACGCCCCCATGCCGGGCGTCAGCCCCACCACCGGCGTCACCCCGGGCACGGGTGTCGTGGACCGCAACACCGGCACCGCCGCCGCCAGCGGCGACCGCAACCAGGCCGTCACCACGACGGGTGCCAACGCCCCGCAGCCCGCGCGCGGCGCCAACAGCTTCACCCAGGGCGAGGCCCGGCGCCGGATCGAGCGCGCCGGCTTCCAGAACGTCGCCAGCCTGCGCAAGGATGATGGCGGCGTGTGGCGCGGCACTGCCAGCAAGAATGGCCAGTCCGGCGCAGTCTGGCTGGACTACAAGGGCAACATCGGCCAGGACGGCGGCATGGCGGGCACGGTTGCCGCGCCGGGCACTGGCATGACGGGCGGCACGATGGGCGCGGCACCCGCCACCCGCAACCTGGACGGCACCACCGGCAACCCGCCCGGCACGGCCGCCGGCCGGGCCACGGACCGGGCCTTGGGCACGAACGCCACCGGCACCAACCCGGCAGCCAACGCTCCAGACGGCACTCCCGGCAACCCGGCCGGCACTGCAGCCGGCCGGGCCGTGGACCGCACGCTGGGCACCAACAGCACGGGCACCAACCCGCGCGGCAGCAGCGCCGTCACCCCGCGCTGAGGTGCCAAGGCCGGGGTGCAGCCGCGCCCCGGCCCACTCGGCCTCAAGCCCAGCCCCCGTGACACGACTGGGTCACATGCCCCGCAGCGTGTCCCGCGTCGGCCCGTAGCTGGAAACCCCAGGAGTGCCGAGCAAGCCCTGGGCTTCCTCCAGAAGCGCGGCAGGTGACGCCGTGCGCAATGCTCTTTCCCGCCAGAACCCCACCGCATCCCCCACCTGGTCCACACACGTCACGGCCAGCCGCGCCGACACCGGCAACGGGCACGCAGCCATGTCCGCCGACACCGCCTCCCCCAACAAATCCAAATCCAAATGCCCAAACCGCAGCGTCCCCTGCCAAGGGTTCGGCACATTCGTCAGGTCCGGATACGACACCGCAGTCTCCCGCGGAAACGGCCCGGCCCCGTGCCGAGTGGCATAGGCCCGCGTCGCATACGTCACATCCAGCGCCCCGATTCCAGCCTCCGCCGCCAGAACAGCCACATTGGTCAGCCCAGTCCGGCTGCGCGTGACGTGCGGAAACCACCGGTGCTCCGCATCCAGCAACAACCCCTGCGCCCCCTCGAACAACACCGGCCCGGCATGTGCGGCAATGGCATCCGCCGCCAGCGGCACCTCCGCCACAAACGACGACGCCGCATCCACGAACGCCCCCAGCACCCCGGCGCTCTCCAGCCGCGCCCGCCAAGCCGCCCCAGGCCGCAACCCCAGCGCCTCCAGCCGCTGCGGCACCCACCGCGAGCGGATGCCGTGCAGCACATCCCCCAACCCGCCCCCCGCCAAGTCCGCCGCAGTCAGCCCAAACCCGGCCTCCGTCCGCGTCACTGTCTCGTTCAGCCCCAACCCGCACGAGCCGTGCCGGCCCGCGCCCCGAGCCTCCTCCGCCATCTGGTTCAGCATCATGTCCCACGGCGTCGTCACCATCCCGCGCGGGTCCGCCACCATCTGCGGCTGCACGCCCAGGCCCCGCAGCGCGGCCACCTCCTCCCGGTGCAGCAACGGGTTGTGGACATGGAACCGCGACAGGAACGTCGCGGCCCCCCGGAAACTCCCGCTGCCCACCCCATGGAACACATGCCGCCGCCCGTCCGGCGTCACAACCGTATGCCCGGCCTGTGCGCCGCCGTTGAAGCGCACCACCAGCGTCTCCGGCCGGGCCAGGGCGTCCGTGAGCAATCCCTTGCCCTCATCGCCCCAGCCCGCGCCGATCACGGCCTGGGCGCCCCGGGTCACACCGCCAGTCACACCGCCAGTCACAGCCCCAGCCGCCGCAACAAGCCCGGCAGACGCGGGCGATCCGGGTTGTAGCCCTGCGCCGCCCAACCCGGCGCCTGCACGCCCGCACCGCTGCCCATCGCATGACGCATCACGTCCGCCGTATTCCCACCCCAGCTTGCCGCGACATCGTCCAGGTCGTGCCCCTCGTTCGCCTGCATCGCCGACACGATCAGCTCCGGCAACCGCGTGTAATCCGCCAGCCGCAACGCGCGCCGCCCCAGCAGCCCGGTCCAGGCGCGCACCACCCGGCCGGGGTTGGCCCGGCAGTAGCTGCCCTGCTCCACGATGATGTGGAACACCTCCCACTGCCGGCTAACCAGCCGCAGCAGGTCCCGCGTGCCCCAATCCCGCCGTCCCACATCCCGTTGCCCATGCCCCAGCACCCGCCGCTGCTCCCGCGCCGTCAGCACCGCCGGCGGCTCCTCGTCGCCGATGGTGAACAGGTAGCCCTTGCGGCCGCGCTTGCTCCATGCATCGATCGCGGTGTGCAGGGCGGCGAACAGCCAGGGCAGCGTGTAGCTCTCGCTGTTGTTGCCCCCGCCCCCGCCCTCCAGCCACAGATCCACCAACTGCTCGGCGATGCGGATATCGGCCTCGAATTGGCTGACCTGCAACGGCGCGCTGTCGCACGCGGCGTCACCGACGCCCATGAGCATCACGTGCGGGTCGGGCACGGGCTGCCGGGCATAGACCTCCTCGAACAAGGTCCGTAGGCCCTGCCGGGCGATGGCCTCGGCGATCATGCCCATGCTGCCCGTCACGTCCAGCGCCACGATCAGCGGCGTCGCGTTCGGGTTGTCCGGGCTGTCCCGGCTCTCCCGCACGCCGTTGCTCAGCAGCCGCGGGTCCATCGTGGCGCGCAGGCCGCGGCTGAACACCTCCTCCCGGCTGCGCCCCGCCGTGCGGTGCGCCGTGAAGCCGTCCCAATCCGTGCTGCTGAACCGTCCGTGTCCCATGATAGCCCTCCCTCGCTGATAAGGTATATATGCACCGAACAAGGTTATAGTCAAGATCACCCAAACATGCGACAACGCCGCATGGAGTTCGACACCCCCATCGCCACCGTGGACGTGGCCCTGTTCGCGCTGCTGGACGGCGGCCTCGGCCTGCTCCTGCCCCGCCGCGACAAGCCGCCTTACGAGGGTGTCCGCGCCCTCCCCGGCGGCTTCGTGCGCGTCAACGAGGACGACGACACCGCCGACACCGCCCGCCGCGTGGCCCGCGACAAGCTGGGCATGGACGTGTCCTACCTGGAGCAGCTCTACACCTTCTCCGGACGTGCACGGGACCCACGCGGCTGGTCCATCGCCGTCGCCTACCTCGGCCTGGTGCCCGCGGCCCACCTGCACGGCCCGGTGCTGCACGACTTGGTGCCCGTGGACCGCCTGCCGCCCCTGCCCTTCGACCACGCCGCCATCGCCGCCAAGGCCGTGCGGCGCCTGCGGGACAAGAGCACCTACTCGTCCCTCCCAGGCTTCCTGCTGCCCGGCGAGTTCACGCTGCAAGAACTACGCACCCTCTATGAGCGCATCACCGGGGAGGCCCTGGACCCCGCCAACTTCCGCCGCCAGGTGGTGGACGCCCAGCGCCTGGTCGAGGCCACCGGCCGCCGCCGTACCGGCCCGGCGCACCGCCCCGCCGAGCTATACCGCCTTGCCGCGCCGGGCCGCCTGCTGCTGCGCGACGGCCCCGGCCCAGCCCGGCCCGCCGATGACGCCTGAACCGATGACCCCTGAACCGATGACGCCTAATGCCCTGGACGCCCTGGCCGCGGACGCCCGGGCCTGCACCGTCTGCGCCGCCCACCTGCCGCTCGGCCCACGCCCGATCTTCCGCGTGTCCCCCACCGCCCGCCTGGTGATCGCCAGCCAAGCGCCCGGCACCCTGGCCCACGCCAGCGGCACCCCCTGGACCGACGCCTCCGGCCACCGCCTCCGCGGCTGGCTCGGCCTGACCCCAGACGAGTTCTACGACCCGGCGCGCATCGCCATCCTGCCGATGGGCTTCTGCTACCCCGGCCGCCTCCCCCGCGGCGGCGACCTGCCGCCCCGCCCGGAGTGCGCCCCAATCTGGCGCGCCCGCCTGCTGTCCGGGATGCCAGACGTGCGCCTCACCCTGCTGGTAGGGGCCTACGCCCAGGCGGACGCGCTGGGACCAGGGGTGGTGACGGACCGTGTGCGGGCGTTCCAATCCTACCTGCCGCACTACGTCCCGTTGCCGCACCCAAGCTGGCGGACAGGAGTGTGGGAGGCACGGAACCCCTGGTTTGCAGCGGAGGTTCTACCGGCGCTAAGGGCAGAAGTGGCGCGGGCGATGAGTTGAACGAGAATGGAGTGCTGGGGGCAATCTGCGCTTGCCCTCAAGACCCAAGAGTCGCCACCCGACAAGGCATAGGTCTATTTGGGATGCGAGACGCCCATACCCCGCCGCAGCATCAATCAAGCTGTATCACGCCCGCCGGATGGCGAACCAGATGACATATCACCTGTGATGTTATATGTGTCTCGCCGTGAGACTGGTCATGGACACCGACACCATCGTTGCCGCAATGCGCAGCCCAAGTGGAGGATCGGCCGCGCTGTTGCGCGCAGCCCGTGCAGGGCGGGCGACTCTGCTGGCGACTGCGTCCTTGTGCATCGAGTATGAAAGCGTATGCAGCCGCATCGAACACGTCGAAGCCGCCGGGTTCAGCGAAGCCGACTTAACCGTGTTCCTGGATGCAGTCGTGGCCTTGGTC
>Ga0123338_10003427_pt1 | contig 14274 bp, 10 predicted proteins | sample grotaG_FD_89793 | JGI IMG/M metagenome (GOLD analysis project Ga0123338, IMG submission 89793) | Glacier valley bacterial and archeal communities from Borup Fiord, Nunavut, Canada, to study Microbial Dark Matter (Phase II) -... | ecosystem: Environmental > Aquatic > Freshwater > Ice > Glacier ... | reverse complement strand
GTCAGAAAATAAGTAAGGTTTCGTGGATGGCTTGGTTACGCATACGCCGACCGCTTACTCGGCAGGCGCGCCGTGTCGGCTGGCTCGCCGACCATCGGGCGGGTTTCGCGCTCGCCCCGGCTCACGGCCAGGATGATACCGATGCTCAAGCCCGTGAAAATCAGCGAGGTGCCGCCCATACTCAGCAGCGGCAGCGGCAGGCCCGTAACTGGTCCCAGGCCCACGGCCACGCCCATATTCACCATCGCCTGCAAAACTAGACTGAAGCACAAGCCCGCCGATAACAGCCCGCCAAACGCGCCCTGACTATTCATCACCGTTTTCAGTCCTCGATATAAAAAAGCCAAATACAGAAACAGCACGACCAGCCCGCCGAGCATCCCGTATTCTTCGATAATAATGGCGTAAATAAAGTCGGAATACGGGTGGGGCATGATGTTGCGCTCGGTGCTCCGGCCGGGACCTTTGCCGGTGAGGCCGCCCGTGGCAATGGCGATAAACGAGTGCTCAAGCTGGAAAGCGGGCTTTTTGGTCGGGTCGGTGAAGCTTTCCAGGCGCGACTGCACCGTTTTCCAGCGCTGCCCGGCTACGAGGCCCACCCCGCCGAGCGTCACGCCGATAGCCACCATTATCACCATTTGGCGCATCGGCACCCGGCCGATAAACATGAGTAGCAGACAGGTTAGAAATAATAAAACCGCCGTCGAAGCATTCGACAGAATAATCAACCCGCAGATAACGCCAATCCAGAGCATGACCGGAAACAGCGTGTTCCAGAAGTCGTGCAAATGCTGCTGCCGCCGGCTGAGCATACTCGCCAGGTGCGCGATAAGGGCCAGCTTGGCCAAATCCGAAGGCTGGAATGTCTGGTGAATAACCGGAATCGTGAGCCAGCGTGAGGCATCGTTGAAGGTGGTGCCGCCCGCGAAATACGTATAAATCAGCAGCGGCACCGACACGAGCAGCGCGTACAGCGACAGCCGAGAATAATGCCGGTAATCGACGCGATGCGCCAGCCACATCAGGCATAAGCCAGCCAGTATCAGACTGGTATGTTTCAGAGCGATGCCCTCGACTGAGCCGCCGTGCCCGCGAATTTCCTGCTTGTACGCCAGCGTACCGGTGGCAGAATAAACCACGGCAATACTGATAACCGAAAATAAAATCACGATGGCCCACAGAATAGGGTCGCCCTTTAAGTTGCGCTGAAGCCAGGTGAGACGGATGGTTTCCACGAGGTAAAATAGTGAAATAGTGAATTGGTGAGTTGAAAGCGGTTAAGGTGGAGCGAATTAAATTTAAAAACTCACCACCTCACTATTTCGCCACCTCACCGACCGCTTCGGCGAACTGCTGGCCGCGGTCTTCGTAATTTTTGAATAGGTCGAAGCTGGCGCAGCAGGGCGAGAGCAGCACTACATCGCCGGACTGAGCCAATACCTGGGCTTGGCGCACGGCATCGGCCATATTTTGAGTTTCTACTATTAGCGGCACAACCGGCCCGAAAGCGGCGCGGAGCTTGGTGTTGTCCACGCCCAGGCAAATCAGGGCGCGCACTTTTTCAGCGGCCAGCGGCAGCAGGCTCGCGTAGTCGTTGCCCTTGTCGGTGCCGCCCGCAATCCAGACGAGCGGGCGCTTGATGCCGTCGAGCGCGTACCAGGCGGCCTCCACGTTGGTCGCTTTGCTGTCGTTGATAAACTGAATGCCTTCCCAATCCGCCACCAATCGCAGGCGGTGGTCGGCGTTGTGGAAGCTGCCGAGCGCGGCCTCGATTTGGGCGGGCGTGGCCCCGGCCACGCGGGCGGCCAGGATGGCAGCGGCCAGGTTTTGCCGGTTGTGCTGGCCGATGAGCGGCGACGAGGTTACGCTGACGCGGTCGGGGTGCGCATCTTCGCGCGGCAAATGCAAGCGCAGCACGTCTTCGCTTTCGTAATAGGCCGCCAGGTGGTAGTTGTGGCGGTGGTGCAGGCTGAAAGTCAGCACGTGTGCCGTCATAAATGCCGTAGTCAGAAACCGCTCGGTGATAGCATCGTCGGCGTTATAAATCAGGTAATCGTCCATCCCCAGGTTTTCGGCGATGCGCAATTTGGCGGCCGCGTATTTTTCGAGCGAATAGTCGTAGCGGTCGAGGTGGTCGGGGCTGATGTTGAGTAGCAGCGCAATCCAGGGACGAAAATCGCGCACGTCGTCGAGCTGAAAGCTGCTTACCTCCAGCACATGATACTCAAACTCGTCGGCGATAACCAGCTCCGCGAACGAGTGCCCGATGTTGCCGCCCAGGCCCACGCTGAAGCCCGCCGATTTAAGTAAATGGTGAATTAGCAGCGTGGTGGTGGTTTTGCCATTGGTTCCGGTGATGGCGATAAGCCGGGCTTTAGTATGGCGGCTGGCAAACTCAATTTCGGAAATAACCGGAATATTCTCAGCGCGGATAGCTTGTATGACAGCCGCTTTTTCGGGGATGCCGGGGCTTTTAATTACCTCATCGGCTTGCAGAATACGCGTGAGCGTATGCTGATTTTCCTCGAATTCAATGTTGGCGTTTTGTAGCTTGGCTTTGTAATCAGGCTTGATGACCCCACCGTCGGACACGAACACGCCGTGGCCCTTCGCTTGCGCGAGTAGGGCCGCGCCCACGCCTGATTCAGCTGCTCCGAGGATGACGAGATTCATTTTTAGAACTTAGATGGTAGAACCTAGAGCTTAGATTTTTGGGGGACAAGTTAGAATGAGGTCAGAGCAGAGTCTAAGCTCTAAGTTCTAACATCTAAGCTCCATCTTAACGTAACTTCAAAGTTACCAGCGTCATCACCGCCAGCATAATGCCCACAATCCAAAACCGCGACACGATTTTCGACTCGTGGTAACCCAGCTTCTGGTAATGGTGGTGCAGCGGCGACATGCGCAGCAGTCGCCGCCCTTCGCCGTACTTACGCTTCGTATACTTAAAATAGCTCACCTGCACGGTAACCGACAAAACCTCAATCAGAAACACGCCGCACAGCAGCGGAATCAGCAGCTCCTTGCGCACGATGAGGGCCAGCACGGCAATGATGCCGCCCAGCGCCAGCGAGCCGGTATCGCCCATAAATACTTGCGCTGGGTACGAATTATACCACAAAAACCCGATGCACGCACCCACGAACGCCGTGCAGAACACGACCAGCTCGCCCGAGTCGGGAATGAACATGACATCCAGGTAATCAGCCAGTAGCGCGTTGCCCGACACGAAAGCGAAAATGGCCAGCGTCAGGCCGATGATGGCTGATGTGCCGGCAGCCAGCCCGTCCAGCCCGTCAGTCAGGTTGGCCCCGTTGGACACGGCCGTTATGATAAAAATAACCAGCGGAATGTAAAATAACCCGTACAGACCTTGGAATGCGCTCCCCGCGTTGGCGAATAAGTCGCCGTAATTCAGCTCGTTATTTTTCATAAACGGCACCGTGGTTATCATCAAATGCACGTCCTGAAAAACCTTGCTCGCATCGACGGCTGACAGCTGCCCGTTGGGCAATAAGTATTCGCGCACGGTCACCTCGTTCGAGTAAAACAGCACCCAGCCCACGGTCAGCCCCAGGCCCACCTGGCCCAGAATTTTGAAGCGCCCGCTCAGCCCGTCCTTATTCTTGCGGAAAATCTTGATGTAGTCGTCCAGAAACCCAATCAGCCCCAACCAGACGGTGCTGAGCAGCATCAGAATGATGTAGATGTTGCGCAGCCGGGCAAACAATAAAACCGGTACCAGAATAGCGAGCAGAATAATCAGCCCGCCCATCGTGGGTGTACCTTTTTTCTCGCTCTGCCCCTGCAAGCCGAGGTCGCGGATGGTTTCGCCCACCTGCTTGCGCTGCAACACCCGAATGAGCTTGGCCCCAAACGTCTGGGCAATCAGCAGCGACACGATGACCGAGAGCGCGGCGCGAAAAGTCGTGTACTGAAACACGCCCGCGCCTGGCAGGTGATAATGTTCGTGCAGATAGCGGAAAAGGTAGTAGAGCATTTCGTTGAATTAAAAATTATCAATTAAAAATTAAGAATTGTCCCCGTCGCAACTTGCTGGAGCCTCTTGTATTCAGCATTGGGCAAACAATCCTTTTTTGATTGATATTACAAATTTTTAATTGATACTTTTTAGTTTTTAATTAAAATAAGCGCCGCCCGCAATTCCTCCCGGTCGTCAAAATCATACTTCACGCCCCGGATTTCCTGGTACGTCTCATGGCCTTTGCCCGCTACGAGCACCAAGTCGCCCGGCCGGGCCAGGGCGACGGCGGCCTGGATGGCGGCGCGGCGGTCGGGCTGAGTTCGCACGCGGGCATCGGCGGGGGGCAGCACGCCAGCTTGCATCTGGGTTAGGATGTCGAGCGGGTCTTCGTCGCGCGGGTTGTCGGCGGTCAGGATGACGTGGTCGGCGAGCTGGGCGGCGAGGCGGGCCATGACGGGACGCTTTTGCGCGTCGCGGTTGCCGCCGCAGCCCACCACGGCGATGATGCGCTGGTCGGGGCGGCGAATCTGGCGCAGCGTTTCGAGCACGTTTTCGAGCGCGTCGGGCGTGTGGGCGTAGTCCACGAGGCCGATGACCGGGCTGCCGGGCACCGTCACCGGCTCGAAGCGGCCGGGCGCGGTGCCCAGGCCCGAGAGGATGGTGAGCGCCTCGGTCGGGTCCTCGCCCAGCAGGCAGGCCGCGCCATAGACGGCCAGCAGGTTGTAGGCGTTGAACACGCCGATGAGGCGAAACCGCACCTCGCGGCCGTCCAGCTCCAGGTGCAGGCCGGCGAGGGAATTGTCCACGAGCCGGGCGCGAAAATCGGCCCCCGAGCGCAGCGAGTACGTGGCGCGGCGGGCGGCCGTGTTTTGCAGCATCACACCGCCGTTGCGGTCGTCGGCGTTGGTCAGGGCGAAGGCCGTGCGGGGCAGCCCGTCGAAGAACGCTTTCTTGGCGTTGCGATAATTCTCGAACGTGCCGTGGTAATCGAGGTGGTCGTGGGTGAGGTTGGTGAAAACTCCGCCCGCGAAGCGCAGCCCGGCGATACGGCCCTGGGCCACGGCGTGCGACGAAACCTCCATGCTGGCGTGGGTGCAGCCGGCGGCCACCATGCGGGCCAGCAGCTCGTTAAGCCGAATAGCGTCGGGGGTGGTGTGGGTGCTCGGAATGATGGTCTCGTCAATCTGGTTCTGCACCGTGCTCAGCAGCCCGGCGTGGTAACCCAGCTCGCGCAAAAGCCGGTGCAGCAGCGTGGCGCAGGTTGTTTTGCCGTTGGTGCCGGTGATGCCGACGAGCGTCAGCGCTCGCGACGGGTGCCCGTAGAACGCGCTCGCCACGAGGCCCAGCGCGGCGGCGCTGTCGGCCACCTGCACGTAGGTCGTGGCCGGGTTCAGCTCGGTGGGCAGGTCTTCGCAAATGACTACCGCCGCGCCCTGCCGCACGGCTTTCTCGATAAACTGGTGCCCGTCGGTGGCCGTGCCGCGCAACGCGGCGAAGAGCAGCCCCGGCCCGGCCTGCCGCGAGTCGAGCGTGAGGCCCTGGACCGGCACGTCGGCCGGGCCGTGCTGGGTGAGCACGGGTACGTCGGCGAGCAAGGCGAAGAGGGGTAGGGACATTTCTGGTGCTTGGTGCTTGGTGCTTGGGGTAAGCAGGCTTTTGAGTTGGCTTAACCTCGGCTGGCGCTGGTTCCCACAGAGGGCGCGGAGGGTTTCGCAGAGGGGCGCAGAGCGGTTCGGGTGTCGGGGGCCGGTTTTTTCGGCTTGGCGGGCTTGGCTTTGGGCTTAACGGCTCGCGGACTGGGTTTAGCTGATTGCTGGGTGGGCGCCGTGGCTTCAATGACTTCCGCATCATCGGCATCATCGGCGGGTTGAGCAGCGGGCTTACTTGATAGGCTGGGTTTCTTGGCGACGGGCGTTTTCGCTTTCGTTTTGGTAGCAACCGAAGCTTTGGCAGCCGACTTGGCGGCGACCGGCCGAACAGCAACGGCCCCACGCTCGGCGGGCACGAGCAGCGTATTTTCGGCCACCTCGGTGTGGGCCGGGGCGGGCAGCGCGGCGGGTGCGGCGGCCACGGGCGCGACCGGGGCCAGCGTCAGGCTCACCGACTGGCCGCGCCGGGCGGGGTCGCCGGGCGCGACGGACTGTTCGCGGACCCGGCCGGTGCCGGTGGTTTGCACCCGCAGGCCCCGGTTTTCGAGCAGAAACAGCGCGTCGCGCAGCGTCAGGCCGCGCGCGTCGGGCATCCGGCCGGGGTGGGCCACGCTCGCGTTGGGGCGCAGGGCCACGGTGCGGGTGGCGGTAGTCGTGTCGGTGCTCGGTACGGCCCGCACCCACTCCTCGCCGCCGGTGGCCTGGGTCTGGCCGGGCAGGCCGATGCGCTGGCAGACAAGCGCGATTTCGTCCTGCAAACCGGCCCGTACCAGCGGCACGGGCGCGCGCCGGGCCGGCACCCGCGCCAGCAGCGGCCGCTGGCTGGCCTGGTCGCGGGCCATGCACTTGTCGGCGATTTCACGAAACACGGGCGCCGCCACGTCGGCCCCGTAGATGCGGCCCTTGCTGGGCGAATCCACGACCACGATGCAGCTATAGCGCGGCTTATCAGCCGGAAAAAACCCGCAAAAGCTGGTCGAATACGTCCTGGTGTAGCGCCCGTTCTTGATTTTCCAGGCCGTGCCCGTTTTGCCCGCGATGGCGTAGTCTTTGGGCCGAATGGCTTTGGCCGTGCCTTCCAGCACCACGCCCTCCAGCATGGCGCGCAGCTTGCGCAAGGTGCCGTCGGAGCAGATTTTCGGGTTCAGCACGCGCGGCTCGAACCGCTCCACGACCTGGTCGGCCTGCTTGATTTCGCGCACTATCATCGGGGCCACTTTCACCCCGCCGTTGGCCACGGCGTTGTAAAAAGCCAGCGTTTGCAACGGTGCCAGCTTCAGCTCGTAGCCAATGCTCATCGTCGAGAGCGAGGTGCGGCTCCAGCTCCGGTCGCGCGGGTCCTTCACGTAGGGCAGCGCCTCGCCGCTCATCTGAAAGCCTAGCGGCCCAGCCAAGCCAAATTTCTTCAGGTAGTCCGTGTACTGGCTCGGATTGCCGCCAAAATGCTCCTGCACGAGCCGGGCCACGCCGATGTTGCTCGACCGCTCGAATACCTGCTGCACCGTGATGCGGCCGTTGGCGTGCGAGTCCGTCTTGACGGCCCCGCCGATGAACATGCGCCCCGGCCCGGTGTCCACCACGTCGCTCAAATCCAGGCTGGGGTCGGCTTCGAGCACGGCCATGAGCGAGGCCAGCTTGAAGGTCGAACCCGGCTCAGTGCGCCCCTGGTCGGCAAAAGCGTAGTTGTAATCTTCCTTATAAGAACCATCGTCGGCCTTGCCCAAATTTGCCACGGCTTTAATTTGGCCGGTGGCCACTTCCATCAGAATCACGCAGCCGTACTTGGCATCGTTGGCCACGAGCGCCTTGTAGAGCGCGTCCTCGGCCCCGTCCTGCAGGTTGATGTCGAGCGTCGTCTTCACATCGAGACCCGGCTGAGGCTTCACCTCCGAGCCGTCGTACACGGGTTTCAGCCCGCCCGGCACCCGCTCAAACAGCGCCTCGCCCGCCTTTCCGGCCAGCTTCGTCTGAAACGTGTACTCCAGCCCCGCCCCGTTCCGGTCCTCGTTCACGAAGCCCACCGTGCGCTGGGCCAGCCCGCCAAACGGCCGGAACCGCTTATCGACCTGCTCGAAAATGGCCCCGCCCCGCCGCTTGAGCCGAAAAATCGGCCAGGCGGCCATCGCTTTTTTCTCCTGAAAATTAATTTGACGCGGGTTCAGCCGCAGGTAGCGCACATCGTTGTCGCGGTGCGCCTCCACGAGCTTGCGCTTGTACTCGCCCACACTCCGGTCCTGGAAAAAGTGCGCCAGGTGCCAGGCCAGCGAATCCACGGCCCCGCTGAACACGTCGTCGTCCACCACGCCGGGGTCCCAGGCCACGCGGTAGAACGGCAGCGAAGTGGCCATGATGCTTTCGTTGTCGGAGTAGATGTTGCCCCGCGTGGCCGGCACCGGCTGGTAGCTGATGCGGCGTTCTTGCTCCAGTGCCCGCCACCGGGCACCCTCCTGGTACTGAATACGCGAAATCTTCCAGGCCACGGCGCACGAAAACAGCGCCACCCCCAGAAACGCCAGGCGCACCCGCGTCACGATGGATTTTTTAACGCTGCCTTTCATGGTTGGTGCTTAGTGCTTGGTTGTTGGTGCTTGGTGGGCGAGAACTGCTGGGGTTAAGCCAACAGTCCGTTCGGGGATTGTTGAGTTTACTAAGACATGAGACGTTAGACATGAGACATGAGACTTTTTGTAAGAAGACTTTTCTCGGCGAGCATCTCATGTCTCATGTCTTAGAAGCTGTTTGAGTTAGTTTTTCTGTATTACCTAACTGATTACAAGCGGCTTATTTGCTCGCCGCTCGTGTCGCCTCCCCCCCCGGCCCCCTCTCCGAAAAGGAGAGGGGGAGCCGGACTACAGGGCACGTCTGCCTATGTCTGCTTGCGGTCGACACCCCCTCTCCTTTTTGGAGAGGGGGCCGGGGGGGGAGGCGACACGGGCGGCGAGCAACCAATTGATAAGTAACGTCTTCACAAGAATTCAATAACTCAAACAGCTTCTTAGTAAACTCAACAATCCCCAAACGGACAATCGGCTCAACTTCGGCAGCCCGCACCCGCCGCCCACTTCTCGCGTGGGTTATCGGGTAGTGGATGGCGAGGCTGTCTGCTTCTTGCGAGGCGATTTATTTTTGTACTTTTTTGTACTTAAATAGCCGCTGGAACGAGCCGATGGGGCATTTTTGGCTTGGGCTAAGCTGTCTTCTTCGCTGGGGCCGGGGGGCGGCGCGCCGGCTTCCGGCTCGTCGGTGGCGGGCAAGCCGAGCTGCTGGCGGCGAGCGCGACCGAGGGCGGCATCGGCGCGGGCCTGGGCCACGGAGTCGCGGGCGGCGCGGGCGCTGAGCGTGTCGGCCGTGAGCACGGGCAAGGTTTCGAGGGCCGCGTCTTCGAGGCGGCCGGCGGGCACGGCGATGCGGAAGGGCGGCGACGAGCTTTCGACCAGCCCGATGGCCGCCACCTTGCGCGCCACCTCGCTCTGCTTGCTGGCCTCCATGTAGTCCGATTTGAGCGTCGTATAGTCGGCCCGCAGGTCTTCCGTCTCCTGCTTGAGCCGCTGAATGCCGCGGTTCATGCGGTTGCCGAAGTGCGTATTGCCGATGTAAAGTAAAGTCAAACCCATCACGAACAGCAGTTTGGGCAGGTAGCGCACCGGCAGCCCCTCCCGAAACAATCCGTCGAGATTAGTAAAACGGTCGAGCAGCGAAAACAAGCTCCACGTCGAAGCCGGCCGCCGCGAAGCGCGGATGGGCGCGGCTGTCGCGGGCGCGTCAGCTTGGTCAGGGCGGTTAGCGCGGTCAGCGCGGTCAGCGGACGCGGGATGGCCTGCTTCGGCGGTTTCGGCGGCGGCCGCCGGGCGCGCCGGTTTCGGCTGATACGGAGCTTGAGACTGAGGTGGAAACTCCGGCTCCGGCGCGGCGGCAAGCGGCGCGGTGGCGGCCCCGGCGGCAGCTTCCGCTGGCTCGACGGGGCGCGGGGCGCGCAGGGTATTGACGCGGGGCGGACCAACCGCGACGGGACGCAAGACGTTGCCGGCCATGGGCTTACGCGGAAGGTGAAAAAGTGAGGTCGGTGCGCGCGGCCACGCGCAGCTTGGCACTCCGGGCGCGGCTGTTCTGAGCAATTTCGTCGGCCGAAGCCTCGCCCGGCTTGCGCGTGAGCGCCTCGAAGGGCAGGCTCACGCGGCCGTACAAGTCCTTCTCAGCCTGCCCAAAGAACCGGCCCTGGCCGATGAAATTCTTCACCAGCCGGTCTTCCAGCGAGTGGTAGCTGAGCACGACGAGCCGGCCGCCCGGCCGCAGCACCTCCGCCGCCTGGGTCAGCAGGGCCTGTAGGGCGCTCAGCTCGTCGTTCACTTCAATACGCAGCGCCTGGAAGACCTGAGCCAGGTACTTGTTTTCCTTACCGCGCGGCGTAACGGGCTGGATAGCCAGCTTAAGCTCCCCGATGGTGCGCAGCGGGCGCTGGCGGCGGGCCTGCACCACGGTGCGGGCCAGGGTGCGGGCGTTGGTAACTTCGCCGTACATGCCGAAAATGCGGTGCAAGTCGCTTTCTTCATACTCGTTAAGTACGTGGGTGGCAGTAGGAAGGGAGTCGTCGGCCGCGTCCATGCGCATGTCGAGCGGCCCGTCGAAGCGGGTGCTGAAGCCGCGCGCGGCCGTGTCGAACTGATGCGACGACACGCCCAAGTCGGCCAGTAGGCCGTCCACGGGCAAAGCCCCGCGCTGACGCAGCTCAGCGGCGAGGTGCCGGAAATTGGCCCGCACGAAGCTGAAGTGCGGCCCGGCCAGCCGGGCGGCCTCGCGCTCGGCGGCCACGTCCTGGTCGAAGCCATACAAGTGGCCGTCCGTGAGTTGCTCCAGGATGCGCGCCGAGTGCCCACCCCCGCCGAAGGTGACATCCACGTACCGTCCGCCGGGCACCACGGCCAGCCCCGCCAGGCATTCAGCCAGCAGCACCGGGCGGTGGTAAGCAGTATCGTTGGCGTAGTCGGGCATCAGGGAGCGTAGCGTAGGGTAAGCTTTAGCTTGCCCGTAAGTAGTTGAGAATAAGAATCAAGTTTAACAAGTAACGGGCAAGCTAAAGCTTACCCTACACTCTCCGGCGTATTCGACAAAAACTTCTGTGCCAGCTTCGAGAACGTCGGCTGGTCCTTGATAAGCGACTCGTCGTAGCGGCCCGGCTCCCATACCTCGCAGCGATTGCCGAGACCCACGATAACGGCTTCCTTGTCCAGCCCGGCATAGCGGCGCATGGTGCCCGGCACGCCGAAGCGGCCCACGCTGTCCAGCTCCACTTCCGTCATGCCCCGGAAGAAATTGCGCTGAAACTGTCGGTACTCCTCGTTGAACTCGTCGAGGGCCATCACCTTGGCGTGAATCAGCTCCCAGGCCGAGCGCGGGTACAATACCAGGCACGGCTCGAAGCCGCGCACGAGCACCAGCTGATTGGCGTACTGGTCGGGCAGGGCAGCCTTGACTTTCGCCGGCAGCACCAGCCGCCCTTTCGGGTCAAGCTTGCAGTCGTACTCGCCGGACAAGAGCTGGTGCATGGCATGGCTGGTTCTAGGATTGGCCGCCGGGCCAGGCCGCGGCCCCGACTGGTATGGCAAAAGTACGGGGCGTTTCAAACAATCCGCCACTTTCTACCACTTTCTACCACGACCCAAAACCGCCTTGAAAGTCCCTAAAATGATTTTTAGTCAATTAAGCAGCATTGTTGCATCTCATATTCAGCCGTTTTGACGTGCTGGTTGAGATAAATTCGGGGCAGAACCTGGGAGGAAAAGAAAAATATTTCTACTGCAACAACGATGCATTTATCTGAAATCGGCACCAACCATCAAAGCCGCGTAGCGGCCGCGAACTACCCGCCGCTGTTACCGCTACGCGGCCTTTACGGTTGCCGAATCACCCAACTGTTAGCCCACCGCCGCCACTATGCGATTAATCTGCGGCCTCATTTACTCACCGCTCGCCACAACGCGGCCTTGTCGCCGCGCTAAAACCGTATGCCTCGGACGATACGTGTTTTTTTTTGTTAAATTTCGGGACCGCTTTCTCACTCGTCCCCACTCGTTTTGGCCGCCCCACCCGCTTTTTCCGAATCAGACTGCCTGCGCCGCCTGAAACTGGCCGACGAGCGGGCCTTCGAGGCCCTGTTTCGGCATTATAGCGCGCTGGTTTACCGCTTCGCGCTCAGCTACTTGAAGTCGGGGCCGGCGGTCGAGGAAATCGTGCAGGAGTGCTTTATCAAACTCTGGGAAAAGCGCGGGCAGCTGCGCGAGGACGTGCCTCTGAAAGGTTACCTGTTCACCACGGCCCACCACGCGGTGCTCAACGAGCTGCGACGCGACGCGCACTACCGGCGGCTGCACGGGCAAGTGGCGGCCGCCGCCCCCGTCAGCGTGACCAACGAGGTGGAGTACGCCGAAATGGAGGCGCTCTACCAAGCCGCGCTCGGGCAGCTGCCGCCCCGGCAGCGCGAAGCCTTCGAGCTGAGCCGGCAGCAAGGTCTGACCTACCCCGAAATCGCCCGGCGCCAGGGCGTATCGGTCAAGACGGTGGAGGCCCACATCATGCAGGCGCTCAAGCTACTGCGCAAGTATATGCGGGTGCATGGCGGCGGCATCCTGGGCTTGTTGCTAACTCTGGCCCTGGGCGAGCGCTAATTGTAGAACGGGGTGGCACTCCGTTCTACGTTTTTTCCGAAAGCGACTAAGGGGGAAGCGCGGGCAGCGGTGTAGTAAAGGGGAAGAAGGCCGTCTAACGCGCCACACCCCATGTCGCAACCCGTTACCCAAAGACTCGTGGCCGCTTACGCGGCCGGCACCGCCACCCCCGCCGAGACCGCCGCCGTGCGGGCCTGGCTGGCTCAGCCCGCCAATCAATTGCTGGCCCAACACTGGATGCGGCAGCATTGGGACGCGCTGGCGAATGCGTTGGGAGACGCCCCAGGCGCTGAAGCTGCTGGCTCTGGTGCCGGTCCTCGTCTGACGTTTAGGCAGGGGGATTTCGCCGACGCGCCCGACTACGAGGCTCTGCTGGCACGCATTCGGCAGCAACTGGAATTGAATTCGGTGCCGGCCGCCCCCCGGCGCTGGGCGGCCCCGACTTGGACGACCTGGACGCGCTGGGCGGCGGCGGCCGCGCTGGTTGTGAGCGCGGCCGGCGGCTGGCTTTATTCTCACCGGCCGACGACGACCGCCGCGCCCGCCCTGAGCGTGGCTACGCCCTACGGGCAGACCCGCACCCTGACCTTGCCCGACAGCTCGCGCGTGACGCTCAACGCCGACTCGCGGCTGCGCTATACTACGGCGTGGGCGGCCGACCAGCCCCGCGAGGTGTGGCTCGACGGGGAAGGGTTTTTTGACGTGCGGCACCAGGCGACCAATCAGCGCTTTTTGGTGCATACGCAGGCGGGCTTGCAGGTGGAGGTGCTCGGTACCCGGTTCGTGGTGGCGCGGCGGCGGGGGCAGACGCGGGTGGTGCTGCTCACGGGTCGGGTGCGGGTCGAGTTTGAGGACCGACAGCAGCCCGACGTGTTGCTGCGGCCCGGTGAGCTGCTCGAAACCCACGACGAGCAGCCCCGCCAGCTCGTGCACCAGCGGGTGCCCGTCGAACCCTACGCCGCCTGGAAAGACGGCCGCCTGGTGCTCGACAACACGACCATCGCCGAGCTGGCCACCCGCCTGCGCGACACCTATGGCCTCGACGTGGTGGTGGCCAGCCCCGCGCTAAACCGCCGCCGCGTAACCGGCTCCGTGCCGGTGAGCGAGCTAAATACGCTGCTGCAAGCTTTGGAAGAAACCTTTCACCTGCGCGCCATCCGCGTGGGCAATCGCCTGACCCTAACTGAAAAACCCTGACCGAAAAACCCTGACCGAGCAACGTTAATCCTTCTTTCCCCACCCATTTTCTTATGCGACCATCTGCTACTTCTGCCCCTGCCTCCGTCTGGGGCCGTCGGCTGGGCTTAGCCGCCAGCCTGCTGCTGCTGCCGGCGCTGGGCACGCCGGCCGCCGCCCAGCTGCTGGCCTCGGCCACCCCGCTGGTCCAGCGCGCCGCCGCGCCGCCCGCCGGGCGCCCCGTCGCCCCGGTGCTGCTCAAAACCCTCCTCCAGGCGTGGGAAACCGAGTTTCAGGCCACTATCTTTTACGAGAGTGCCCTGGTCGAAAACAAGCGGGTGCCCGCTCCGACCCCGGTGCCCGCTACGCTGAGCGAGCGCCTGGCGGCGGTGCTGCCGCCGCTGCACCTGCGATTTCGGGAGCTGCGGCCCAACTACTTCGTCGTAACGAGCGAGGGGACCGCGACGGCCGCCGCCGTCGCCGACCTTACCGTGACGGGCCGCGTGACCGACAGCAAGGGTAGCCCCCTGCCCGGCGTGACGGTCCTCGTGAAGGGCACCAGCAACGGCACCGCTACCGATGCCGACGGCAGCTTCACGCTGCGGGTGCCGGAAGGCAGCACCCTGGTATTCAGTTCGGTGGGCTACGTGCGGCGCGAAGTGGCCGTGGGCACCACCACGCGCTTCGACCTTGAGCTGGCCGACGACCAGCAGGCCCTGAAGGAAGTGGTGGTGGTGGGCTACGGCACCCAGCAGCGCCAGGACCTGTCCACGGCCGTCACTTCGGTGAGCGGCGCGGCGCT
>Ga0123338_10003424_pt1 | contig 14283 bp, 8 predicted proteins | sample grotaG_FD_89793 | JGI IMG/M metagenome (GOLD analysis project Ga0123338, IMG submission 89793) | Glacier valley bacterial and archeal communities from Borup Fiord, Nunavut, Canada, to study Microbial Dark Matter (Phase II) -... | ecosystem: Environmental > Aquatic > Freshwater > Ice > Glacier ... | reverse complement strand
GACAGACTGTAACTGCTGGAGCTTTGTGACAGATGCCGGTAACATGCCATTCATGCTCACCATATCAAAAAGCAAGGCTATATTTTTCTTTTGTTGCGCTTCGCTTTTTGCTTCAAGCACCCAAGGTGTTTCTTGCAGTAATGCTGATTTAAGTTCAGGATTTTTTTCCAGGTTTGATAATAACCCATTCTCTTTATTTGGCGGTGAGGAAGATTTCCATTTTTCAAAGATTGCTTTTATCCGTGGCGACGCGTTAGCGATTTTCATCGCGAGTGCATTAGCGTAAAAGCGGTTAAAAGTTTGTTCGGAACATTCGTAAGGATATTCAATAAGATAAGGCAATGCCTGCACCGCATACCAGGCAGGGTTAGCCGAAAACTCAACTGTGAGTGAATGGTGCTGCAATGTTTCACTTGAACCTGACTGCAATAATTTTTGAAACTTTATTTTTTTCGTTGTGTTGCCCTGGATGTGTAATGGCAGACTTTCAGTAACCAGCATGCTGTTGGTTAATACCGGCAGGGAGGCTTCTTCACCATCACTGAATCTGGCGCTATCCGATGAAGCAGTAAAGCGATACACTACCGCGTTGTTATATTGATAAGGGATCTGAATATTAAAATTGGCAATGGTGCTTTTACCGGCATCAGCGGTGAAATACTGGTTGGCTGTCATGTTCTGAAACCAGCCATCAACCGGTTTCATATCGGCGGCGTTTAGCAATTCAAGATGCACGGTGCCGGAAAGTTCTTTGCCGGTCATGTTTACGATCTTGGCGCTTAGTGCTACATGATCTCCTTCCCGGAAGAACCTCGGTGCATTGGGTTGTACCATCAGTTGTTTTTGTGTAACGATATCTTTGGTAGTATAACCAAACGCAGCATCTTTGGTATGAGCCAGCGCCTGGAACTTCCAGGCGGTGAGCGCTTCGGGAATAGTGAAGCCAAAGGATATGTTGCCGCCACTATCTGTTTTGAGATCGGGTAAGAAGAAAGCTGTTTCATTAAATTTTTTGCGGGTTTGAATAGTTGGTGAGGTGTCGTTTTTTTTAGGATTCTTTATTTGTTCAGGAGCTATTGACTCATGTGCCATATCTTCCTCTTTTACAGTTGTTGGTGGCGTTGCCTTGTTCACTTCAACTTTAGAAAAAACCATATCATACAGGCCAATCCCCGGAGCCATCACAGATTGTTGTCCGCGAATCAGTATCCTATTGCGATCGGCGAAGGATATCATCTGGTCATAAACATTTGAATAAAATTTAATATTGTTTGCACCTTCATTAAATGTCTCCTTTGATTGTATTGCTGAAAAATTATTGTGTCCGTTCCAATTATATTGTCGGTAATAGGTTGGCCATATATCCGGTATCTTCCAGCTATGTGGTTTAAACTGGTCCAATGATGCATCGTACATAGAAGCCAGCATTTCAGCCGCAACCATTTCTTTTTTATAACCACCGATTTTAACCTTCCATTTTTCTTCACTGCCTGGTAATGTTTTATCGCGAAAGCTTTCATAACTTATTGTCAGGTCTTTGTTAGTCCATGGCACCAATACTAAATCATTCATAACATAGAACCGGTTATTCTTTACAAAAAAATGGGCAACACCAAACCCGCCACGATCATCTTCCGTCACCGGAAAATCAAATGACTTTTTTTCATTACTCAGACTGATAAACTTATAATTAACTGATTGCTGATTATCTGTGTGTTTAGATTTTAAGTCCCGGGTATTCAACTGTTTTTCGACTGCTTGAATTACGAAAAGATCTTTTGCAGCTGATCCGATACTTATGGTAGAACTGTTCCCCGGTTCCACACTTTCATTTTTTTGAAGACTCCATGAATAAATTGTTGATGGAATATTTTTATCATCGTGTAACTGAACATTTCGTACATCTTTCACTTCTTCCCCGAATAAATCCTTGGTAACCACTTCAACAGCATACCAGCCCGTAGAAAGTCCTTTTGGTGTTATTTCGAATGATGTATTCGCTTTGGTGGAATCAACACGCTCATATATTTTTTCACTCTTAATCCAATGTTCCGGATTTGTTTCATCACCGTACTCATCATAAGGAAATAGTTGCAGGTAAGATTCCCTGCCGATCACAAAAATATCCGGCTGTGGCCAGAAGCGTTGACGGATCAGTCTTTCGGGAGATTTTAATGTATAAATGCTCACCATCACATTGGAGGGTATAAATTCTCCATTTAAGTTCAGCGTCTTTATTGATATATGTTTAAGACTATCAATTGTTATATCGCCTGGTAAAGATAACTGGAGCTGGAGCGCCTTGTAGGAAACAGGGATCGTTGTTTTAGCACTTCTTACTTCTCCGTTGATATCGGTAATATCTGCTCTTACCTCATAATCGAAAACAGGTTCTAATTTTTTATCAATGCTCAGATCTGGTATAGCTTTGAATCGGATAACAAATTTTCCTTCCGTAGTAGTGGTGATAATTCCATTTGTAATTTCCATTTCATTGGATCGTGGGATCCCTATTTGCCGGTAAAGCCAGGGATAAATAAATCTCGGTTTTCGTACCACCCTGAATGTAACGGTCGCGCCATCGATATTATTTCCTGCATAAGCTTTCGCGAAGCCTGTGACTGAGATACTATCGTTGATCCTGTAAGCACTTTTTATTTTTTCAAAGTCAGCATAAAATTTTGGTCGTTTGTATTCTTCAACGGAGAACGAAGCCTCACCCTGAAGCCCATCACTACTTAATTGAAATTCCCCGTTTAGTCCTTGTGGTGGAATTTTAAAACTGCCGGTATAAGAGCCGAATTCATTGGATGTCAGCCCGACGGAATCTTTTGGTACACCATTAGGATCAGTCAGGGTAATTTTTGATTTATAGTTTGTATACAGCTTGCTTTTACCGGTGTTAAAGTCTTCTGTAATTATGATCCCTTTAAAAAATACTGTTTGTCCAGGGCGGTATATTGAGCGGTCAGTAAAAAAGAAAATCCTTGCCTGTTCTTTTTCAAATTCGGCTGCGCTTAAAGAGGTATTGTTTTCATTTTCGTTACGGTAGGTGCGGTATCCATAATCATTTAAAAAAAGCTGGTCATTTTTATAACGTATTTCAAGCCGAAAATTTTCTCCGGTTTTTTTGTTATCGCTGATATGGAAGTATCCATTGTTATCGCTTGTTAACTGATCACCTTTTATAAAAATATTTTTCCGGAGACCAGGATCATATCTATTGTTCCACAATTGAACAGCAGCTTTTGCCAGGGGCCTGCCATTGTTCCGATCCAGGATAAAATAATCGTTGCCATTATTTATATAACTGATATTAGATACATAAAAGTATTGTACCGCAAGGAGATTTTTATCTGATGAATAATCTTCATTTACACTTGCCAGCAAAATATATGTCCCTACCGGTAAGGCATCAACTTTTATTTCAGCGCTGTGTTTCTGGTAATCGTTTGTTGCCGGAAATGCCTGATTCCAGTTTCTGATAGATGTGAGCTTGATAAGTTGTTTCCAATAGTTGTTATCATAACCATTGCTTATTTCTTTTTGCTGTTCGTTGGTTACCGGAATAATTCTTAGGTATAACCGGACGAAATTTTTGAAACTTACCAGTGTGCGAAATGGCTGGTCTGGAATATTTACTTTTTCAGTTTGTAAGATGATCTCTTTCTGTTTGATCTGGTTTATAATTGCAAGACAGTTCGACTTTCCTTCACTTTCCTGTTTTTGCTGAACGATCGTTTTGCAAATTTTTAACGCTTCCAGGTATTCATACCTGTTAGTAGAATCTTTTAAAGGGTCGTAAGTGGAGGCTTTATTTGCATGCCACCGGGCAAGCAAGCCTGCAGCCTTAGCTGCTGCAGGTTCCAGGGGATATCTCAGATAAATATTTTCCAACGCTTTTGCGTACAGTGCTTCTTTGTTTTCCATCACTCCATATTGGTGTATGATTTCGATGCGGGTAATGTCAGCATCAATCAGGGCATCTGGTCTGGGATCGGCAGCATGAAAAGCCAGTAGTTCTTTGCAGATAAGCAGCGCTTTGTGATGAAGGGACAAAGAATCATTTGTACGAATTGGAAGTTTTATAAAAGATTCGGCAGGAAGAAATAAATTTTCAGCTGTAATTTCAAAAGCATAAGCAGGCTTACTGATATCGCGTTCGTCGCTTCTGAAATAATCAAGCGCCCGATGCGTAAGCAGGTCGTACAATTGAGGACGTAAATACCGGGCATTGCCTTTTACAATGATAGCATCGAAAGGTTCAAGCTTTGTTTGCTGCAGGAGTTTTTTGTTTTGAATAGAAGCCAGGTAAAGGCTGGTAATCTTTTTGTGAAAATCATTTGTGCTCCAGGTGCTGATATCATCTTTTTTAAAGTTGATGGTCTCTGTTCTGTTGTATATTCTATAACGTCCCTGTTGATAGTAATTTAAATATTTTTCAGCAAGTATGCTGTTGAGTATTGATGTTACAGGTTCTGAAAAAGTTTGTTTTTCTTTTTCTAAAGTGTCTATGGAAGCTGAATATACCTCATCAAATGTTTCATTCAAGCTCATCTTGTACAGGAATGCCTTTATTACCTGTGCATCTTTTTTTTCTTTTTTTGCCAGCCTGTAAATTTTATCTACTTCTGCCAGCGCGGATTTTGTTAACCCTTTTTTATTAGAAAGATCTTCTACTTTTTTCCACAACGAATCATATTTTTTTTCATCCTGTTGTGCCAGAATATTAAAAGAATAAATAAATAGTGGAGCAATTAATAATAAGATTTTTTTCATAAAGTTTATAGGCATGAGGTATGAGGTTTTCAGGTATGTGGGTTTAGATAAAGTTAAATAAGAATTAGTAGGATGCGCTTTTGATGATTTTACATAATGCGTTCCAGGTGGTAGGTGGGAGGTATGTGGTGGGGCGTATGTGGTATGAGGTATGAGGCTGTCAGCTGTCAGCTAAAAAAATGGATTAGTTTATTAAATAGTTTCAAAATTAAAAAACAAAAGCAGCGTTAACGCTGCTTTATACATTGCGACCGAACAGATCATGCCTTTTGATAGCTGATAGCTAAACCCATACCTGACAACCTCACACCTCATACCTCACAGCTTCTTCATCACTTCCGCCATCTTCTTTCCAATATCCGCAGGACTCTGCACCACATGTATTCCACATTCAGCCATTATCTTCATCTTCGCGGCGGCGGTATCATCGGCGCCACCAACGATTGCACCTGCATGTCCCATTCTCCTGCCAGGAGGAGCCGTCTGACCGGCGATGAATCCTACCACCGGCTTTGTACCATGTTCTTTTATCCAATAAGCAGCCTCCGCTTCCATACTGCCACCTATCTCGCCGATCATTACTATGCCATCGGTTTCAGGATCGTTCATCAATAACTCCACAGCATCTTTTGTTGGAGTACCTATGATGGGATCGCCGCCAATGCCGATAGCCGTTGATATACCTAGTCCGGCTTTGGCAACCTGGTCAGCAGCTTCGTATGTCAATGTGCCTGACTTAGAAATAATTCCTATTCTTCCCGGGATAAAAACAAATCCTGGCATAATGCCTACTTTGCATTCGCCGGCGGTAATTACGCCCGGGCAATTAGGTCCGACAAGCCTTACATTTTTTCCTTCTAAGTAATGTTTAGCATTAACCATATCCTGAACCGGTATGCCTTCTGTGATACACACGATCAGCGCAACACCTGCATCAGCAGATTCCATAATAGCGTCGGCAGCAAATGCCGGTGGCACAAATATGATGGAGACATCGGCTCCTGTTGCTTTCACACAATCGGCAACTGTATTGAACACCGGCTTTTCAAGATGAGTAGTGCCACCTTTGCCAGGTGTAACCCCACCGACAACCTGTGTCCCGTAATCAATCATCTGAGTAGCATGAAATGTTCCTTCCGTACCCGTAAATCCCTGAACCAGAATTTTTGAATCCTTGTTAACTAAAACAGACATGTTATATTAAATTAATTGTGGACAAAAATAGGGGAAAAACTGTCACCTGTTTGTGTGATTTTGTTTATGATAAGGTTTGATATGAGAGCAAACCATTTAAATAAGATTTGTAGTCTCGGAAATCATTTGTCCGATTTGAATTCCGGTTCAGATGCATTTTTTTCTGATTATTTTTAACACTTCCCCAAATTCTTTACCTCATCTGTTTATTATGCTAAGGATTTTAATTTATTGAAAAAATATGTTGCGCTTCTACAATTGTTATGTGCTGCAGCATTTTCTACACTGAAGCCATGGTTGATCATTTTTTGTGCAAATACTGGTTTGCTTGGTCCAATTCCTCTGCCAGTTTTTTTAAGAAATAGCTGATTCAGCACATCACGAGGCTGTGGTGCTTCTTCCGGGAACTCGTAAGTGAATTTTTCTTTCAATATGGATGATAACGTAATCGAATCTGCCAGAAACCATGCTTCAATGCTTTTAACAGCAACAACGGTTATGTAATCACTGTCTGAATCAACACGGCGTTTAGTCGAAATGATGCATGCATCTTTATCCAGATAAGTCAGAATAATTATCTTTTCGGTACCATATTCGGAGAGTATCCGAGTGAATGCAATTATATTCTTTGGAAGAAGGTTGCCATTTCCTGTTGCGTTGATAGCCTTAATAAATTGCAGATTGATTGAAGCCAGCAATAATTTAAAAGAACCTGATTCAATTATTATTCTTTCAGTATCACCTTCGCAGATAAATCCAACGCTTACCATGGAACACCGCCTCCCATTGCGTTTGATAGCCATGCTTCATCCATGGGTAAACCATGAAAATTTTTATTTTTAAATTGTTGTATTGTTGTTTGCCCTTCATTCTTATTTACTACAATGATTTCTTTTGCTTCAAGCTGATTTACTAATGTTGGAGAATGTGTGTTCAGCCAGATATAATGCCCCTTTTCTTCACATTGCTGACGAAACAAATTAACTAATTCTTTTATTACGTAAGGATGAAGGCCATTCTCGGGTTCTTCTATACAAAGAAACTGTGGTTCACTGCTCTGATATACTGCAGTTAGAATAGAAAGAATATTTTTTGTGCCGTCTGAAATCAAATTACTTGGTAAAGGTGTAGTAATATATTTTTCATAAACTGCCAGTTCCCCATTCCCATTTAGTGCATTTACCTGAACGCTTATGTTATCAAACGCCGGAATAAAAATTCGTAGCCACTCCATCATTTCTTCTTTAACCCTTTCTGTTTCTAAGAGTCTTTTTAAAACATTTACCATATTGGAGCCGGAACCATCTAATAGAAAAGAATGAGAGTCTGGAATTTTTGAAATTTCCGGATGACCTACGAAAAGCCTTCTGCAATTTTTAAGTAATTCCCATTTTTCCTTTGATATTACAGAATGGATATTGGATTCTTCGCCAGGTAAATTTTTTAATAGTTTTTCGCCAAAAGTATCTATGAATACATATGCATTTTTGTAGTCATCCTCAAACTTAATCATTAACTGCCCTTTAGTTTTAGACTTTGGTTTGATACTTTCATATCCTCCAAAAACATTTATCCACTCAATATATGATTGTCGAGAAGAGCCGAACCTTTTTGGTAATACTGCCAATTGTATGGCCTCGAAAATATTACTTTTCCCACTTCCATTCGGCCCGACAAAAGTGGTAAACGGCTCAGGTTCATCAATATTAATATTAATTAATGACTTGAAATTTTGTATCGTAAGTTTTTTAATTTTCACACCTCTAATTTAATAAATCAAATTACATTCAACACTACCCACAGGTCAAAACTTCATCTATGGCTTTGTCTGTCAGTTGTAGTAGATTTTATTTGTTATCGATAAACGGACTGGCATCAGGATTATTTAATAGTTCATTCATGTCTCTGTCGTTATCAATTTTACCTGCTACTTCAAGCATACGCATATCTTTAGCGTCTTTTAAGAATTCAGAAGCAAAAATGAAAGCGTTTAATTTTTCATTTTTGTTGAAGATGATCTCTTTGTTATTGCCTTCCCATTCTTTATGGCCCTGATCCATATAAACAATATGATCGCCCACTTCCATCACGCTGTTCATATCATGCGTGTTAACTACAGTTGTAATATTATATTCAATTGTTAATTCCTGTATGAGTTTGTCTATCACCAATGATGTCTGTGGATCAAGCCCGGAATTGGGTTCATCACAAAAAAGATATTTAGGATTTAAAACAATGGCCCTGGCGATACCCACCCTTTTTTTCATTCCACCACTTATCTCGGAAGGAAATTTTTTATTTGCTTTTTCAAGCGCAACCCTGTTCAGTACTTCATCTACGCGTTTTCGTTTTGTTCGATAAGAATCATTTGTAAACATGTCCAGCGGGAACATTACATTTTGTTCTACCGTAAGACTATCGAAAAGCGCGGAACCCTGGAAGAGCATGCCTATTTCCTGCCTTATGGTTTTCTTTTCGTCACGTGTCATGGTGTCAAACACTTTGTTATCATATAAAATCTGACCGCTGTCTGGCGCGAACAAGCCTACCAGGCATTTCATTAAAACAGTCTTTCCGCTTCCGCTTGTGCCAATGATAAGGTTGCACTTACCGTCATACATAACTGCGTTTACGTCGTCAAGAATAACTTTCGCGCCAAACCCTTTTTTTAAATTTTTTATTTCAATCATTTCCTTATTTCAAAAATTGATTAAATAATTTTTATTGCTGTTATAGGTCAGCCGATTTTGCCTTGCCGTCTATAACGTTTGCAACGGCTGACGGCTGATAGCCGATAGCTGATAGCTATAACAGTATTGCCGATAACAAATAATCTGCAATTAATATCAATATACAACTTACCACTACTGCTCTCGTGCTTGAACGACCGATCTCAAGTGCGCCACCTTCTACATAAAATCCAAAGTATGCCGGGATACTTGAAATTATAAAAGAGAAAGTATATGCTTTTACCAGTGCAAAAAATACATTATAAGGTACGAATTTTTGCATCAGTCCCTTATCGAATTCGTCGCCTGATAAGACGCCTGATCCTACACCGGCGATCCGTCCGCCGAGTATACCCAGGGCAGTGGCTATTATTACCAGCATCGGGATCACCAGCATCGCTGCTACAATCTTTGGAAGTACCAGGTATGTTTTAGTATTGATTCCCATAATCTCAAGCGCATCTATCTGTTCGCTGACGCGCATGTTGCCCAGCTCACTGGCTATCTTACTTCCTATCACTCCAGCAAGTACAATACATACCAGGGTGGGAGCAAATTCAAGCAATACGGTATCACGGACAATTTGCGCGATAGATGATTTTGGAATCAGCGGACTCAGCAACTGGTAAGCTGTCTGGACCGCTGAAACGGCGCCGATAAAAAAAGAAATAATGGCAACAATACCCAGCGAACCAATCCCGATATCAGCACACTGGTGCATAAATTCTTTCCAGTACACTTTGTAGTTCTCCGGCCTGGTGAACATTCCTTTGATGAATAGCAGAAAGCGACCGATCTCTGTAAATAATTTCATGATGATATTAGTTATTCAATGTAAATCTTTCTGTTTGATTTTACACCTCTGAGACAAGGTGGCACCGGAAGACACGGAGTTTTGCCACAAAGACCCGGGGGCACTAAGTAACACAAAGAATTTTATTATTGTTTAGGTTCAAGTTGCTCCGTGGTTTCATTCAATTTATTTATTTGAGATGACGCCTTGTGTATCCGTGTCATCCAGTCTCTGCTGTGTGAAAACATTATTGTTTTTTTAAACGCTTCCACCAACTGGAACGTTTCTCTATTTCTTCTTCGGTAGCTTTGCATTTTATCTGCGCGTCAACAACAGCTATAAGTGCCATGTTATAAATGCTTCTCACTGAACTTCCAAGCTGTAATACATGAACGGGTTTTTTCAATCCGAGTAAAATCGGACCGATAGCATCAGCGCCACCTACTTCTTTTAATAAATTATAGGCGATATTTCCTGCCGCCAGGTTTGGAAAGATAAGGGTGTTGACATCCTGGTCGGCAAGCTCGCTAAATGGATAGTTATCCCGCATGATCTCCGTGTTAAAAGCCATACTGGCCTGTATTTCACCATCGACAATCAGCGAAGGATTCCTCTTCTTAACCAATTCACGTGCCCTGGCAACCAACTGTGCTTCAGGTGAATTACTGCTGCCAAAATTTGAATAACTCAGCATGGCGATGCGTGGCGTTACATTAAAATTCCGCACTTCCTTTGCTACCATTAAAGTAATGTCAGCAAGTTCTTCAGCGGTAGGATTGAAGTTAACAGTGGTGTCTGCTAAAAAGAGCGGACCTTTTTTAGTAAGCAGCAAGTACATACCTGCGATCTTTTTAACGCCATCCTCCGTACCGATGATCTGTAAAGCCGGCCGGATAGTGTCAGGGTAATTTTTCGTTAATCCTGAAATCATCGCGTCGGCATCACCGGTCTCTACCATCATACACCCAAAATAGTTTCTGTCAAGCATCTCTTTCATAGCCTCGTAATGATTCACGCCTCGACGTTGCCTCTTTCTAAAATACAGCTCTCCATATTCTTTTCTCTTTGATTCCTGTTCATCACTTGTCGGATCTATGATAGGTAGTCCCGCAATATCTATCCTGTTTTTTAGCGCGATAGAGCGGATTTTATTTTCATCACCCAGCAGGATAGGGTAAGCTACGCCTTCATCAAAAACGATCTGGGCAACTTTTAATACTTTAATATTATCTGCTTCTGCAAAAACAAGTCTTCGGGGTTCCTGCTTAGCCTTACTGCCGATGGCTCTGATCAATTGATTGTCTAAGCCTAACCGGCGGTGTAGTTCTTCCGCATAAGCATCCCAGTTTTCAATATGCTTCTGTGCAACGCCACTTTCCATGGCGGCCCTTGCAACGGCCGGTGCAACTGTTACCAGTAAACGCGGATCAAGTGGCTTGGGTATGATATAATTTTCACCGAAGGAAATTGTTTTTTCATTATATGCAAGGTTCACGATATCCGGCACGGCAGATTTTGCCATCTGGGCAAGCGCATGCACAGCTGCCAGCTTCATAGCTTCGTTAATCCTTGTGGCTCTAACGTCAAGCGCCCCACGAAAAATAAAAGGGAACCCCAGTACATTGTTTACCTGGTTAGGATAATCACTGCGGCCTGTAGCCATGATGATATCTTTTCTAGCGGTGGTAGCTGTTTCGTAGGAAATTTCCGGGTCAGGGTTCGCCATGGCAAATACGATCGGATTTTTCGCCATGCTTTTAATCATGTCTGTGGTTACCACGTTACCAACACTCAGTCCGACAAATACGTCGGCATCTTTAAGCGCCGAGGTAAGTGTCGCCTCGGGTTTTCCGTTTGCAAACTCCAGTTTATTTTCTTCAAGATCAGTTCTGCCAGCATGGATAACGCCGTCTTTATCAAACATGGTAAAGTTCTCCGGACGGGCACCCAACGCTTTATATAATAAAACGCAGGCCATAGCAGCGGCGCCCGCTCCGTTGATAACAAACTTTACTTTATTGATTTTTTTCTTCTGTAATTCCAATGCGTTTAGCAACGCGGCACTGCTGATAATCGCGGTGCCATGCTGGTCATCATGCATCACCGGTATCTTAAGTTGTTCTTTTAACTTTTGTTCGATATAAAAACATTCGGGCGCTTTAATATCTTCCAGGTTTATCCCGCCAAAGGTTGGCTCAAGCGATTTTACGATCTGCACAAATTTTTCAGGATCAGTTTCATTGATCTCGATATCAAAGACATCGATGTCGGCAAATATTTTAAACAGTACACCCTTTCCTTCCATCACTGGTTTACTGGCTTCAGGACCGATATTACCAAGTCCTAATACTGCGGTGCCATTACTTATAACACCTACCAGGTTGCCTTTGGCGGTATATTTATAAACATCTTCTACATTATTAAAAATTTCTTTGCAGGGTTCGGCTACTCCCGGGGAATAGGCGAGCGAGAGATCGCGTTGTGTTTTAGCATCTTTAGTAGGAACTACTTCAATTTTTCCCGGCCTTCCTTTAGAATGATAGTCTAAAGCCTGTTCCTTTCTAAGTTCTTTTTGCATACGTTGGTTTTAGGTGCCGGTCAGGTGGTAAAGGTATGTTGTTTTAGCTGTCGGCTATCAGCCGTCAGCTGTTAGCTGAAACCCGTAGCACTTAGAAATCGTTCTAGTTTTTTATTTTCAAACATACGTGAACATTAAGTTTTATATTATAAATTTAATACTACTCTATTGTTGCTCCGAGCCAGGCCATAATTCCCATACCGGTTTCAATGCAATCTTCGTCAACATTGAAAGTGGGTGTGTGAACGCCGGAAGTGATGCCTTTTTCTTTGTTCATAACGCCGAGGCGGTAAAAACATCCGGGTATGACCTGTGAATAGTAACCGAAATCTTCAGCGCCCATCCTAAGTTCCGTTTCCGAGACATTAGTTTCACCTGCAAATACCTGCGCCTGCCTGGAAGCAAGTGTAGTAAGATGCTTGTTATTATAAACCGTGGGGTAACCGACATCTATATGCAAATCAATTTCCGCTCCCATACTGTGAACCAGTTCAATGGCTTGTTTGCGGATGAGCTCGTGCGCCTGGAAACGCCAGGCCTCATCCATGGCGCGGAATGTGCCCATCATTTTCACTTCACTGGGTATAACGTTGGTGGTATATCCTCCCTGGAAAGAGGTGATGGATAATACTGATGGAGAGAACGGGTCACGGTTACGGCTGATGATCTGCTGTAACGCCACAACAAGGTGAGCTGCTATCAGAATAGTATCCCTGGTGAGGTGCGGCGCCGCGGCATGACCGCCCTTACTTTTTATAGTGATGTAAATTTCATCGGCGCTGGCCATCACTTTGCCACCACGAAAACTAAGTTTTCCAACCTCCATGCCGGGATGAACATGCAGACCGAAAATAGCAGAAGGTGCCGGATCATTTAATACTCCCTCTTTAATTAATATGCTTGCACCGCCCGGATTACGCTCTTCGCCCGGCTGAAAGATAAGCTTTACCGTACCCTCCCATTCATCCTTTGTAGCGGTAAGGATTTTTGCGGCGCCCAATAGTATGGAAGTATGCACATCGTGTCCGCAGGCATGCATGATGCCCTCATTTCTTGATTTATAAAAAATGTCGTTTTCTTCTTTAATAGGCAACGCGTCCATGTCAGCACGAAGTGCTATAACTTTTTTACCGGGATTTTTTCCTTTAATCAATCCCACTACCCCGGTAGTAGCTTTAATTTCAAATGGGATTTTTAATTCTGTTAACTTGTTTTGCACTAAGCGGGAAGTCTCAAATTCTTTATAGCTTAATTCAGGATTGGCATGAAGGTGCCTCCGCACTTCAATAAATTCTGCGGCATACTTTGCAGCGAGGAGATGAATTCTTTCTTGTAACATGCAATAATGGTTGATGGTAATTGGCGAGCTCAATCATAATACATAATTGCTATGAACAATAAATATATAGCAATCAGGAAAAATAATTATTCTACTGTCGGATCAATTTCCGGCCTTACCTCAATTATATCTCTTACGATAAATAAGTTACCCAGAAAATCTTTCGACAGCCCTGAAAGGTATTCCTGCGCTTCCTGTCTTGTTTTAAAATTGCCTATTTTAAGCCGGAAGTAAGGAGACTGATATTGTATGTAAGCTTTTAACTCGGGGTACAGCTGGTACACTTTTGTTTTGGTGTCAATAGCCACTTTGCGGTCGTTGGTATTAATAACCTGAATACGAAAGCCGGGCATCGTGCGACGATTAGCGCGGGTTGTCTCTTCATTGATCTGAGCTTGTTTCTTAACCAGTCGGTTGATGCGCGGATCTTTGATGATACTTACAGAAACAGAATCGGTTTGTGCAGATGCTTTAAACCCAAAACCAATAAGTAACAGCCAGCATATTTTTTTCATACGGGCGAAGATAGCGAATAGGTTTGAGGTGTGAGGTTGTGAGATATGAGGTTATGAGGTGTGAGGTTAAGAGGTGTTCGGTTGTGAGGTGTGAGGTTAAAAAGTTATGAGATGTGAGGTGTATGGACAGACAATCAGTAATTTCAATGTCTCTTTAAATAAAATTCCCGGTTATCTTACAAACATTAAATTAACATTGTCTTCCTCATACCTCACAACCTCATAATTCACACCCTCACACCTTTAATTCGCCTTTTACAATTGCTATGCTGGCACTGCAACCCAGCCTGTCTGCACCAGCTTCTACCAATGTTTTAGCAAATTGATAGTCCCTGATTCCGCCGGAGGCTTTAATT
>Ga0123338_10003422_pt1 | contig 14292 bp, 9 predicted proteins | sample grotaG_FD_89793 | JGI IMG/M metagenome (GOLD analysis project Ga0123338, IMG submission 89793) | Glacier valley bacterial and archeal communities from Borup Fiord, Nunavut, Canada, to study Microbial Dark Matter (Phase II) -... | ecosystem: Environmental > Aquatic > Freshwater > Ice > Glacier ... | reverse complement strand
GGCCTCGTGGCACGCAGCGTGGACATCGACGAAACCTCCCTGAGCCTCACGCAAGTCCTATCACCCAAAGTCATCGTCGCTGTAGTGGGCAACTGGGAGCGCGTAGACGGCTTCCAATCCAACCCCTACCGCCGCGTCCGCCTCGACGGTGGGCGCCTCTTCGCGCAAGAATCCCACCCCCTCCTACGCGATCGCGGCGCAGTCACGCTAAAGCTCCGCGCGGCGCTACCCGAGCACGTCTTCATAGGCGCAGACATCCGCCTGTACCGCGACACCTGGGCAGTCCAATCCATCACGGCACAACTGATGGCAAGCCGCCGCTTCGGCGACCGCCTCCAACTAGAGATCCGCGCGCGCCTCTACGAACAAACCGGCGCCTTCTTCTTCCGCGACGCCGGCCGCCCAGACGCCTACGAACGCACCGGCCCCGTCGGCAACTGGTTCACCGGCGACCGCGAGCTCTCCCCCTTCGGCAGCCTCACCGGCGGCACCACCCTGACCTACCGAGCCCTAGCTCAAAAATGGCGCGCCCTGACCAGCCTGGACCTCCGCCTCTCAGCCGACGTAATCAGCCTCTGGTCCCATGCCCTAGTAGCCCCCAGCCTCCCTAGATCAGGCGGCCTCGTCGACGGCTATGCCCTCGGCCTATCCGCTTTCGCCGTCTTCTAACGCCTTATTTGCCTTACGATTTAGGTGCTCATGATTAGACTTCTCAGCGTTCTGATTTTCGTATCGGCCTGTCAAAGCCCTGCAGAGGTGCCGGTTGGGATTTCTCCCGACGCCATGGATGTGAGCGTCGACCCTTGCCAGGATTTTTATCAGTACGCTTGCGGCAACTACATTCGACTCAATCCCATCGGCGCCACTGGCTCCATCGTCGCCCGGCGCAGTGCCGCGTTCTATGCCACCGAGGCTGCCGAACGCGAAATTCTCGCCAACAGCGACGACGGAGGGGCATTGAGCGTGTACAGCCACGCCTGCCTGACCGCAGGGCAGTCGCGTTACCATCCGACGCTGGACGGCCTCATCGCGCAGATCGACGCCCTGGACACCACGGCCCCGGCCGCTCTGGCGACGACAGTCGCTGCGCTTCACCTGGCAGGGGTCAACGTGTTGTTCAGCTACTATGGAGGTCGCGACTTGCTCCAGCCGAGGCAGATCATCCCGGTGGCGGGCGAAGGCGGCATTGGCCTTCCTGATCGATCCTACTATCTCGACCCAGCGCAGTCGGCCGTTGTCGATGCGTATCGGCTGCACATCGCCAAGCTCTCTTCCGCGTTGGGCGTCAGCGACACGCAGCTGGCCGACGCGGTCGTGAACGTCGAGACCAGTCTGGCCACCGGTATGCTCTCCGTCGACCAACGGCGTGATCCGCTGCAGACCTATCATGTGCAGCCGCTGGCGACCTTGTCACAGATGGTGCCGCATTTTGATTTCGGCACATATGTCGGAGCGCTGGGCGGACAAGCCACGCTCTTTCTCAATGTGACCGTGTCGGAGTTCTTCGACACGCTCGAAGCGGTGCTGGGGCAAACTTCGCCGAGCGACCTGAAGCGCTATCTGCGCTGGCGGGCGATCGAGGCGCAAGCCGGTAAGCTCGACGACGAGATGGTCGCCGAGGAGGTTCATTTTCACTCGGGGACCTTCCAGGGATTTTCGCAGCCATTGCCGCGCAGCGAGTATTGCTTGCGGTCGACGACGAACGCGCTGACGTGGCCGATGAGCGCGTACTATGCACGGATGCGCGCTGACCTGTTTGCCGACAAGGGAGCGCCGGTCATGGTCGATCGGGTGCGCGCGGCGCTGCGGGCAGATCTGTTGCAAGTGAGCTGGCTCGACGACGCGACGAGCACGGAGGCGGTGGCCAAGCTCGACGCCCTCAGCGCCGAAGTGATTGCGCCGACGGACTTCTCCCCGTACGACCCGCACGCCACCTTGTCGCCGGGCTTCTTCGCCGCAGTGAGCGTGCAGCTGGCCGCCGTCCTCCGCGCGGACAACCTCGATCTCATTCGCCAGGGAATCGACACACGCAAGTGGTTCCTCGCGCCCATCACGGTCAACGCTGCGTATTCGCCGTCGCTGAACGCGATCAATCTGCCCGCGGCCATCTTGCAGTCGCCGATGTTCTCGACCGAGTTTCCCGATGCGGTCAACTTCGGCGCCATTGGCACGGTGATCGGCCACGAGCTGACCCATGGGTTCGACGACCAGGGGCACAAATTCGACGGTGCAGGCAGCCTACGCGACTGGTGGTCCCCTTCAGTGGAGCAGCAATTCAACGGGCGCACCCAATGCTTGGTGGATCAATACAACCAGATCGAAGGCACGCCGGGCGTGTTCATCGACGGCCAGCTTTCGCTTGGAGAAAACATCGCTGACGTCGCGGGCGTGAAGCTGGCCTACGCGGCGCTGCACCCCACTGGGGCGCGGCTCGGCGGCTACACCGACCAACAAGTCTTCTTTTTGGCCTACGCACAATCTTGGTGCACCAACCAGCGGCCCGAGTCTTTGGCCACGCAGCTACGCACCGATCCGCACGCGCCGCCGAGTGCGCGCGTCAATGCGGTCCTGGCCGACACGCCCGAGTTTGCGACCGCATTTTCGTGCCGGCCCAACACGCCACTTGCGCCGGCCACGCGTTGCACCGTCTGGTGAGACCGATGCAGCAGCGCCGATGAGCTCGTATCACGCGGTTGCGGATTGCAATCGTGCGATTCGCTCAGCGTGGTTGGGCCCAAATTGAATGGTCGGTTTCGCCAGCGGCGAACGACTTCGTGAACGAGCTGTTCCGTATAGATGGGCTGTCGATACTACGGGCAGTCGGGTGCCGTTCTTTTCCCCGATACCCGATTTTCGCGGCTTGTGGTCCCACGCCCTCATGCCTTGCGGCTTGCAGGGGTGGGGGTGTTCGTCGACGGAGAGGCTCTTGGTTTGGCGGCGATACTGCAAACAATCGTGCGCACGCGGACATATTCGGACACCAAACCGCGGTACTCTGGGTTACAAGTCTGGCGAATCCTGAGGTAGTGTTCGCTCCGCCTTGGCCTTGGTTGCGGCCCCACAGGAGGAACGGATGAAACGACTGCTGACGATCGCCTTGGCCTTCTCGACCCTAGTTGCCGCTTGTGACGGCACGCGTACCGGCGGCCGTGGTGGCTCTGGCGGCACAGGTGGTTCCGGCGGCACGGGCGGCTCGGGCGGCACCGGCGGCACCGGTGGCACTGGCGGCACCGACGACGCTGGCTTTGTCGGCGACCCGACCACCTGCGCCGACGCCGAGATGTACAAGACGTACATTGGCTGCGACTACTGGCCCACGGTGGTGGCCAACAACGTGTGGAGCATCTTCGACTTCGCCGTCGTCGTCTCCAATCCAGGCATGACCGCCGCCAACGTGACCGTCACCGGCCCCATGTCCACCAACCAGACCGTCACGGTCCAGCCCAACACGCTGGTGAAGATTTATCTACCCTGGGTGACGGCGCTGAAGGGCCCCGATGCCGATGCCCAAGGCGGCGCTCAGCCGCTGACGGCGTCGGTGCTGGCCAAGACCAGCGCTTATCACCTGGTCTCGACGGTGCCAGTGCTGGTCTATCAGTTCAACGCGCTGGAGTACGCGCCCAAGAACGGCCCAGCCGGCAAGAACTGGACGAAGTGCCCGGGGAAAGGCAACCCCGCGTGCTTCTCGTACTCAAACGACGCATCTTTGCTGTTGCCATCGACGGCGATGACCGGCAACTACCGCGTCTTCACCGAACACGGCAACGGCACCACTGCCCAGCCCGGCATGCCCGGCTACATCGCCATCACGGCCACGCAGGACGCGACCTCGGTCAAAGTGCAGCTCTCGTCGACGGCGAACACGCTGGCCGGCACAGGCATCCCCGCCATCGCTACCGGCGGCAAGGCCACCATCACCCTCAATGCCGGCGACGTGGTGGAGCTCATGGGTCAGGGCGTCACGGGTGTCGATCTTTCGGGCTCCGAGGTGCAGGCCGACAAGCCCATTCAGATCATCGGCGGCATGGCCTGCGTCAACAACCCTGTCGGTGGTACCGATTCGATTGGCTTTCCGTTGTCATGCGATCACATCGAAGAGACGGTCATGCCGGAAGAGACGCTCGGCCGTCACTACGTCGTGCCGCGCCCGACGGGGCCGCACAAGACGCCGGTCGCACACACCGTGCGCTTCATTGGCAACGTCGATGGGACCAACCTCACCTACACCTCGACGGTGGCAGGCGCGCCGAAGACCTTGAACGCCGGCCAGGTGGTGGAATTGGCGACGGTCAACACCGACTTCGAAGTGACAGGTGATCACGAGTTCATGGTCACCATGATCCAGCAGTCAGGGGGCCTGGTCGATCCCACCGCAACCGACTCCGAAGGTGACCCGTCGCTGAGCGTCGCCGTCGCCGTCGAGCAGTATCGGCTCAACTATGTCTTTTTGGCGCCGAGCGACTACGACTCCAACTTTGCCGATATCGTCATGCCCTCCGGCACGACCCTCATGATCGACGGTGCTGCCGTCACGGCGACATCGACGCCGCTTGGTGGCACGTCGACCTATGTCACCGTGCGCGTGCCGCTCACCGCGGGCTCGGGCAACGGTGCGCACACGCTCATCGCCGACCAGCCGATTGGGCTTCAGGTCATCGGCTATGGCCTTTACACCAGCTATCAGTATCCGGCCGGCCTGAACCTCCTCGCCATCGCCCCGCCGCCGCCGCCGATTCCGTAAGGCTGCGCCTGCCCTAAGCTAGACTGGCCCCGTGCCAGCCCGCATCGCCGCCTATGTCTATCCCGGGTGGCATCCCATTGCAGAACGAGACGAGAGTTTTTACGCCGGGTTCACCGAATGGGATCTCGTGTATCCGTCGCGGCCGCGGTTCGATGGCCATGTGCAGCCGCGTTTGCCGCGTGATGGGCGCTATGACGATCGGGATTCGGTCGACGTCGAGCGGCGGGTGCGGCTGGCGACGGCGTATGGCGTCGATGCGCTGATCTATGGCTTTTTTTGGTGCCGGGGAAAGCGCGTCTTTCAGTCGGCGCTGGATGACGGATTTCTCGGCGCGCCCGTCGGTGGCGAGGTGCCGTTTGCCGTCATGTGGGCCAATCGGATGCCGCGGCGGGTGCTGCCGGTGCGGCGGACGGAGGCGCCAGTCATCGAGGCGTTTCGCTTGGTGCCGTCGGATCTCGACGACTTCGTAACCCTCGTCGCCTATGTCGCCGAGCGCTATTTTTCGCGGCCCAACTATCTGCGCGTCGACGGGAAGCTGTACTTTTCGATCTTCGATTCGACGTTCTTCGTGCGCGGGCTCGGGCGCGATGCGGCACGGCGCGCCATCACCGCGGCACGCGCGTGGCTGCAGGACCACGGCTATGACGATCTCTGTCTGGTGGCCATCGATCCGGCCGAAGACGTGATAGCGGACGTGAGAGAGATAGGCTTCGACGGCGTGAGCCACTATGTCTTTTTACCCGAGTGGAAGGGCCCGCAACTGCAAGATTACGCGACATTGGCAGCGCAACGTGCAACCGAGTGGGCACGGTTCACCACAGCCTCTGGGTTGCCGTACTCACCGTCGGTGTCGCCGGGCTGGGACGCCTCACCCCGCGCGGCCGACTTCGCCGAAATCGGTGCAGTCAGACCTCATAAATATCCGTGGTCACCGGTCATCACCGGGGAACATCCCGACTTATTTGCCGAAGCCGCGCGACGTGCCGTCCGCCATGCCGGCGATGGCCTGGTGATGGTCGCCTCCCTCAACGAGTGGAGCGAAGGCCACTATCTCGAGCCCGACACCCGCTTCGGGCTCGGCTGGCTCGAAGCGCTGAGGTCGGCGCGCTGAGATGGTGTCCGCCGGTTTGGTGCCTAGACCCTTTGCGGAGGTCATTCATGGCACATCGGTTGGGTTGGACAGCGGGATTGACGTTGCTTTGTGCAGGCGCAGTGGCGCAGGCGGAGCCGGCGGACCAGAGCTTCGCCGAAAAAGCAGCGACGGGCGGCATGACCGAGGTCGAGCTCGGCAAACTGGCACAAAAGCAGTCGACGACGGCCGAGGTGAAAAAGTTCGGCAAGAAAATGATCACCGATCATTCCAAAGGTGGCACGCAGCTCAAGGCCTTGGCGAAGAAGAAGAACATGACGCTGCCGTCGGAGATGACTGCCGAGCAGCGAGCGCTATACGATCGGCTGGCCAAGCTCAGCGGCGCGGAGTTCGACCAGGCGTACATGGAGGCGATGCAGAAGGACCACGACGAAGACGTGGCCGAGTTCAAGAAAGAGGCGGACAGTGGCCGGGACCCCGACCTCAAGGCGTGGGCGGCCAAGATGCTGCCCACGCTCCAAGAGCACGACGAGATGGCGCACCACCACCAAAAATAGCTAGACGCGGACACCATCGACAAAGACGCGGGTCTTGGGCAGCTGCGTCGATTGCCGGACGGGGCTGAAGCCGGCCGAGTCTTCCATCTCGAGGCGTCCGGCGATGAAGATGCCTTTTTGTGCGCCCATGGTGGTGGTGGTGCGGGCGATGCGGCAGTCGATGAAATGGCTGTTTTCTGCGTCGAGCTTGGCGAAGGCGCAGCGGTCGAAGGCGACCTCCATGAGGTCGGTGGCGCCGAGATCGAATGCGAGGACGGTGGTTTGGCGCAGGAACGATCGGCCGAACATCGACCGCGTGATCCTGAGGCGCTCGATGCGGCTGCCTTGCGCTTCGGACTCCATGAGCCCGCCTTCGTCGAAGCTGAAGTCTTTGATTTGCGATCCGCGTAGCGAGAGGGCCCGCAACAAGACTTTGTGGGCGTTGAAGCGGCCGATCTGCGCCTCGTCGAGATCGAGCCCGTCGCCAGCCTGGATGGCCCAGTCGATCTGACCAAGCTGGCTCTGCGCCAGCTCGATGCGATTGCCGATCCGGCCGGCCAGATGCAGCCGCGTGCCGGTCACCTCGCGCAGGTTCAGCGTCTCGAAATGACCATCGGTGAGTGAGAGCTCGTCGATACGGGCGGCGCGGAACGTGGAATGTTTGACCGTCCAGCGATTGCCTGCAACACGGGTCAGCTCGGCGCCGATCAGCGTGGATTGATCGAAGCCGACTTGATCGGCGCGAATATCCACCAGCTTCGCCTGGCCGAGGTTGGCGCGCGAAAACCGGGCTTGGTCGAGACGCGTGCCGCGCAGCGACGAGCGACGAAGGTCGGTCGACGTGAAGCGGGCGCCAGTGAGGTTGGCCCCATCGAGATTGGCGCCGACCAAACGCGTGAACGACAGGTCGGCACCCGGGAGCTCGGCGTTCGACAGATCGACCGCAGCGCCGCCGAACTGCTGGTTGAACTCCTGCCATTTGGCGGCGCGCAAGAGCGCCTCAGCTGCAGCATTCATCGTGGAAAGCCCCCAGGCAGATCGGTCGTGGCCTGGCTGGAGTCGCTGCCGGCGAAGCTGGCACCGTCGAGGATTGCGCCTTCGAAGAGGATCTTTTTCCTGAAGCGGGCGTTGTCGAAGCGGGCACGACGGAGGTCGGCGTTCTTGAAGACGCAGTGATCGAAGGTGGCGCCGGTGAAGTTGGCACCGACGGCGCGGATCTTGCGGAAGCTCGACTCGGTGAAGACGGCGCCGCTGAAGTTGGCGCCTTCCAGGCTGGCACCGTCGAAATCGGCGCTGTCCATCTGCGCCTCGGTGAACACCGCGCCGTCGAAGACGCCTTCGAGAAACAAGGGCGCGGCCCAGGTGCTCTTGGCGAAGACGACTTTTTTGGCCGACGCGCGCGAGAAGTTGACGGTATACGGCGGTCGCGGGGCAATCTGCGCACCGTCGAGAGTGGCGCCAAGCCCACCGACGAAGCTCATGCGGCAATCGACGATGCGGGCGCCGACCAGGCTCGACTTGGAGAGGTCGATCTTGTCGAGCTGAGAGCGCTCGGCATACAGCCCGTCGACCTGCGACTCGATGAGCGCCGCGTCGCGCAGATCGCACTCGACGAAGCTCGGCTGCGACCACTTGACGCGCCACATGCGGGCGCCGCGAAAGTCGATTTTCTCGAACTTGGGCTGCGCCAAAATGGTCTCGCTGAGGACCGCGCCCCGCAAGGTGGCGCCGCGCAAGATGGTCCCGTCGATCTTGGCGCCGGCCAGACTGGCGTTGGTGAGATCAGCGCCTCCCAGATTGGCGCCGCGAAGGTCCGCTCCGTCGAGCTGCGCCTTTTGCAAGTTGCGCTCGCGGAGGTCGGCGTTGGCCAGATTGAGCCATTCAGGATGGCTGCGTTTCTGCGCGTTGAAGCGCAGCACGTCCCCGCGTTGCAGCATCGCGACGGCTTCTTGGTTGGGTGCGTTGGGCGGCAGATCGGCCATCGTGATCCTCGATGGTACGGATTGACAGGAAAGGCTGAGAACGAAGAGGCAGAGCGTGATCTTCATGCAGTCGGGGCGGCTGGGTCCGCAGCGGGCACGGCGCCAGCGGCCGCCGCCGGCGTAAACGGCTGATCGTAATGCAAGTCCGCCGTCCGCTTGTCGTACTCCGGATCCTCGTTGCGCATGAGGTCGTACTGCGTCGCACTGGAGGTCGGCGTCGAGGTGGCGACGGTGAAGTCGAAGATCCACGGATCCGTTGGCCCGTCGGTGCCGACAGGATATTCGAGCGCACAGGTCATGCGGTTGGTCGTGCCAGCCAGCATGCGGATGGCGTTGAACTGGTCGCGCGTGAAGGTCAGCACATACTGGTGCGCCTTGTAGCCTTCTTTGTTGTAAGCCGTGTTGACCGACACCTCCGGCGTCGTCATCTCGAGGCGCACTGGCATCGTCAACGGCGCAGCACCTGCCGCAAAAAACGTGATCGACTGGATCTCGTACGGCCAATGCAGCGTGGCTTGCGGACTGGTCACGACCGCGTTTTCCATCTGCATCTCGCGACCCGGCGCCAGATCGCTCAGATAGCTGAGCTGCACGCGGATCTCTTCGTCTTCCACCGACGGATGCCAGTTCTCGTTGTCGCGACGCCACACCGGCGTGAAGAACTTGTCGATGCGCTTTTTCCAGGAATCGAACGCGGCGCGCCGCGGCTTGTTCTGCGGCAAGGTGGCCACCACATCACGAATGATGGCAGCACCACCGTCGAGCTCGAGCACGCTAGCGCCCGGCGGATCGCGCAATTGCCGATCGATGGTTTTGAAGCTACCGCTGCCGGCGCTCTCGGGCGGGTCGTCTTGGTTGCGATTGACCTCGGCGATCGGGCCCGACGCCGGCGACACCACGCACAGGCGGCTGCGCGGATTCATGTTGTCGCCAGGCATCTCGGCGGTCACGTTCACGCCCGACTCGGGGACGACGTAGATCGAGCGGAAGTGCGAATGGCCGCTCATGGTGACGGTGATGGCGCCGGACTGGACCTTCTGGACGATCTCGTCGCGCTTCTTGGACAAGATGCCGAATTTCATGTCGGTGAGCTTGTTGCCGCCGAAGCTGTCGTCGTTGATCTTGGCGATGGAGATGTTCTTCTGCGCGCGCCCGAGGATGAGCGCGTGGCAGAAGAGCGCCTTGCTCTCGATGTTGGCCAGCTGCGACCAGCGGTCGACGACGGCATATTGCTCGTCGGTGAGCGCATTGTTGGCCGCCGGCAGATCGTCGAGTGACTCGAAGTCGCCCGCAAAAAAGCCGTCGCGCGCACTGGCGGCGATGGCGAGAGCACCCACCACGGCCAACACCGCGCCGACGCCGATCAAGATACCGCCAGCGACGGGATTGCCAGTGGCGGCGAGGCCGATGCCGAGCGCGATCAAGCCGACACCGATCACCGCGGCAGCGATACCGGCCACCAACGGCAGCTTCGAGCCCAGCCAGCCTTGCGGCCGGACTTCTTCGCGCCCGAAGTCGACCATCATGATCGAGCGGGTGCCAAACCGCACCGCGTAGTCGACGAACGGATTGACGAAGAAGAAATAGATCATGCAGGCTTCGTCGGCCGACAACAGCCCCGAGCCACCATGATCGATGCCGAGCGCGACGGAGACGACCGTCCAGCCGGCGTAGGGCTCGTAAGACTGCGGACCGTAGGCCAGCGTGGCCTCGTAGCGGGTGAGGTTGTAGTCACTCGGCGTAAAGGCGTTGGGCGAATCGTCCTCGGGCTTGCCCGACGAGGTCGGCCAGGGCGTGAACGGATTGGGGTGAAAGTCGTGGTTGCCGAGCGAGGTGTAGACCGGCTTGGGGGTTTCCCCGAGATAGCGCGGCAAGATCTTCTCGTTGATGAAGTAATGCATGTTGCCGTCGTAGACGTACTGATCTTGGTTGCTGTCGCCGCCGAGCTGATCCCAGATGACCTTCTGCGGCAGAGTGCTGCGGGCCTGGCCCAACACCGTCGCTGGATCGTCGCTCTTGCCAGCCTGGATCATCATCGTCTGCAGATCTTCGGCGGCGAGGCTCGCCGGTGGATTTTTGATCGCATTGGCTGGGCCAAAGAAGAGCCCGCGGCCGTAGTCGACGAGATCGCCGGTGAGACAAAAGGCGTCGGCGTCGACGGTCTCGGCGATGTGCGAGAAGTTGCGGTTGTAGTTGTTGAAGCGGGTGCCGACGGGCCAGCTGTACTGGCCCTGGCCTTCGAGCACGCTGCAGCCCGAGAGCTGGAACAGGTTGTGCGCCGACGAATTGTGGATGTCGGTGAGGTGGCAGAATTTTTTGGGTAGGGCATCGGCCGACGCCACCACCATGAACGGGTGCCGCATGTGCAACCCGCCGTACGACTGATCATCGAGGTGGCTGCCGCGCGCACTGGCGGCGTTTTCCTTGAGCTTGGTGAGAAAACCGTCGTGGTGATGGCTCGACAGCCACTGAAACTCCATCAGCTGGCCGACGGGCAAGGCGCTGGTCTTGAAGAGCACCCGATAGACGTCGGGATAGTCGTCGCCGAGCTTGTCGCAGACGAACGAGTGCAGCCGACAGGTGGTGAGGTTGAAGATGGGATTGTCGAGGCTGATGGTGGCGCTGTCGGTCCCTACATGAGACGGCTTTTCGGTGCTCAGGCCGTCTTTCATGTCCTTCAGGACCCAGGCGTCTTGCGTGACGAACACGTCGCTGGCGCGGACCTCGTCGCAGCCGTCGGCTTCGTTGCCCTCGGCGGGATACACCGCCGCAAACGGCCGAAACTGGAGGTAGTGGGCCATGGAGCCGGGCGACACATGCGCGTCTTTTTCGAGCGCGACGATCACCTCGACATACGTGGCGTCACCCCGCTCGACGATACATGGCGCGCCCAGCGACGGAAACAAGATGACTGCGTCGATGCTGTCGAGGGTGGCCTCGGCATCTTCGTCGTGTGATTGAACTTGCCCGTCGGAAGACATCGCTACTCCTAGCTGTCGAAGTCGATACCCTTGTGATCGGGGAACGTGATGTGCGCCGAGCCCGGTGGCACGTCGCTGATCTGGTATTCGCCGGCCTTGTCGAGCTCACCCTCGACGGTGCGGCCGCCGACCAGCTTGGCCTGGAAGCGCGCATAGCGGACCGGGCGGCCGTTCTTGTCCTTGACGGTGATTTTCAGATCCGTGCGGATGAGGAGGATGCCCGACTTTTTGGTCTCGCCAGCGACGGTGGCTTCGAAGTAATAGTCGGGCAGCCGCTCCGACGGCGTGCCGGCGTCTTTGCCGCCGTGCTTGGCGTGGTCGTATTGCCACTCGATGTCGGTGGAGTCGCCGGTGCTGGAGCCCGTGATGCTGTCGACGGACTCGTCGCCGTCGGCGGTCTTGACGGCGATGGAGATCGACGTGCCCTTGGGGTGTCCCTCGGTGGCGATGGACATCTTGACCTTGTCCTCGGGCTTGGCCTGGCCCGTCGACCAGGCAGCGAGGATGAGCTTCTTTTCGGGCTCTTTCTTTTCGTCTTTCTTGTCGTCGCTCGACGAGGACTGTGCCGCAGCGGCGCTCGACCCGCCCGACTGCGAGCCGCCGCTGCCGCCACCGCTACCGCCGCCACCACCACCCCCGGCGCCGCCGCCACCCCCGCCGCCGCCGCCGTCACCGACGATAACGTCAGACGATCCCTCGATGAGGGTGCCGGTGCCGCCGCAATGTTTCGACATGTCGTTCATGCGGTACGCGGCTTTGCCATTGATGAAGACGTGGGGCGCGCCCTTCTGCGCCGTCCAGGTGTTGGGCCCGCAACAGGCCATGTGGATGCCAGGATCGTCGACGCGCAGCGCCGGACGGCTGTTGACCAGCACGTCGGCCGAGCCGGCGATGGCGGGGCCAATACCGGGGTGCGGACAGCCCGGGCAACCATGGGCATCCGCAGACACATTTGCTTTGTCCCCCAACCGGCCCTGACCCGCCACGAGACTCCTCGATGCCCAAACAGAGATTATCGGCGCACAGTCGCATAAAGTTGCCACCCGTAGTGCGTGCTTCGCAAAGCGGTGCGATAAAGGTCAGGCGGGCTACGCGGGGGGGCAGATGAGACAGCGTGAGGCAGTTGCGTTCTGGTTGGCGCTCGGGACCCTCGGCGCCGTCGCTGCGCTGGCCTATGTCAGCATCGACGGCACCGCCCGGACCCTCGATCGGGTCGCACGTACCCACGAGGTCATGCGGCAGCTCGACGAGCTGTCGGGTGCCTATGCCCGCTCGGCCTCGGCGCGGCGCGCGTACGTCGTCGCTGGCGACGCGTCGCAGCTCGGCGAGCTCGAGCGTCTCGACGCCCGCCTCGACAGCATCATGATCGCGTTACAGAGCCTGCTGGCTGACAACCCAGCCCAGAAACAACAGCTTGAAACCTTTGCCGGCCTCGTCAGACAGCGGCTGGCCATGCTCGATACCCTGCGGGCGCAGCGACGGGCCGGCGGCACCACCAGCGAGAACGCGGATGGTCTTGTCCTCGTGACCAAAGTGCGAGAAGCCCGCGAGGCGCTCGAGCATGAGGAAAATCGCCTGCTCGAGACGCGGGTCGCGCACACGCGTGACGACGTCGAGCGCATCAAGCTGGTGGTGGTCATCGGCACCGGCGTGAGCTTGTTGATCTTGCTCGTGGCCTTTGGGCGGCTGCGTCAGGAGGTCGGACGGCGCAGCCGCTCAGAAGACGCGCTGCGGCGCGCCAACGCGTTCCTCGATTCTATCGTCGAGAACATCCCCGATATGGTGTTCGTGAAAGAAGCGAGCGAGCTGCGCTTCGAGCGCATCAACCGTGCCGGCGAAGAGCTGCTGGGCCTCGCGCGGAGAGACCTCCTTGGCAAGAATGACTTCGACTTCTTTTCGAAGGAGCAGGCTGAGTTTTTCCAGGCGCTCGACCGCAAAGCGCTGGGTTCCGGCATGGTGATCGACATCCCCGAGGAGACCATCGCGGCGGCTGGTGGCGAGCGCTGGCTGCACACCAAGAAAGTGCCCATTGTCGACGACAAGGGCACGCCGCAATTCCTGCTCGGCATCTCCGAGGACATCACCGAGCGGAAGCTTGCCGCCGAGGCCTTGCGGGCAGCCAAAGAGGCCGCCGAATCCGCCAGCCAGGAGCTGGAGGCCTTCAGCTATTCGGTGGCCCACGATCTCCGCGCGCCGTTGCGGTCGATCGACGGCTTCAGCGCGAGCCTGCAACAGAACCTCACTGGCAAGCTCGACGCCGACCACCTGGCAGACCTGAAACGGGTCCGCTCGGCGGCGCAGCACATGGGTCGGATCATCGATGGGTTGTTGTCGTTGTCGAGGGTGACGCGCACCGAGCTCGTGCGCGAAAAGGTCGATCTCGGCGAGCTGGCCCGCGCGACCGCGGCTCGACTGCGTGACAGCCAGCCAGCACGGCAGGTGGAGCTCGTGGTGCAAGACAACCTCATCGTCGACGGGGATCCGCGCCTCTTGGCGGCGCTGCTCGACAACCTCATCGGCAACGCGTGGAAATTTACCGGCAACGTGCCGGCTGCACGCGTGGAGGTCGGCATGCAGCTCGAGGACGAGCGGCCGGTCTTTTTCGTGCGCGACAATGGCGCCGGCTTCGATGCGGCCTATGTTCATAAGCTGTTCGGTGCGTTTCAGCGGCTCCATACCAGCGACCAGTTCGAGGGCTCGGGCATCGGCCTTGCGACGGTGCAGCGCATCGTGCGCAGACATGGAGGACAGATCCGTGCCGAGGGCGAAGTCGGTCGCGGTGCCACGTTCTACTTTTCGCTGACCTGAAGGGGAGCGAGGATTGCATGAACAACAAGATCATCCTGCTCGTCGAGGACAACCGGGACGACGAAGAGCTGACGCTGCGGGCGTTCAAGAAGAACCTGATCCGCAACGAGATCATCGTGGTCCGCGACGGCGCCGAGGCGCTCGATTGGCTCTT
>Ga0123338_10003421_pt1 | contig 14300 bp, 5 predicted proteins | sample grotaG_FD_89793 | JGI IMG/M metagenome (GOLD analysis project Ga0123338, IMG submission 89793) | Glacier valley bacterial and archeal communities from Borup Fiord, Nunavut, Canada, to study Microbial Dark Matter (Phase II) -... | ecosystem: Environmental > Aquatic > Freshwater > Ice > Glacier ... | reverse complement strand
TAGAATCAGTAAACCAACCAGGACCTTGTTCATAACCGTTTTCCGCCTCGCCAACGAGAGGGTAAAACCATCGTAAATTATCTTGAAGTACTAACGAAAAATCAATTTCAGTTTCTTGCCACCATGATAGGAGGCTCCGGAAGAGAAATCAAATCAAGTCTTTTAATAACACTTAATTTCACTTCCTCGAATTGAGTAATAAATTCTTTCTTAATTGGTTGCGAAGGAGGAAGTTCAACCTGAAGTGCATCAACCTGAACACCATTTCTCCAAAACCTGTAACATAAATGCGGACCCGTTGCCAGGCCGGTACTTCCAACATATCCAATGGTTTCACCCTGTCGTACTCTCATTCCGGCATGAATGCCTGTAGCAATCTTTGACATGTGAAGATATTGCGTTGTGTATGTACCGTTATGCCGGACCTTCACATAATTTCCGTTATTAGATTTGTATTGAGCTTCTTCAACAGTACCATCACCAACAGAACGAATGGGTGTTCCTGTTGGTGCAGCGAAGTCAGTGCCAAGATGAGCACGATAAACTTTTGCAACAGGATGGAAGCGATTCAAATTATAACGCGAGCTAATGCGTGTAAATTCAATCGGATACTTTAATAATGCCTTACGCAAGCTTTTCTGTTGGTCATCGAAATAATCAATGCCATCACCCTGGTCAAATGGAACTGCGTAGTATGGATGATTGAAGTGTTCAAAATAAATTCCTAGAATTTTACCAACACCAATTGACTGGTTATCAACCTGATTTTCTTCATAAAATAATTTGAACCTGTCACCTTTTTGTAAACGGGCAAAATCTATCTGCCATGCAAAGATGTCAACAAAACGATTTGTAAGATCATTGGAAATTCCTAATTTTTCAATTGTCTCCGATAACGATGTGCCAATAACTCCAGCAACCTCTTTCTCGAGCGTTATAACAGAACGATGACCGGCCTCAACACGCATTGAATCTTCAAAATGAAAAATATAATAATCAATTGGATTTGGTTCGTATACCAATGCTTTGACCGACTTTAAAGAATCTTGTTCTGCGATCAATGTATATTTTTTATTTGTCGATATTTTTCTGAAGTCAAACGTCTCACGGGAAAGCAGACTTAATTGTTGCTGAATATTTGGCGGAATATAGTAACCCTGAAAAAGATCTGTGAATCGTTGGTTCCTTTTAACGACATCTTCAATGATCTGAAGGTCGTTTACAACCATTCCGTAAAGAAGGACTGGTCGTTTGATTTCTTTTTCAATCCGTTGAACGGATTCTTCAACCATCAAATCCTCTTTCCATTCAGAAAGTAAAATTGGATCGATGAATAAAAATCCTGCTGTTACTGCTGCTGCAACAATTCCAACACATGCTATAATTTTCCAGGTCTTCACTATAAACGAGATTAAAAAATGGTATAACGTTTAGAAAGCAATTTCAAATCTACTAAAGTTAAAGGAATTTGAGATTTTGGGGTTTTAAGAGGCTAAGAGCCAGTTTTTTATGAGAAGGCCGCTTCGCGACCTGAGCTTTTAACCGCAAAGGACGGGAAAGGCGCAAAAAAGACAGGTTGCTAACGATAAAAAATCAGAACAGCAGACATAACAATCTTTATTTGTACAATTCCTTATACTTCGCTTTTCCATCATCCAGGAACTTCACGAAGTTATCAACGCTCAGATCGTAAGGCTTTGGGGATACAAGCACTCTTTCATCTTTTCCAAGAAGCACATAAAAAGGCTGGGCATTGTTATTAAGGTTTGTGATTTGAAGATCGGCGTTCTGCTTACCTATAGTCTTCTTTACTTTCTTATCGTATGTAGAAGTTTTCCATTCGCTTTCGGGCAATTCAGTTTTGTCATCGACATATAAAGCAACAACAACATAGTCATTTTTCAGTCGTTGCAAAACTTGTGGATCTGACCAGACTCTTGCTTCCATCTCACGACAGTTGGTACAACCGTGTCCAGTGAAGTCAATAAACAATGGTTTGTTTTGCTGACGTGCGCATGCAATCGCCTGGTTGTAATCAAAGTATCCATTCAATCCATGGGGAAGGTGAAGGAACTCGGAGTATTTAGGAGCGTCACAAATTTCATTTGCATTGTCTTTCCGGTTGATTCCAATCAAATCAAAATCGTGGGTAGACATTGGAGGTAAGTATCCAGCCAATGCTTTTAACGGAGCGCCCCACATTCCAGGAATTAGATACACGGCGAATGTGAATACTACGATCGCTAATGAAGTTCGCAACACGCTTATTTTTCTATCTTCAGCATCTGCGCCAGTATCTCCGGGTAATCGAAATCCTTTCATTAAATAAAGCCCAATGAATACAGCGATAACAATCCATATCGCAAGATTGATTTCCCTATCAAGAATTCTCCAGTGGAATGCCTGGTCTGAAATGCTTAGGAATTTAAAGGCCAGTGCTATTTCTATAAATCCTAAAACGACTTTCACGGTATTAAGCCATCCACCTGACTTCGGTAATGACTTCAACCAACCCGGAAAGAATGCAAACAAAGTAAATGGAATTGCAAATGCAGCTGAGAAGCCAAACATTCCAATGATGGGCTTAACAAACTCGCCACCCGCAGATGAAACTAGAATACTTCCAACTAACGGACCGGTGCATGAGAATGAAACAAGCACCAGTGTAAAGGCCATAAAGAAAACTCCTGAAAAACCTCCTTTTTCTGATTGCTGATCCACTTTGTTGATAAAATTTCCCGGCAAGGTGATCTCAAATAATCCCAGGAAGGAGAGACCAAAAACAATAAATACTGAGAAGAAAATCAGATTAGGAATCCACTCTGTTGAAAGATGATTTGCTGTTTCCGGGCCCATCAATGGAGCAAGCACTGCACCAATCAACGTATAAATTATAATGATTGACGCTCCATATAATAAAGCCTGAAGTTTTGTCCCGCGATTCGTAAAAAAACTTACCGTCATTGGTATCATTGGAAATACACAGGGTGTAAGAAGTGCGGCAAGACCAGCGATGAATGATAAAAGAAAGAATCCCCAGTACGATTTTGAATTAACATCATCCTTAACAAGTGAAGGATCGAGGACCGGTCCTTTGTTCGTATAAACTTCCTGGATTGGAGCAATCGTTGTTTCCGTTGTAACGGTGCTATCTTTTTTTAGAGGCTGTACATCTATAATTGCCTGATCATTTATTGGTTCATCATTTTTTTTTATAGCAGCGGTAATTTTAATATTGCTGAATGTATATTCTTCATTCCCTGGAATACACTTTCCATCAATGTCGCTGCATACCTGGTATTCTGTTTCGGTGAAAACTTTTAAAGCAGTCGACAGAATTTTTATCTTCTGACGGAACTCACCTTTTAGTTTAAAGATCCTTACATCGCAGTCAAATATCTTATCATGTTTGTCCAACGCATTAATGGCACGAAGCGGACCAACCAATTTATAACTTGGATCAGATTTAAATGTGACAGTTGTTTTTATCGGACCATCTTCACAATTAAATTCGCTTGAATAAAGATACCAGTTCTTTTCAATCGTTGCTGTGAAGACCAATTCAATCTCATCACCTACAATAGCGGATGTTGCAGATGATGAATAGCTCCATTTGGCTGGCTCAAGAATCTGCCCGGACGAAATGATTGTTATAAGCTGGAATAGAATGGTGTAAAATAAACGAATCTTCATAATGATGTTATCGGAATGCAAAGGTAACGCATGCGGTGTCAAAAACGTTTGGGAAGGAAGTCAGAGGAGTGATAATTTAGATTTCGTTAACAAATTAAAATGCAAAACAACCACTTAGGACACATATAAAATATAATTATTGATTAATCCACCCTTTTGTTTTTGGACCATATATGTGCGGAGCAATACATCTTATAAAAAGGCCACCCCTTGCGAAGGCGGCCTTTTACCTAAAAAACTATGAAATCCTTAGGTTAAAATCCTATACAATAATCGAAAGCTCCTTTAAAGAACGCTACCAGTTTGTTATGAAGTTCACTTATTACATGATGTGTGGTTATGGAAAAACCTGTGAATAATAAAGGTACAGTGGATCGGGGGTATGACGTTATTAATGAATTATTTGCCGTAATATTTATAAAACGTAACAATCGTTTCAATCCCAATCAAAAAGTTCTTAATCCCATAATGTTCATTCGGTGAATGTAGTGCATCTGTATCTAACCCAAATCCCATTAACACTGTATCAAGTCCCAATTCTTTTTTAAACAATGCAACAATAGGAATGCTTCCACCATCGCGTGTTGGTATAGGACTCTTGCCCCACACTTCTTTAAATGCATCGCTTGCTGCGTGATAGGCTCTCGAATCGGTCGGTGTTACGGCGGGCTCACCCCCATGATGGGCAACTACTTTCACTTGTACTGACGTAGGAGCAATGGAGATAAAGTGTTTTGTGAACATGTCAGTGATCTCTTGCGGGTCTTGATTTGGGACAAGTCGCATCGAAATTTTTGCATGCGCTTTAGAGGGAAGAACTGTTTTCGCCCCCTCGCCGGTATAACCTCCCCATATTCCATTTACATCAAGCGTTGGGCGAATACCAACGCGTTCTACTGTTGTGTAATTCTTCTCTCCTTTTATTTCATCAATGCCTAGCTCTTTTTTATATTCTTCAAGATTAAAAGGAGCATCGTTCATTGCTTTGCGTTCGTCGGCAGTAAGTTCCGCAACCTTATCATAAAATCCGGGAATCGTTACGCGGCCATCTTCATCGTGAAGTGCGGCAATCATTTTACTCAATACATTCACCGGATTAGCAACAGCACCTCCATAAACTCCTGAATGTAGATCTCGATTTGGTCCTGTAACTTCAACTTCCATATAACTCAATCCTCGCAAGCCAACAGTAATAGATGGTTGATCAAGTGAAATCAAAGATGTGTCAGAAATCAATATCACATCCGCTTTGAGCCTGGCTTTGTTTTCTTTTACAAATGTTCCCAGATGTTCTGACCCTACTTCCTCCTCACCTTCGATCATGAATTTTATATTACAACTCAGTACATTTTGCTTCATCATGATTTCAAATGCTTTGATATGCATATAGAATTGGCCCTTATCATCACATGCACCACGAGCATAAATTTTTCCATCACGAACGGTTGGTTCGAATGGCGGAGTATTCCACAAATTCAATGGGTCTGGAGGTTGAACATCATAATGTCCATATACCAATACAGTTGGTTTTTTTGTATCAATGATTTTTTCTCCATAAACAATAGGATTTCCTTTTGTTTCCATAAGCTCAACCTTATCAGCACCGGCTGATTTTAATTTTTCAGCCACATATTCGGCCGCTTTACGCACGTCTCCTGCATTGCGACTGTCTGCACTCACGGAAGGAATCCTTAGTAATTCAAATAATTCACTGAGAAAGCGATCCTTATTAGATTGGATATATTCTTTGATCATGAAATGATATTTAATGAGAGGTCAATATTAAATCTTTTACCGACTGTTGGCAATTGAAATGCCAACATCTGGCAGTCTCTCAATTATTTGTAAAAGATTGTCACAGAAACGTCCATCCTGTAACGAAACAGTCGTTTGATAGTATAACTTAACTTAAGGTTATGCACCTTTCTATGCTCGATCTCCAGAAGAATATTCAAACTCAAGCCAACGTAAAGGGATGTAGGCTTTATGTGGTCTTAGTTAAGAATTCGATTTTAATCTTAAAAACCTCTTTTTTATGCTTTTAAACTATTTTTTGCTCGCATTCCGCAACATTATCAAGCAACGTGGCTTCGCGGTTGTCAATATGTTCGGCCTGGCATTGGGGCTGGCGTCTGCGTTATTCATTTTATTATACGTAAGAGACGAGTTAACCTATGACACGATGCATCCTGATGCAATGAATACCTATCGCATGGGTTACGTCGTCAATTTTCCGAATGGTGAACGGGAAGCCGCACCCTATGCTCCTGCTGGTTGGGATAATTACATACAATCGAACTATCCTGGAGTAGGCGCCATTACCAGCTACGATACGTATGGTATGCCAACCAGTCTTTACAATGAAAAGAACGACCGAACTTCGATGACTGAGGACATGGTGTGGGCAGAGGCTAGTTTTCCCAAGGTCATTTATCTCCCGATTATAAAAGGTGATAGAAACAATCCTTTAAAAGAGATCAACAGTATTATCCTTTCCGAATCTACCGCGAAAGAATTATTTGATGATGAAGATCCAATCAATAAAACACTTATCATTTCACATGGTTCCGCAACGAACGGGACGAAGATACAGATGATGGTGACAGCCGTATCAAAAGACCTCCCATCCAATTCACATGTTAATCCAAAATATGTTGCAAATATTCTTGCGTTGAAACCCATTATAAAGGATCTGGAGAATAAGCTCAATACATCTATGGGTGATAACGATGGCAACAATTATTTTTCTCAATTATATTTCACAATCGATGATCCATCAAAAATTCCCCAGATACAGGCAGACCTTCAGAAGCGGGCAAATGAAATAGTCGCAAAGAATAAGTGGGATTTTAAATTTACGCCTGTTATCCGCAAGATCACCGACATCCACTTCGATAAAGAAATGGATTGGACAATCGATCACAAAACGGCAGACATAAAATCAGTGTATGTATTCATTACAATCGCCATTCTTATACTCATGGTTGCGTGCATTAATTACATCAATCTCTCAACAGCCAAATCAGCAAGCCGCGCACGTGAAATCGGGCTTCGTAAAACGTTCGGTGGTGTACGAACTCAGCTATTTTTTCAGTTCATGCTGGAGTCATTCATATTAGTGTTGATCTCAGCATTTATTGCGGTGCTTCTCGTTGTATTATTGACCCCCCAATTCAATGTTTTAACAGGGAAGACATTTACCCTTCAACATGTTTTTAATAGCGCAATGCTGTTGATCATCTTCGGAGTAATTGTCTTCGTCACAATTCTCGCCGGAAGCTACCCGGCACTCTTCGTTTCAGGCTTCGAACCTGCAACAGTTTTGAAAGGGAAATTCGCATTCCGAAAAGGCTCAAATATCTTCCGACAATTCCTTACTACAGTTCAATTTGTTGTAGCAGTTACACTTCTTGTGGGTACTGTCATTCTTGTTCGGCAAATGAGTCTGATGAAGGACTCGAAGCTAAACGAGGCGGGAAATCAAATCCTATCAATACGTTATGGTGGCTTTACCGGACCAGCAACTGACCGAAAATACCTTGCATTTAAAAACGCCGTTGAAAGTGATCCGGAGATCACAGACATGACGCTCGCTAACCACCTTCCGAGACTGGATTTTTTTGGACCCATTAACATGGAAATGCAGTTTCCGGAACTCAGTGAAGAAAAGCATAAATGGTTTCAACTTAATGGTGATTATTTCTTTCCAAAGACATTTGGATTGACCTTTCTTGCCGGTCGCGACTTTGATCCAAAGAATATAGCAGATTCAACGTCTGTATTAATAAATTTATCTGCTGTAAATGCCCTTCATTTAACACCGGCTGAAGTTATTGGTAAATCAATTATTCGTCCTGGTCTTGTGCAAGGCTATGGCCGGAATGATACAACACTACTTCCGATAACAGGAACGGTAATCGGGGTCGTGGAAGATTTTCCGTATAGATCAATGCATAAAAAAATTGAACCTTTGGCGATTTCCCCAAAACCGCATACAGACGATAGAATCATTCATATACGATTACCGGAAGGAAAGATTGCAGAGAAGATTCAATCAATAGAAAAAACATGGAAAGATGTTTATCCGAATTTCGGATTTGATTATTGGTTCATTAATGATGAGTTCGGGCGCATGTATGAAAGTGAAACAAAGGTAGCAGCCCTCACGGAGAAGTTTTCATGGCTTGCAATACTCATAACCTGTGTCGGTTTGTATGGACTTGCTTCATTTATGTCACAACAACGCATCAAAGAAATTGGAATTCGGAAGACAATGGGAGCAAGCAATTCGCAAGTATTGATCTTATTACTAAGTGTGTTCGGAAAATTATTGTTGATAGCGTGTGTCATCGCGTTGCCAGTTGCTTACTACTTAACGAACCAATGGTTGCAGGGATTTGAATATCGAACGCCGCTTTCTGTCCTTGTCTTTGCAGGAGCGATTGGATTGATCGCACTGATCACGTTGTTGACAGTTGGATATGAGTCGTTGAAAGCGTCGATGTCAAATCCGATCAAGGCGTTGAGGCATGAGTAGGTTGGAAGTTTAAAGACTCAGGCTAAAAGCTTGAGTCTATGCAAACCATGACTGTCTGTTTTATAAGTCTTTCCGAATGATTAACTGGAAAGACTTTCAGAGAGATTTAGACTCGTATATGCTGCGACTTAGATTTTGGCCTTTAGCCTTATGCTCCCCACAATCGTTTTCGCTTACGTCCGTTAGCTTAAAATATCTCCACTTATCAAAATACTATACAACAAACTCGCATTGTTGACTTCGTCGTAGTAAATTTATTTCCTTCAACGTTTGTGCTAAACTTTTCAGGAGGAGATCAGAAGATTGAAAGACATTACGAATGCGAACCAGGGATTATACCATCCCAGCTTTGAAAAAGACTCTTGTGGAGTAGGATTCATTGCCAACATTAAAGCACGAAAGTCACATCAGCTCGTAATGGATGCTATTACGATGCTGGAGCGCATGAGTCATCGTGGAGCGTGCGGTTGCGAAGCCAATACAGGTGATGGGGCGGGGATTTTGATCCAGATTCCCCACGAATTCTTTACCAATGAGTGTAACAAATTAGGCATAAAACTGCCTTCTTATGGACAATACGCGGTGGGATTGGTATTTTTTCCACGAGATCCAAAAGCCCGTGAGGAATGCCGGACAGTCCTGAATCGCCAGATCAAAAAGATGAAAATGTCTCTTTTGGGATATCGGCTTTTGCCAACCAGAAACAACGAAATCGGGGAAACCGCCCTCCGCGCAGAGCCGGTAATGGAGCAGATTTTCATCAAACGACCTGAGGGAATAAGCGACACCGATGAATTTGAAAGAAAGCTTTTCGTTCTAAGAATGTACACGACCCGAATCGTAACTGAATCGGTGCAAGGTGTGAATAATCAATTCTATTTCTCTTCGCTTTCATACAAGACGATCGCCTACAAAGGCATGTTAACTTCCCGTCAGTTGAAACATTATTTCGCTGACCTTGAACATGAAGAAGTCGTTTCTGCATTGGCTGTTATTCATTCACGCTTTTCAACAAACACATTTCCTTCCTGGAGATTGGCCCAGCCGTTCCGATACATCGCGCACAACGGTGAGATCAATACGATCCAGGGAAATATTAATTGGTTAAAATCAAAAGAAGCATTCTTTTCCTCTAATTCTTTTACACGGGAAGAGCTTGACATGATTCTTCCTATATGCAATCCTGCTCAATCGGATTCATCCAATCTTGATAATGTAATCGAATTGCTTTTACATTCTGGTCGCTCATTACCACATGTAATGATGATGCTCATTCCAGAAGCATGGGATGGCAACGAGCAGATGGGCCAGGAGAAAAAAGATTTTTATGAATACCACGCCAATCTCATGGAACCATGGGATGGCCCTGCATCAATAACATTCACCGATGGGAAAATCGTTGGCGCTACCCTTGACAGAAATGGATTACGTCCATCACGTTATGTTGTAACGGATGACGATCGTATCATCATGGCATCAGAAGTTGGTGTGCTTGACATTGACCCGGCAAAGATCGTTACGAAGGGAAGACTTCAACCAGGAAAAATGTTTGTCGTTGATCTTGAACAAGGTCGTATCATAAGCGATGATGAGCTAAAGAAAAATATTTGTACCCGTCAGCCTTACGGCGAATGGGTGCGCGCGAATAAAATTAAATTACAAGATCTTCCTGAACCAGGCGGAAGCTTTCACAAGTATGATCCACGCACGTTTATCATGCGCCAGGTTTCTTTTGGTTATACAACGGAAGATATTCGTGTCATTCTTTCACAGATGTGTGAGACCGGTAAAGAAGCCTTGGGTTCAATGGGTGTTGATATTCCGTTGGCAGTGTTATCCAACCAGGCACAACATTTATCAAGTTATTTCAAACAACTGTTTGCACAGGTAACAAATCCTCCGATAGATTCAACGCGTGAACGTTTGGTGATGTCACTTTTAACTCATGTAGGTGGTTCACTGAACTTACTGGAAGAAACTCCTGAGCATTGTATCACACTTGAGTTACCGATTCCAATTTTATCCAATAGTGATCTTGAAAAGATTCGTCATATCGATCATCGTCACTTACAAACAAAAACGATCTACACGTATTTTAAATCCGGCGGTGAACCTGATTCATTGGAGAAAGGCTTGAATCGTGTTTGTCAGTATGTAACAGACGCAATTGAAGACGGCTTCACAATTATTGTTCTTTCGGATCGCAGTTTTGACAGCGGTCATGCTCAGATCCCGTCATTACTTGCTGTATCCGCTGTTCATCATGACCTTATTCGCAAAGGACTTCGTGGTAAAGTTGGAATATTAGTGGAGGCTGGTGACGTATGGGAAACACATCATTACGCAACGCTGATTGGTTATGGTGCTTCAGGCGTTAATCCTTATTTGGTTTTCCAAACCATCTGGGACATGAAGAACAAAGGCTTGCTCAGCGAGAAACTTACAGAAGAACAAGCTCTTTGCAACTATAAAAAAGCTGTGTGTGGTGAGTTGCTCAAGATCATGAGCAAAATGGGTATCAGCACACTTCAGTCATATCACGGCGCTCAGATCTTCGAAGCACTTGGTATCAGCAAAGAAGTTGTTGATCGCTATTTCACAGGAACAGTATCACGCATCGGTGGATTAACATTGGATGACATTGCGAAAGAAGCATTGGCAAAGCACAGTCTTGCATTTAGAAAAACTGTACCGGAAGATATCAAGCTTGAGGTGGGCGGTGTATATCAGTGGAAGCAACGCGGTGAGGCACATTTATTCAATCCACAAACAATTCATTTGCTTCAGCATGCAACCAAGACAAATGATTATAAGGTTTATAAAAAATACTCTTCGATCATTAACGAGCAGAGTGAAAAAGCAATCACACTTCGCAGCTTATTAAAATTCCGTAAGGGAAAATCAATACCGTTAAGTGAAGTTGAGCCAGCGTCAACTATTTTCAAACGCTTTGCAACAGGAGCGATGTCGTTCGGGTCAATATCGTATGAAGCGCACAGCACGCTTGCTGTCGCAATGAATCGTATCGGTGGAAAAAGTAATTGTGGTGAAGGCGGTGAAGACGAAGCGCGATTTCATAGAAAAGAAAATGGTGATTGGGAAAATTCAGCTATTAAGCAGGTTGCTTCAGGGCGCTTTGGTGTCACAAGCTATTATTTATCAAATGCACAGGAGCTTCAAATAAAAATGGCACAAGGTGCAAAGCCTGGTGAAGGAGGTCAGCTTCCTGGTCATAAAGTTGATGAATGGATTGGACGTGTGCGTCATTCCACGCCGGGTGTTGGTTTGATTTCCCCACCTCCGCATCATGATATTTATTCGATCGAAGATCTTGCTCAATTGATCTTTGATTTAAAGAATGCAAATCGTGCAGCTCGTATCAGTGTGAAGCTTGTTTCAGAAGCGGGCGTCGGCACCATCGCATCCGGTGTTGCGAAAGCACATGCTGATGTAATTTTGATCTCAGGGCACGATGGCGGAACGGGTGCATCGCCATTAAGTTCAATTCGTCATGCTGGTTTGCCATGGGAACTTGGTTTAGCGGAAGCACATCAGACATTAGTCAGGAATAAATTACGCGGTCGCGTGGTATTGCAAACCGACGGACAAATACGAACGGGTCGTGATCTTGCTATCGCGGCAATGCTGGGCGCAGAAGAGTGGGGAGTTGCAACAGCAGCATTGGTAACAACAGGTTGTATCATGATGCGCAAATGTCATTTGAATACATGTCCGGTTGGGGTTGCAACACAAAATAAAGAATTGCGTGCCTTGTTTACCGGTAAGCCTGAATACGTTGTCAATTTATTTACCTTCCTGGCCGAAGAGTTGCGTGAGATCATGGCAGAACTTGGTTTCCATACGATCAATGAAATGGTTGGACAAAGCGATTATCTCGAATTTAGCGAAGCAGAAGACGATCGTTGGAAGTTTGGTAACCTTGATCTTTCACCGATACTTTACAAAGAACCAATCAGTCTTGATACAGCATTGTTCCACCAGGAAAATCAGGACCATGATATTGAGAGCGTGCTTGATCGTCAGATGATCAAGATTGCAAAACCCTTCCTAACCGATGGTGACCCGGTTCATGGTGTGTTCGCCATTACAAATGAAGATCGTGCAGTAGGAGCAATGTTATCCAACGAGATCACAAAGCAATATAAGAATTCAGAAATGGCTTTGGCCGAACGCAGTGGAATTCATTATAAGTTTCATGGCACTGCTGGACAGAGTTTCGGTGCATTTGCTGCGAAAGGAATTACGTTTGAATTAGAAGGCGATAGCAATGATTATTTCGGAAAAGGAATTTCCGGCGCACGCATCATTGTGTATCCTGACAAGCGCATTACGTACGATCCATCAAAAAATATTATTATTGGAAATACAGCATTGTATGGAGGAACTTCCGGCGATGTATTTATTCGCGGAAGAGCAGGGGAACGATTTGCTGTGAGAAATTCGGGTGTCAATGCAGTTGTTGAAGGCGTTGGTGATCACGGATGTGAATACATGACGGGAGGAACTGTTATTGTACTTGGCGAAACAGGAAGAAATTTTGCTGCAGGTATGAGTGGGGGAGTTGCTTACGTGTACGATCCAAAGAAAACATTTGCAAAGAACGTCAATATGGAAATGGTGATGTTTGATAAAATGGACCTTGACGATGTGCAAACACTTCGCACAATGATCATGGATCATTTCACTACTACAGGAAGTGAAATAGCACATGACCTTATTAAAAATTGGGGAAATTCATTTGTGAAATTTATGAAGGTGATGCCGGTGGAGTACAAGGCGGTGCTTGAGAAACGTAAAGCGATGAAGAAGCAAATGGCGGTGAAAGCGTGAATTAATAAATAGGCAGTAAGCAATTAAATAACAGGCATAGGTGTTCCAAATTAAAAGTATGAAAGTGCGTTAATTAACAATTAACAATAAAGCAGTCGACAACATGCTGCATGAATGGCAAGATTAATTTTTAGTTAACGACAAAAAACCAACGACTATTACCAACAACCAGTTTTCAAATGGGCAAGCCAACAGGATTCATAGAAGTCGAGAGAGAAGTTCCGAAGAAGAGAGATATCCAGGAAAGACTTCATGATTATAAAGAAGTGGAAGGGAGCGTTGATGGTGTATTGACTGCGCGACAGGCGGCGCGTTGCATGGATTGCGGCGTTCCATTTTGTCACAGTGGCTGTCCACTTGGAAATAATATTCCGGAATTTAATGATGCAGCGTATCATGGCAACTGGAAACAGGCGTATGATATACTGGTTTCAACAAATAACTTCCCTGAATTCACCGGAAGGATTTGTCCAGCCCCATGTGAATCGTCATGCGTGCTCGCGATCAATAAGCCGGCGGTAGCTATTGAATATATTGAGAAATCAATTATTGAAAAGGCATTTGAGTTAGGGTTGGTTGTTCCAAAAATCCCGGTATTACGTACAGGAAAAAAAGTTGCTGTCATTGGTTCTGGTCCGAGCGGACTGGCAACAGCTGTTCAATTAAATTCTGCAGGGCATTTAGTAACTGTATTTGAAAGCTCTGATGAAGTTGGTGGACTGCTTCGCTATGGTATTCCCGATTTCAAGCTTGACAAGGGCGTACTTGAGCGTCGTGTGAACATCCTGAAAGAAGAAGGGATCATATTCAAAACGAAATCAAATATTGGTGAGAATGTAAAGGTTGAACAATTGCAAGAAGAGTTTGATGCAATTGTATTGTGTGGTGGTTCAACAGTCCCTCGCGATCTTCAGATTCCCGGAAGAAATCTTAAGGGCATTCACTTTGCAATGGATTTTCTCACACAACAAAACAGACGCGTTAGCAGCAAAAAAGTTTTAGTGGAAGACATTTTTGCTACTGGAAAAAATGTGATGGTGATTGGTGGTGGTGATACGGGTTCTGACTGTGTAGGTACTTCAAACCGCCATGAGGCGAAGTCCGTTTCCCAGATCGAAATTTTAAATCGTCCACCGGATTCCCGTCACGAATCCACTCCCTGGCCGAACTGGCCTATGGTTTTAAGATCATCTACTTCTCATGAAGAAGGCTGTGAACG
>Ga0123338_10003419_pt1 | contig 14301 bp, 8 predicted proteins | sample grotaG_FD_89793 | JGI IMG/M metagenome (GOLD analysis project Ga0123338, IMG submission 89793) | Glacier valley bacterial and archeal communities from Borup Fiord, Nunavut, Canada, to study Microbial Dark Matter (Phase II) -... | ecosystem: Environmental > Aquatic > Freshwater > Ice > Glacier ... | reverse complement strand
CTAGAACCACCATAGCCTTGACTTCTTAATTCCTGTTGCAACTCCTTGATTGTGGGTTGGTCTTCGCACCAGCGTTGATACAGGTAAACCTTGTAAGGATCGAGCAGGCTCGGTCGGGGTTCTTTGGGTTTACTGCCGATGGCCTCCTGAGCATCCTCAGCTTTCAAATAGCGGTTAATGGTGATTTTATCCAGCCTTAGTTCACGGGCGATCTCTCGACTACTCAGTCCCTCTTCAGCTAGTTCCCGTACTTTTTGGTAGCGGCTTAACCTGTTTTGATAACGTTCGGCTTTAAGTTGGGCTTCTTTAGTAAGAGAATGTTCCATTTTAAGATTGGTGGCTAGTTCAATTGATGATTCGGCTAAAGGTGGTAAATCCACTGATTTAAGTGGGGGCTTTTCAGCCCCAATGTTGTTAACTTCTACCTTTTCGGCTGGTTTTGGGGCGGCTTGCCAGATTTTGGTGCGTTTGAAATAATCCGCTACATATTGTCGTAAACTCGCCAGGATATGGAAACGATCGGCTACCTGAAGGGCTTGGGGAGCCATTTTTCGGGCCGCTTTGGCATAGCTACCATCCCGGTCCCGACTGATTACTTCGATACCAGGGTGTTCCGCTAACCATTTTCCAAAAGTTTCGCTACTATCATCGGCTAAAACTTCAATGGGTTGATGTTTTTCCAGATCCACCAGAATGGTGGCGTAGGTCTGCCCTTTTTTCAGAGCAAATTCATCTACTCCTACCACCCGTGGAGTAGGGTAAGGTTTTAACTCTAATTTAGCCAATAACCGTAGTAAGCTGGAACGACTAGTTAATAAATTTTGCTTTAAGGCTAAGCGGGCCGCCGGTCTACTGCCTAAAGCCTTGGCTAAATCGGTTAACCAGTTAGTCAAACGATTAGTGCGGCGGGCGTAGACCTGGGTAAGTTCAGGTAGGCGTTCACAAAAAACCCGTCTTGGGCAATCGGTGGTGGGGCAAAAGAAACGACGCGACCGTAAGTTTAACTGAACCCGGCAATTGGCCCAGTTTAGGTCGGCCAACCGACGCTGATAGCGACTTTGGATTTTAGTAGCAAGCTGATTACAGCCTGGACAAAGGGCAGTGGTCTGGGTAGCTTTAAGGTAGATGGTCAACCCGGAGTTGTGCATTTCAAAGTTTTGCAGCTCTACCCCAGGTTGTGCTGATAATAGAAATTGGACAAGTGAAATTTGAATATTCTTCTATCCTTCAAGAAAAGTATTAAAAGTGTTTTTCTCTATGGTATATACGAAACTGGGTTTCAGAATCAGCAAATGTTGGTCAGAACCATTTTTACACGTATCCTGTTCCTGGGTGATTTATACCTGTTAGCTCCACAACCTGGAGAATATATAAAAAAGTACACAACCTCACAAGATTTGACCAGGAAACAATTTGCGAATGAGCTAGAGATTAGTTTTGGTCATCTGAATTAGAAAATGATTTTAGGAGGTTAGCATTGGCTATTGCCTCAATTTCGCAAGCCAGTTCGTGCAGAGCCGTTTTTAGTTCGACCGGCTTTGACACCACAAATCGGCATCGAAAATTAATCAATAGGCTGGCTGTATCAGCCAAATCGTCGGTCCGATAACGATACAACCAGCCGTCGGGTTGCACTTCCAAACTTCCGTAAGCTTCCAATATCTTTTGCTGGCTTGAAGATAGTTTGGCCTCAAATATTACCTTAACATCCCAGGCGGGCAAAGCCGAACCCAGCGAACGAAACAGATATTCGGTACAATCAAAATCGCTCGGTGCTTCAAAACGGCTAGCTCTTACCTCGCTGTTTAACACCCGGTCAAGGCGGAAGGCCCGCAGGTCGTGGCGGAGATGACAGTAGCCGACCATATACCAACGCCCGCCCCAATATGCCATGCCGTAAGGGTCAAGCAATCGTTCCGTTTCATGGTCACGCTCAGCGCGATAAGCTAGCCAAACCTGCTGCCGTTCGTAAATCGCCTCACTTATTTCCAAAATCAGTTCGCCACTGGTGACGGTCGCAATGTAGTTGACATTGGGCATAAGCTGCACCACTTGCTGTAGAATTTGCAAGCGGGCGCGTAATTTGACAGGCAGTACCCGTGCCACTTTTGTCCGCGCTACCTCAACGCTAGTCGCGGTCAGCAAGCCTTTGTTTTGGATTGTCAGTAAACCCAACATCACCGCCAAAGCTTCTTCCTCACCCAGCATTAACGGTGGCAACTTATACCCCGGCCCTAACTTATATGTACCATAACGACCCCTGGACGCTTCGACTGGAATACCCAAATCCTGTAATATCATTATATAACGCCGCACCGAGCGGATGTCTACCTCTAGCCGTCGCGCCAGTTCCGGGCCGCTGATTTTGTCGCGGCCCTACAACAATTCCAGAATAGTTAGCAGCCGGGCGGTGGGGTTATACATACCCTTACTCCAATTTTTTTAAGCATTGTTTTTTATCAGGACAGATATCGTCCTCATTATAACTTATAATAAAAGTAGTGTTAAAACAATTTTTATTTACGAAAGCGAGGCAACCTTATGGCAATTCGTCCTGCTACTCTGAATCTCTATGTTAAAGATATGGGCAAGGCTCTGGCCTTTTACAGACTACTAGGTCTGGACATTCCCACCAACCAGGACAACGAAGCCCACTTCGAAGCAAGAGTTGAAAGTGGCTATGCGCTCTACTTTGACACCGAGGAAGTGGCACGCCAAACCAACCCCAACTGGCAACAGCCGCAGGGACAACGGCTAGTGCTGGCGTTCAAAGCCGATAGTCCCAACGAGGTAAATACCATTTACGATAAGGTAAGGGGGGCTGGCTTCACTGGCCTGAGAGAACCCTGGGACGCTTTTTGGGGGCAGCGTTATTCGCTTTTGCAAGATGCAGACGGCAACCGGGTTGATGTTTTCGCGGTCAACCAACAATAAACAAATTCTAAGCGGGGCTGGCGAAGGTCAAACCTTTTCTGGCTCTCTATACCATGTTGATTAATCACTTACAGCCGATTTCAAAAAGCGTAGCAGCGAAGTTGCCCTGACTCTAGGCCGTCCGATAACCTTACAACAAACTTATTTTATAAGGGACAGTAATAATGCAGATTACTCACACTTTATATCCTACCGAGCGGTCCGAATGGCGGAAATGGCTAAATGCCAACCACGCTAGTGCAAAAGAAATTTGGTTGGTTTCTTACTCTAAAACATCAGGCAAACCGCGCCTGGAGTATCTACAGGCAGTCGAAGAAGCTCTATGTTTTGGTTGGATTGATGGCATCAAAAAGAAGCTTGACGAAACATCTACAGCGCAACGTTTTACCCCCCGCTTGCCAAAAGGCAACTGGACGGAGTTAAACAAAGAACGAGCCCGGCGATTAATTGCCAGTGGTAAGATGACCGAAGCAGGTCGGGCCGTATTACCAAATCTTGAAGTTGAAAGCTTGAATATTGCCAGTGACATTCTGGAAGCACTGCAAAAGGATCCGCAAACCTGGAACAACTTTCAAGAGTTTCCACAAATCTACCAGCGAATTAGAATTGCACATTTAGAGGAAGCCCGCCAACAATCTGAGATTTTTACCAGGCGGCTGGAAAGTTTGTTAAATAGAACTCATCAAAATAAAATGCTTAAAATTTTGTTGTAGTTAGGGAAAATGCCACATTGCAGCAGCATGAAGCCAGTATTAACGTTTTGAAGATGTTTAGGACTTTGGAATAAAATAAGTCATTTGATAGTTCTGTCAGTTATTTTACCTTTAACTAACGATTCCAAATGAATGGTTGCTAATTTATATGGCTCTACAAAGCTATAAAAGTGAATAAGGACCACTTATTACACGATTCTTCCTTTTACCCCAGATTTGATAGAGTTACCTAATGTTTGAATTCATTATTGTTCTCTCTTATCTGAACTTTATAAAGGAACCAGTGTACCTTTTCTAGCTTTGAAGTAGGGTGGAATAGACTTCATTCCGCTTCAAGGGTTGGATAAATCTTCTTATCCGACCCTTCCATCAAGTTTTTACTTTCGGGAAAGTTCATTCCGATTTGTTAACTACTAAATTTGGTACCGATGGCGAGCCACATGACTGAGTTTTGCTTTAGTAAATCTGTTTAAGGCTCGAAAATGAAAAATGGTTTCACTAGCGGAATCAAAAATTGGCAATGATTTGTTTTTGCCTTTTCCTCCTAATGCTCAAAGTTGACTCGCTCGATCCAATATGCTTTGATTACTGTTATTATTCAAATTAATCGAAGCTAGTTTTACTGCTTCGCCTAAATTCATTACTCTACCCCTCAACAACAAAGCCTCTAGCTGACTGTGCTCAATTTGTTGTTCTAAAACAGCTCTGCTTGTATTATATTTTAATTGCGCTTGCGGAAACATTTTACACCTCATAATGTCACGTTGTTTTTCCGCAAAACCGAACAATTGGGCCGCCAGGGCGGATTGTTCTTGGATTACAGCTAGTTCCGCTAAACTCTCTACACAATAAACCAGATTTTCCTTATCTCCTATCGCAAATGATTGAAGCATACTTTCCCTATATAATTCTTCTGCTAATGAATAATCCCCTTCAGCTTGAGCTAAATCGCCTAGCCCATATATTGTTTCCGCGATACCTTGTTTATCACCTAACTCTCTACTTATCGCCAAACTTTCATTGAAAAGGTTTTTTGCTACTATATAATTTTTTTGACGTAACTGACAAAGAGCTAGATTGTGTTTTGAAAGGGCAATACCAAATTTATTTCCAATTTCTTCACGTAGTTTTAGACTTTTCTCACGCAGTTGTTGTGCTTCATCGTAATAACCCTGCCCTTCTGCCACCGCCCCTAGATTGTCTAAACAAGAGGCGATCCCCTCTTTATCACCAATTTTAGTTCTTAAAGCCAAACTTGCTTCTAAATATTCTTTGCCTTGTGCGTAATTCCCTAAAAAACGTTCGACTATTCCTAAATTATGTAAGGTCGGTGCAATATCTACGGGAACAGCCCCTAATTCCGTTTTAATTGCTAAACTTTCCAGGTACAGTTCTTTTGATTGAGGATAGTTATTTTGAAATTGGGCTAACACTCCCAAATTATGCAAATTAAGAGACACCCCTCGTCTATCATTCAGTCTTTTTCGCAAAGCCAAACTTTGTTCATGGTTTGCAGTTGCTTGCCCATAATCACCCTGATGTTGCCGCAAGACTCCTGCCATGTGTAGAGCCTTAGCCTGCACAGCTAAATTTATGATTAGTTCGCCAGAGGGGTAGTTTTTTACTATTCCGGCTAAAAATAAATCTAACCAGCGTGTTCCCTCACTTGTATAACCGCGCACCCACCAAAACCAACCTAATGCGCTACTTAAACGTAAGCCTTCCTCTAAACCCTTATTTCCTTGAGTTAACAGCCAATCCATAGCCGCCCTAAAATTAAAATGGTCAATCTCCAGGCGGTCCAGCCAAAAGGATTGTTCTGCACCCCGTAAGTAAGGTTCGGCTATTTCTACTAAATCTATACACCAATTGCTATGAGTTTTTGAAATAAGCAACTCTTCTCCATGCTGCACTAATTTAGCATAGGCATATTGACGAAAAATATCTAACAAACGATATCTTGCTTTTTCAAAGATTTCCTCTTTTATCACCAGCGAAGCGTCTATCAGTTTACTTGTTAGCTCTAATATTTCATTTGATGTCAGATCCTGTCTATCTCCAGCTACTGCCTGGGCTGCTTCTAAATCCCAACCTCCTACAAAAATTGCTAACCGGCGAAATAATCGTTGCTCTTTAGGAGAAAGTAAATCATAACTCCAATTAATTGTAGTCTCTATTGTTTGCTGACGAGGCGGTGCAAATCGGTTATTACTGCCTAACATCAAGAAATTGCTCTTTAGGCTATCAACTATTTCCCTGATTGACAAAACTGTTATCCGGGAAGCGGCTAATTCAATTGCTAATGGTATCCCCGCTAAATATCGGCAAATTTGAACTACGCCTGCACCAGTATTGTCAGTCAAAGTAAAGCTGCCATCCCCTGCCTGCGCCCGCTCCCTAAAAAGTGCGATTGCGCTAAATTCTTCTATTTTAGCTAAAGGCACATTCTGGTCAGGAATAGTTAATGAAGGAACTTTAAAAACTGTCTCGCCTGGTAGTTTTAGTGTTTCTCGGCTGGTGACTAAGATTTGCAGGCGGGGGCATTGTGATAAGAGATAAATAATTAATTCACTACAGGCATTGATTAGGTGTTCACAATTATCTAAAATCAGCAACACAGATTTAGCTTCCAGATAAATAGCTAACCCCTCTATGAGTGACTGGTCGTTATTTGGTTCATCCAGTTCTAAAACTGCCGCTATTTGTTGTGGAAGAAGAGCGTCATTTAATAAAGATTCCAGGCGCACCAGCCAAATCCCATCTTTGAAAATTGGTGTGGGAGACTGTAATAAGGTTTCGGCTAATTGAAGAGCTAGTCTAGTTTTACCAATACCACCCGTACCCGTAAGTGTTATTAAGCGAGATGTAGCTGCCAAGCTGGTTTTCTTGAAGTGGGCAAAAAGTTTCTTTAATTCCTTTTCCCGCCCAATTAAGGTATTTAAACTTAGAGATAAATTATTAGGTGGTTTGCTTGAATTTTTGGCGGTTTGGTTGTGTTCAAAAGTATCTAGCCCTTGTTCTAGTTTATTAAGCGGAGGGGAGTTCCATTCCTCCAGGCTGAAATCCCAATCAACAAAACTATACAGATTTAATAATTCTATTGCCTCTATCCTAAAACTAATGACTTGTTCTTTGGCTAAAGCTTTAACAATTTGTTTGACCTCTTGTTTGTTCAAATAAGCCTTGTTTGCACCATTTAGTTTTCGGCTTAAAACTCCGGGCTCTATATTGAGGTGGGTCGCCAAAGATGCTTGCGCTAACCCAGCAGCTTTTAAGTGTTTTTTTAGAGTTTGCTTGAAAAGTGTTTTATCCAAAGTTCAACTCCTCAACTTATTTGTCTACCAGAATAATATAACCATTCTATATTAATGCAAATCCACAAGATAGAGGCAATACAGTATCTTTTGAGTACATTTTGAGTACATTCCATTATTTTATTGCTCATCTCAATTTGATATAACTTTAGTAGTTACAAACCTTTTAATGTTCCTTATTTTATTAGCAAATGAGAAAAACCATTTGCAAAAACTCCGTGAACACAACCCAACATTGAAACCTTGAGCATTCGGGCCTTAAAAAGCTGAACTAGCTGCCGTGCCAAATACGGCCTTCTTTAATGCTACCCAAAATCAGCTGGCTGACTCTGAATGGTGTCCTTTGATGTTTCCAAAAATTTATCAGAAAGGAGGTGAAAATATGCGGTCAAATAAAAACAAAACAAAACGAGCAGTTTTGGCAACTGTAATTGGTCTGGCTATGGCTTTCTCGGTGCTGTTCGGCAGTCAAACATCAACTTCTACTCAAGCCCATCAACCAGTTAATCAAGTTACAATAGTTGCCGATGGCGGTACTGGCGGGCAACCACCTGGTGGCGGCTAGAAGTGCCTCTCTGGTAATATCTCAGTAGCGCGCACTGGGGTTTGCCAGTGGTCTAAACCGACCGTTGCTGGTTTTGTTTCAAATAGGCTTTCCTTAATACGACTACACATTCCTGTAATCGCCCCGCTTTTTCCAGAACGGTAGCATAACGAAAGTAAATTTTTCGTAGATTATCGTTGTAATCACTGCTTTCTAGCAACATTGCAGCTTCTTCAAAGAGCTTAAAACCTTCATCTTCTAATCCCCTGGCTACTTTTACCTCGGCTAGTTGCGCCAATGAGTCGGCGGTTCCTAATTTGTCATTTAGCGTTCTGGCTCGTTGCAATCCTTTTTCGGCCATTTCTTCGGCAACCTCTAACTTTTCCTGAGAAAATAAGCAAAAGGCTAGATTGGTATAAGCTACGTGTTGGGCATAAATATCGCCTAAGCGTTCCGCTAGTTTAGTAGCTGAATCTAATACAACCTCTGCTTCTCTGAATTCCCCTCGGTCAGTCATAACGTTCCCCAAAACCGCATAAACCGTAGCCGCTTGTTTCAATTCTTCCTTTTCCTGGTATAAGCTGGCACTTTTGTGAAGGTAGAGCTTAGTCAAGGGTAGATTATTATCACTACGATAAACCAGGCCCATTCCCCAATAAATGCTCGCCCGGTCAATATCGTTTTCAGTTTCTTCAGCTAATTTAAGAGCTTCTCGATAATAGGCTAGTGCTTGTTTTTGGTCGCCTAAAAAATGGTATTCATTAGCTAAATTCATAGTGACTTGCATCCTAAAGACCGGGTCGGTTATTTTACCTGTCAGAATACCTTCAAAACATTTAAGGTGTTGTTCGATGGCAAGTTGATGTTTACCCTGCTGATAAAAGGCTAACCCCAGCCAATTACGCACTCGCTCAATTTCCAGGGGAGTAGCCATTGGGTTTGACTCGAAAAGTGTCAGTGCCTGTCTGAGGTCAAGGATAGCAGTTTCAAATTCCCTGTTCTTGACCCCGGCCTCACCGGAGATAAAATAATACCTACCCAGCAACTCCTGGGGTAACTGCTGTGGGTCAATTTTATTCAGGAAAAAGCGGGCGGCTTCGGGTTTTTGGGCCTGGAGTGCTACATGGGCATTCATTAGTTCCAGCACCAATGCTTCTTTTGAAACTTTCTTTTTCTCAGTTTTAATAGTTTCGACTTCAGCTAATAGAGCCTGAGTAGTTGTGCCGAGTCGGGTGACAACAAATTCCAGGAACTCGTCAGAGGGTTTTAGTTGGTCATTTTCAACCCGGCTTAAATAGGCTTTGGAGTAACGCTTTTCTAAAAGTTGTTCCTGGCTCAATCCCAGTTTAAGTCTCAGGGTTTTAAGGCGAATGCCTAATGAATCCCTGGTAAGTTCTTGTTCTGGTTTCACAATAGGTTATTTAAATCTTGTAATTTGAAATATAAAGTTTTAGCCCTACAATACGCTGAAAAGGTATAGCTGTTCATAGAATACCACTAATTACCCAGGTTTGTAAGTTACCCCCAAACTGATTATCACTCCTCAAAACGGCTAAATAAATCCACCGTAGTTTCTTCCAAATTAGCTAGTACCTTATCTAGGACTTTTGGGCTATTTTCTTTTGTAAACATTTTTGGTATTAATCAAGCAATAATATTGCTGAGAATAAAGGTTTCACAAGCACTCATCACTTTTATTGGTCACTGTCACCTCATACTACTACTGGAGTTTCATCATGACAAACGTATTTAATCCCAAGAATCTCAATTACCAAAAGAATTTGCTTTTGGTTAGTCTCTACTTAATAGGTTTTTCTTTATTGCCCTGGATGCTGGCTTGCACTGGTCTTATAACAGGCCATAGAAATCTGTCAATAGAGGATAGCAACCGCAATCTTCAGCCTAATGCCCAAACTCAACCAATATTAACTCAAACACAACCCCTGGATAATTTATTTGGAGTACCTTCAAGCTCTACCAACTTCGATATATATGGTGTGCGAAACGACCAGATTTTCAAAATATCAGGTGTCCCGGTTCAAAGCACCAATAACGTAACCCTTCATACATTACTTTCACCAAATGGTTGGAAATTTTTGTACTACACAACTGAACAAAGCCTTGGCAGTTACTCAATAAATTTAATAGATTTAAGGGAAGGTTCATCTCAAACCATTCTTAATTCATCCTCAGGTTCAGGCTTCTTATCACCTGTTTGGTGGGATGATAGTGAAGGATTTGGGTATTTATCAACCTTACCCTCTAATATTAATCCATATTACAAAGGAACTCTTCATAATTTTGACTTGAAAACTCAACAAAGTGAACTTGTATCACATGACAACGTGATACGCTTAATAGGATTTACGAGTAATGGAACAGCTTTTTACGTAATCGAAGCGGACGCAGCCGGAAGTCTAAACCTTTCAATATTAAATTTAAAGTCCACTAGCAAAATAGTTTTTCCTATTATAGCCAACGGTTTTAAGTTCGATAATTTCGACTTAGCCAGAAAAGGGAACTCAAAAATTCTTGCTTTCAGTGCTTACCAGTTAACCAAACCAGATAGTGTCGATTCGATCCGAATAGTAAATGCTGAAACAGGCGCAATCCTACAACAATTTGAAGCAGAAGGTACAGTTAGAGAACTGTTATTATCACCTTCAGGGGATTATGTGACTTACACTATTGATAGTTTGACCACAGTTAAAAGCAATATTGAGAATCCATTAGCCGCTAACAATGGCTTATGGCTACACAAAGTTTTTTCCCAAGATAAAGGAGAATTATTTGAAAAGCAAAAAGGTAATTTACAAGAGCAATTTAAGTTAGCAAGTTGGGGACGTGATAGCCTATCTCTGTTATTTGCTAATGCTTTAGGATTGTCAAAGCAATTAAGTTTAGCCTCTTCTGGAAAAATCCTTAACAATATTGAGTTGTTAAAAGCTCCTGTTATAACTACCCCTCATCCATTGGCAATCATAAAAAACCTTACAGTTCCTTATGTGCATCAAAATCTTGATACCCCAGATGGGTTTGATGGCGCATGGGCATGCGGTCCTACATCGGCTGTTATGACATTGGCAGCCTATGGTAAATTAGTAGCACATCCAATGTACGTAAATTATAGTGGTCGTTGGTCAGATTGGGGATGGTACGATAGTAATATTTATACTAATAATGGCACCACTTTCAATCAAATGCAGCCAGACCCACGGGGTCGTGCTGCCTATGGAGCGTATGGCTGGTCTGTAGCTCCAATAAATGGTGTATGTTGTGGTGCTTGGGCTTGGAGAGTCCAGGATTATATGCAGAAAAATGGGTTGAGCTCCACTTTTTCTGGCTCATCCAGCCTAAATAGCGTAAAGGCCGCTATAGATGCAGGAAAATTAGTCATTCTTAGTAATTCCTTAACATCTTCTGGTCATATTGTTGTTGTTACAGGTTATACCGACGATGGGCGATTAGTAACCAACGATCCCTGGGGAGACAAAAACCAGTCAGGTTATGGTACCAAGCCGAATGGGAACGGTGCTATTTATTCCTGGGCGCAGCTTGGGGCAACCTGGATGATTACCGTAGATTCCCCCATTCCTACTTTGCAACCTACTGGCAGTTTTGATTCAGCTGATTGTAATACTATCTGGGGTTGGGCCTGGGATCCTAAAGCTCCCAATGTGTCTATTGATGTACATGTTTACAAAGATGGGCCCTTCGGAACCGGAACGCTCGTAATTGCCACTACTGCTAATATCTATCGAGCGGATGTAGCGGCGGCAGTTGGCGACAATGGTAATCATGGTTTTTCGATACCTTTGCCCAATAGTTTGAAGGATGGCATAAATCACACACTTTATATACATGGAATTAATACCTTGGCGGGCGGGCTTAACTCCATAATTCCAGGTTCACCGAAGACTGTCAATTGTACTATAGGAGTGGGGGAAGGCTCGAATTACCAACAAAATTTCGTGAACACATATAACCGTTTGGGGGGCGTTTCCGTAGTAGGTCAAGCTCTGGATGTTGTCAAGCAGTATGGTAATACCGGGGTATATTGGCAACCGTTTGGAGGTGGACAGCTTAATACACCTGGAATTTTCCATCACCAAGCCGGTAGTATAGCACCCCAGAATATTCGAGCATTCCTCATTAATGGTGATATATTTACTTTCTATATAAATATGGGTGGGCCTGGTTCCTGGTTAGGTGCACCAACTAGCGACATTTATGATGCTTCTAGCACTGCTACTCATGACTATCGGGCTAATTTTACTAATGGTTATATTGCCTGGAATGGCAGTAATTACCAAGCTTATAATTGGCCGAATAACTTCAGTGGTTGGATTACCACCTATTACAATAACCCCGACCTTGCTAGTGGGCCAAGTTTGGTCAGGAATGAGGGTAACAGTGCCACCCTGGACTTTAGTTATAGCTGGAATGGGGCCGCCCCTGTACCCACTCAAGGAGCTAATTTCCCAAATCAGTGGTCAGCCAAATGGGTCCGTAGCCAGAGTTTTAACCCTGGAACCTACAAATTCACCCTATGTGGGGACGATGGGGTACGGCTATACCTATTTGGTAGCCGCGTAATAGACCAATGGCAGGTGCAGTATTACACCTGTTATGATTATATTCAGGTTTTTGCAAGTGCTATTGATATTCCGGTCAGGATTGAATACTACCAGGGTGAGGGTGGGTCTGGCATGGCATTTTCAGTAACCCAACTTTCAACCTCACTGGTGGTAACAGTTGCCAGCGACCAAGGAGCGACCCTTGATAGTAATACCCCAGGTACATTATCTTATGCTCTGGCGCATGCCACTACTGGAAATACAATTACTTTTAGTGGGGTATCAACAATCAACGTTACTGGAATACTGCCGCCTGTTCAGTCAGGAGTAACGATTGATGGGGGCAATTGCGCTAATCCAATTGTAATTGATGGTTATAACAGCCCTCTCGGTACAAATGGTCTGGTACTTAGCGGTAATGATATTGTTAAGGCTCTCAAGGTGCAAAAATTTAAGGGAGTACAACTTAAAACAATTGGAACTGGTAATAAATTATCTTGCGTGAAAACTAGTAAAAATTAAATTGTTCTGCTGATAGGTTCGTTGGAATTATCTAGGGATTAACTGGTTCTAAAAACTCAGGTGGTCAAGATTTTAGAACCAGCACGTTTCCTCTATCATTGTTAGTAACTCTTACCTGAATCTGACCACACCAAGTTCGGGGTGAGTTCTTAAGATTCACCCCTTATTTTATGTTGTTAATTTACAGGAGTTCTAAATGTCCAAATCAATGCGATTATCCCCTCAGCGTGTATTCTACAAGTCTATCTTAACGCTGATCTCAAAACCCTTTCAAGCAAATAAATCCACAAAATGGCATTGGCTATCTTTCCCGCTACTAACTATAGCAGGGTTGGAGGATCCAGCTATGATTTTTAGTTCACCTTCATCCCTAAAACCCGCTGCCGAGTGGTATAAACAGGCACAGTCATTGGCTGAAAAAACTGGCTATTTGGAGCCAGGATTGAGAAACTCACCGGGATACAGGTGAAAAATACTGGTGGGGGAATAAGCTCAGCTGAATGATATTATTTAAACCATAAACTTATAGCTCTCAAGTAAACGATTCCTAAGAAAATACCGCCAGGGGTTCAGATGAAGGTAAGAATAAACTACGATTAAGGCAAAATAAAGTTCAGGAGTTTCAGCATATGTTATTAAGACTAAAAAGAATTAGCCTCAACAAACAAAAAAATCTGACATTTAACCCCTATTTAGGCTTATTGCTATTTCTGGTAATGCCCTTGCTTTTTAATCTACCTCACCTAGAGAGTTTATCAACCTCCAAGAATATAGACCCTGGAAAAAATAGCCCTACTCTAAATAGCCTTGGACACCAAGTAGAGGCAACCAATAACTACGGTAAGCTGCCATTACGTTTTGAGCCAAATGTCGGGCAACCCAGCTTGAGCGAGGATGTGCGTTATTTTGCTAAATCGCGGGGTTATACTCTTTTTCTGACCGATGATGCCGCCGTAATCTCGATAGTTAAACCGCCAAAACGAGAGTGCGAAAACTCAAAATTCGACTTTCCTGAATGTTGGGACAAAAAACTGAAAAATGGTTTAACTACCCACCCCACCCCAATCTCTTCAGAAAGCAATGAAGCCCAGAGCACGGCAATTTATATGCGCTGGAAGGGTGGATTAGCCACGCCTGAAATCAAGGCAGGAGACAAACAGGCCGGAATTACTAATTATTTTATCGGGAACGACCCCACCAAATGGCGCACTGACATTCCGGGGTATGGCAGGGTGGATTATTCCGAAATATATCCTGGTATCGGTTTATCTTTTTACGAAGGCCAGGATGGGCTGGAATACGATTTTGTGGTGAAACCAGGGGCTAACCTGAATAATATTAGGTTGGAATATCAGGGAGCGCAAAGTCTTAAAATAAACGATAAAGGCACTCTGGAAATAACTACCGCCCTGGGGACAATAACCCAGTTACCTCCGAAAATCTATCAGCTTGAGGATGGGGCAAAAAAGGAGGTACAGGGGCAATATCTACTTCACTGGCCCGAAACTAGCCAGGAGCAAAGTGCCTGGGAGATGGTTGGGCAAACTGGATTGCCAGAGGTGGGTTTTTCGGTTGAAAGCTATAATTTGGCTAATATCTTGGTGATTGATCCATCCCTAGTTTATTCCACTTACCTGGGTGGAAGTGGTGATGATTGGGGATTTGGAATTGCAGTAGACGGCATTGGAAGCACCTAT
>Ga0123338_10003418_pt1 | contig 14302 bp, 8 predicted proteins | sample grotaG_FD_89793 | JGI IMG/M metagenome (GOLD analysis project Ga0123338, IMG submission 89793) | Glacier valley bacterial and archeal communities from Borup Fiord, Nunavut, Canada, to study Microbial Dark Matter (Phase II) -... | ecosystem: Environmental > Aquatic > Freshwater > Ice > Glacier ... | reverse complement strand
TACCGCACACCCGCAGAGTTCGCGCGAGCGGCGGGACCGCTATCCTTCCCGCTTCTGAGTATGAATAAGGCGGAACGGGAGCGATGTCAAGGCTTCCCTACGGAGACTTACATCGGCCTTGACATCGCTCCCGTTCCACCTGGAAGCAAGCTGAGATAAGCGGGAATGAAAGCTATGGTTGCAAGCGTAAAATGAGCTGGAAAACTCCACTTATGAGTGGTACAGATTTTGGGGGCACGTCACTAGGGCCCAAGCGACCCACTGCACTATTTGTTTCAAACGGCGTCATGGGCCTTGGCTCACTGAAGGCTTTGAAGGAGATGTCGATACGATGCCCGGAAGACCTCGCGCTTGCCGTGTTTGACGAACTCCCGGGAGCGGGCAGTTTCTCTCCGGAGGTAACCGCGGTGGTGCAACCGGCATACGAAATCGGATTTCGCGGAGCAAAATTGCTAATCGAGCAAATAGAATCCGGTAGACGGGATGAAGTAGTGGAGATTTACCTGAAGTCGGAATTGCGAATACGCGAATCAACGTCCGCCAGGAATTTACTTCGGCAGATGCCATAGCGGCGTTCGGGGCAGGACGGTCCTGGAGCATGCCCACTTCATCTTCGGCAGCTATTCGGGTGCTGGCGCATTTGTCGGCCAGCACAAGTAGATTCACATCGCGAGTCGGTTGCAGTTGAAACGGCGGTCAACTTGTGTAAGGCTCCAATGCGGATTCGAGTGGGCGACATGCGCCCTTTTTTGCTTGCCCAGTGAGAACAAACTGCTCTTTCACGAGCGCGAAGCCCTACCTCAAACCGCCGAGCTCCGCCCGTTTTTGCATAGCCGCCCGCGACATCTCCTTGTCCAGACTTTGCTTGTCGCTGGTTGCAATCACTCTACGGAGGTGACTTTTGTGGCTAACGAAAACTTACCAGCTTCAATGCCGCGCGATGCGGCAAGTGCCAGTGAGAGCATTTGGACTGGCAAGATTTCAGCGATGGGCCGGACTGAATCCGGCAGCGGAGAGATCCTGAAAGCAGCTAGCTCTGCCTGGGTGGAAACCAATGCTGATCTCCCGCCTGCCTGATCGACATCATTCGCTAGTGTGCGGTTAAGCGCTTCGGTGCTTTTACCGCCAGCCATAATTATGACCAGGACGTCTCGCGAAAGGACTTCAAAAGGCCCGTGGCGAAACGCAGGAGAGCTCAAACCCTCAGCGCCAAAACGCGTTGACTCTTTTAAAATCAGTCCGCCCGTTTGAGCCGTAGCCAGCGAAGGTCCTCGGCCGGTCACGAATATCTGTCGAATTCCGTTAAGCATGCTCGACAGTTCTGCTACGTGCTCCCGCCACTCCGCAAGGTAGTGACGCACGGCGGGAATACAAGAGCTCAAGGCTTCATTTTCAGCGGCCAGGTCGCCAGCAGTAAGAACAGCACCCAGCCATTGCAGCGCCATCAACGAGGACACATATGTTTTGCAGGAAACGCTTGATTCCGGGCCAGCTTGAATCAGCAAGGTGACATCCGCTTGTTGAGCCAACGTAGAGCTCGCGCTGTTTGTCACAGCGATCAGCTTGCAGCGGCCGTGTGCCAACCCGGTTAGCCTAACGATTTCTGCGCTCTGGCCGGATTGCGAAACCGCAATAATCAGCGTATGAGCGTCGAAAATCGTAGGCAGGAAGTGAATCAGTTCCGCCGTTTCCATGAGCAAAGATGAGTACCCATGCTGCGTTAATCGCAGGTGGAGTGGATACAGTGCGAATAGCGAACTACCCATACCGGTTAAAACAACCCGGGAATACCTAGCCTCCGCCAAATCTCCGGCATACTTGACCAGATCGGCATGTCGGTCAAGTCCAGACAATGTACGCTGTAGCGCATCAGGCTGTTCCAGAATGTCGTGAAGATAAGCACCTGCAATTACATTTGTTTCAAGCAGCAATGATTCCCTCCCGTAAGTGGCCCACCAGGGCCGCTCCCATCAGTGCCGCATCTTTTCCGAATGCGGCCTGAACGATCTTTACTTTCTGAGAAGGAACAAGCGTGCAGCGTTGCTGAACCACCCTTGCTATCGTGTCGAAAAACAAATCGAAGCTCTCCATTACTCCACCTCCTAACGCGATCACGTCAGGGCAAAACAAAGTCACCAGATTGGCAATGCCCAGTCCTAGCCATTCAGCTTCCTGTCGTACCGCAGGAAGCGCTCGCGGATCACCCAGACGGGCATAGGCACACAGTTCGCGTGCTGTCCAATCCTGTGGAATAGCGTGCGCGCGTTCGTGTGCTCGGGCCCACTGAATCATTGCCATGCCGCTGGCAAGCGCTTCCCAACAACCAGTTGCGCCGCAGTAACACAGCGGGCCGTTTGGATCGAGCGAGAAATGGCCGATCTCGGGATGAGCGCCGCTCACGCCCCGATAGAGCTGGTTGTCGAAAACAATGCCTGCGCCGATTCCGGTGCTCACCGTTATGTAAAGAAATCGGACAGCCCCTCGCCCGGCGCCCCAACGTACCTCTGCTAGTGCCCCCGCATCGGCATCGTTCTCCACCGCAACAGGTAATCCAGTTTTTTGCGACAGGGATTTGGCAAGCGAGAAACCAGTCCATCCGGGCAACAGGTCTACGTTGCCAACAATCCCAGCGGTCGGATCGATGGGGCCGGTACAACCGACTCCGATACCGGAGAGAACCACGCCCTTGCCGGCGCTTGCAGACGCGAACCAAGTTGCCATGGCGGCGGTAGCATCCTCCGGATGCGCCATCGAAGGTGTTGGCCACTCGAAGCGAGCCACAAGTTGCCCTGACTCTGAAACCACTCCGACCGATGTCTTTGTCCCGCCGATATCGACGGCTCCCGTAAACACAGCCCTGAGTGTAATAGAAAAATGTTTTCAGGAGCAAGCGCTTTTCTACAACAAAAGAATTCCCTTGACACCAGCGCAATCCGCATCGTAGGATCGCAAGACAAGCGCTTGTCTTAGGAGACTATTTTATGGGCCTCACTCGCTTTCCACGACGGTTTTTGTTTCTCTTCTTCAGCTTCACTTGCCTTGGGCTAAGTGATATTACCGGTATAGTAACCGGTGTTGTGAAAGACCAATCCGATTCCGCGGTTGCGTCGGCTGCGGTAGTTCTTCGCAACCCTGATACCGGTCTGAGCCGGACTGTCAAGTCAGATTCGAACGGAGTCTACGAGTTCCTCTCTGTGCCTATTGGGGAAAACTATTCGGTGGAAGTGGAAGCGGCCGGATTTCAGAAAAGTCAGGTGGTCAAGATACGCCTCCTGGTGAATCAACGGTTCCGCGCCGATGTCCAACTCACGGTTGGCGCCGTTACACAAGAGGTCAGTGTGAATGCCGCCGAGGCCCAGGTAGAAACAATCAGCACCCAACTTGGCGACGTGATTCAAGACCGCAAAATTCAGGCGCTTCCGCTCAACGGGCGCAGCTACATAGACCTGATGGGCTTGCAGGCTGGCGTGGTTCCTATCACTTCCAGTGTTGCTTTTACAGACAGGCCCGTCTCTGGGAATCTGGGCGCCGGCGGCCTGGCGGTCAACGGAAATCGCGAAACGGCGAATTCATTCCTGGTAAATGGCGGCTCGGTGGAGGAAAGCAAAAACAACGGAGCTTCCATCATTCCGTCTTTGGATTCCATTCAAGAATTTCGCGTGTTAACCAACAGTTTCGATGCGGAATACGGCCGATTCTCCGGCGCCATTGTGAATGTGGTGACCAAGACAGGTACCAACTCGCTCCATGGATCCGCTTATGAGTTTTTACGAAACGAAAAGCTGGATGCTCGAAACTTCTTCGACCTCAATAAGACGGATCCCGCGACTGGCAACCAGATACCTAATTCCGCGCGCGGAGTCTTTAAGCGCAACCAGTACGGGTTTACGTTCGGCGGGCCCATCCTCCGCAATCGGCTCTTTTTCTTCTCCGATTATCAGGGTACGAAGGAAGTTCGAGGGCTATCGAACGGCACTCTCACAGTGCCCGGTCAAGGGGAGCGGTTAGGCGACTTCTCGAGCATCGCCTCCGAGGGACTGCCGTCTCTTGCTGGCGTGGTTCGGGGCGATAACCTGCCGGGAAATCATACCTTCGATGAGGTGCTAAGCGCCCGGCTAGGCTATACGGTGACTTCAGGCGAAGCGTATTGGAAGCCCGGTTGTAATACGCGTGCTGATGCTCTTGCCGGTATATGTGCCTTTCCAAACCAGGTCATTCCACAAAGTGCTTGGTCCCCTGTCTCACTGGCAACGGTGAAGTTCATTCCGGGAGCGAGCGGTTTCCGAAGCGGCACGCCATTTTTCTCTACTTCCAGCGAGAAACGGCGCGTAAACGATGACAAGTCCGGCCATCGCGTGAACTTGACCACGAAAAGCACCGGCGATTGGGCAGTGTACTATCACTACGACACGGCAAGCCTATTAAACCCTTATGCCGGTGGGAACTTACCAGGCTTCTCTGGGAATGTACCCACCCGCGCACAGCAAGTGAACTTGAGCAACACAAAAGCATTTGGCGCCTCCATGGTGAATGAGTTGCGGTTGAATTACACGCGTCTCTTTATCAATCAGACTGAGCCCGCGCCCGGCGTAGGGGTAGGCAAGCTTAGCAGTTTCGGCTTTAAAACCGACGGTTTAGGACTGATATCTTCCGTGCCCTCTCTGGAGGGTTTGCCGACTCTGAACATTTCAGGCTCATACGGCTTTAGCTTCGGAGCGGTCGCGAACCAAATCAAGCAAATCAACAACAACTATTCGCTCATGGAATCATTCGCGAAGGTCGCGGGCAGTCATAGCCTGAAGTTTGGGGGTGAATTCCGGAAAATTCAAGTGAATGAATATAACGCTTCCGCCCCGAACGGGTCATTCGGCTTTGACGGAACAGAGACGGGCAATGCCTTTGCTGACTTTCTGCTTGGCGCACCATCTGCGTTTCAACAGCAGAGTTATTCCACGTTCTTTACGCGCACCAACTACGGTGCCATGTTCGCTCAGGATAGTTTTCGATTCCGGCCGAACTTTACTCTCAATGTGGGCGTTCGCTGGGAGGTGTCACAGCCATTCTCAGAAACGCAAAACCGTCTGAACGTAATCAACTACGGTGTTCAATCCACAAAATATCCCGGAGCGCCTACGGGCTGGGTCTTCCCGGGGGATCCTGGTGTTCCCAACACAGTTTCGCCCACGCAGTGGAACCTGTTCTCTCCGCGGGTTGGTATCGCATACTCGCCGAATGCCGAAAGCGGTTGGTCGAAATTTCTTTTTGGCGGCCGTGGCAAGAGCAGCATTCGCGCTGCCTTCGGCTTGTATCACACTGCGATGGAAGATATGCCCGCGTTTTATACCATCGGCGACGCTCCGTTTGGCTTGTACTATCAGAGTCCCACTAACGTTTATCTGGAAGAGCCTTACAAAGACCGGCGGCGCGGGAATGACCCGGGACAACGGTTCCCCTATTCGGATCCGCTTCCCGGTCAGCCGGTCAATTGGTATACCTACCAGCCCATCGGCGGCTCCCCTGGCACGCGGCTCGATAACGTGCTGCCGTATGTGATGCACATGAATTTCAATATCCAGAGAGAGTTCCCCGGGTCGATTGTAGCTACCGTTGGCTACGTGGGCACACGCGGCAGGCACTTACTTGCCAAGGTGGAATCGAACCCTGGCAACGCGGGCCGCTGCCTTGAGATTGCCCGCATTCTGACCGCGCAAGGGCGCTCCGGCGAGGCTTGTGGACCAGGCGGCGAAAACTTAATTTATGACCTGAATGGCGATGGAAAATTGACGCGTGGCATCGATGCATTCGGCACACGGCCTTACTCAATCACTTCCGGAAACTTCGCCGAAGCTGGCACACTCGATTTCACCAGCAACTCCTACAACACTACCTGGGGCAACTCCAATTACGACGCCTTACAGATCAGCGCTGAAAAACGTCTTGGCGCTTTCCGCGTTCTGGGCGCATATACCTGGTCAAAATCGATTGACAATTCCTCCAACTGGAACGACGAGGGGATAAACCCTTTCAACCATCGAATCAGCCGTTCTCTATCTGCTTTTGACTTGACCCATAACTTTGTCACAAGCTACACATACGAACTGCCCTTCCAAAGGATTGCGCCAAGGCAGTGGGGTAGAGCTTTCCTAGGCGGTTGGGAGCTTTCTGGAATTACCCGCTTCACCACCGGGCTGCCTATTACACTCACTGCTTCAGGTGACCGCTCCTTAGTGGGAACCGGCGGCATTGACCGGCCGAACTACAACGGCGCAGCGATTCAGATCCTGGATCCGCGCGACACTTCCTCCCATTTGTTTTTCGACAAATCGCCATTCTCGCAAGAAGTTCTCGGCGTGGCAGGCAATGCGAATCGCCGATTCTTTCATGGGCCCGGATTAGCGAATTGGGATGCGTCTCTGGTGAAGCGAAATAAGATTCGCGAGCGGTTCTCCAGCGAACTGCGCATCGAGTTCTTTAACATCTTCAACCATGCGCAATTTACTAACCCTGTCGGCAACTTCACCTCCGGAACCTTTGCGCGAGTTACTTCCGCTCGCGATCCGCGCATCGGGCAGGTCGCGTTAAAAGTTCATTTTTAATGCGGATCCTCGCAACAGTGTTCTTGGGGTGCGTGGCAGCACTCTTCGCCGTGGCGCAGGAGCGTAGAATCTATATCGCTCCTGACGACCATACCGACTACATGTGGACTGGTGACGAGGAGACCTATCGCCGGGCTTTCCTCCGCATGCTGGATTACTATCTCGACCTGGCGGACAAAACCAGTGATGCACCATCGGCCTTTCAGAGCCGCTGGCACGCCGATGGCAGCTTTTGGATCCGAACCTATGAGAAAGAGAAGTCGCCGGCAGAATTCGCGCGTTTAATCAGTCGCATTAAAGACGGCCACATCAGCTTCCCCCTTAACGCATTGGTCTCCACTTACGGAGGGACTCCTACCGAAGCGGTGCTGCGGGGCATGTACTACGCTGGTTCCCTGGAGAGGCGCTTCGGTCTGAAGATTCCGATGGCGATTGCGATGGAGGACCAAACGCTACCGTACGGCTTAGGAGCCTTGTGGGCGGGGTCTGGCGCAAAATATAGCTGGAAAGGCATTTGTGGATGCGCTACCAAGATTTCGCAGTATGGCAAGCGTCCCTACGACATCTATTGGTGGAAGGCTGACGATGGTAGCCGGATTCTAATGAAGTGGAATGCACTTACGAATGGCCGGCTTCTGATGGGAAATTACCTGGAGGCGCGAGACCTATCGAAGGTGATTCAACATGTAGAAACAGACCCGGCCTTTCGTGCGGCAAACCCCTACTCTGTAATCGGTATCTTCGGCAAAGGCGGCGATGATCTGGAAACGTACACGGATCAATTCGTGAAAACGGCCCGAAGTGAGACCACGAAAGACCGCAAAGTCATCGTCTCGAACATGACGGACTTCTTCGAAGATTTCGAAAAGACCTATGGCAAAACGCTTCCTGAATTCTCGGGCGGCTTTGGAAACGAGTGGGACACCTACACCGCATCGGTGAGCGAACTCTCTGCTCGTGTTCGGCGTTCGGTCGAGAAATTGCGCGGAGCAGAAGCTCTCGCGTCGTTGGTCACCTCGCAACAGCCTCATTTCATGGATAACCGCCGCCAAGCTCGCGACAACGCCTGGATGAATCTGGGAATTTATTGGGAGCATGACTGGACCGCCGATGGCCCCATCGCGCGTCGCGATCGCGTGGAATGGGGGCGTCGGACAGCCGGACAAGTGGAAAACTATGTCGATACGCTTCACTCCGATGCGGCTTACGCGTTAGGTTCCATGATCGGCACCTCTGGAACGAATCGAAGGTTCTACGTTTTTAACCCGCTGGGATGGACCAGAACCGCGGCTGCGGATCTGCCTTGGACAGGTGCAGCCCCGGTGCACGTACTTGAGGTTGATAGCGGCGTCGAAACGCCATCACAGATTGTGATGTCTCAGGGAGAACATTCACTTCGTATCCTCGCGCGTGACTTGCCTTCGGTGGGTTACAGGGTTTATGAGATTCGCGATGGCGTCGGCCAAGTTTTTTCGCCAGCTGCTACGGTGAACCAGAACGTGATCGAGAGCAGCCAGTACCGCATAAAAGTAGAAGGCAATGGGGCCATTCGGAGTCTGGTCGATAAGACCCAGAAAGACCGCGAATTCGCCGGGCGATCGATGAATGACCTTGGTCCCGACCAGGGCATCGTAGAGGTTGAAAATAGCGGACCGGTTTCCGTAACGTTGAAAGCGTCGTCCGATGGTCCCCTGACGCACACCAGCCGCATCACTCTGACGCGGGACTCTCGTCAGATTGACATTCGAAACGACATCTTACAAAACTTCGACGGCACCCACACTTGGAATTTTCAATTTAAACTCACCGACCCGAATGTGTGGCATGAGGAAGTGGGAGCCGTGATCAGGGCCAAGCTACTTGCCGACGGCGGCGCGTATTCGCCAACCATGTCCCGTTTAGATTGGTTGACGCTGAATCACTTTGCAGATATGAGCGGTGCGGATGGCGCGGGGGTCACAATTTCCAACAGTGACTTGGCATTTATGAAGCTGGGCAACAGCTCCATTGCGGATGGCATCTCTCAGCTCGATACAAAGACTCCGCAGATTCGCGTTCTGGCCGGAGGGCAAATTGATGGCGCAAGCCTTGGGATTCACAAGCAGGGGGGCGACACGCATTTTCTGCAGCGCTTTGCCTTGCGAACTCACACCGGGTACGGCGCAGCGCAAGCAATGCGCTTTGCTTTGGAGCACCAGAACCTGCCTATTACCGGCTGGGTCCGTGAAGGAGGAACGCTGCCGCAAGCTTCTTATTCCGTGCTTGCGACATCGAATTCTGACGTCTTGCTTTGGGCCCTGAAGCCTGCGGAAGACGGAACGGATAAAGGGTTGATAGCCAGATTCTGGAACTTGGCACCAACGCCGCAGTCCTATTCGGTTACGTTGTCGCAAGGAATTTCGAAAGCATGGCAGGCAACGCACATCGAAACAGATCTCGGTCCGTTGCCTGTCATTGGTGGATCGGTTCGTGTGCAAGCGGAACGGTCGCAGATGCAAACAATCCGATTGAAACCTACCCCTTGCTGCAAAGATTAATTGTTCTCTGTGTATTCATCGCGGAAATCGCCGTTGCGCAGCCTACGCGTATTTACATTGCTCCGGATGATCATACGGATTACATGTGGACGGCGGATGAGGAAGCGTATCGTCAGGCATACATCGAGATGATCGATTACTACCTCGACTTAGCGGACAAGACAGGCAGCAAGCCCCCGGAGTTTCAAAGCAAATGGAATCCGGATGGCTCGCTCTGGTTTTGGATTTATGAGAAGAACAAACCACCTGCGCAATTCGCCCGGCTAATGGATCGTGTGAAGGATGGCCATTTCAGCATCCCGCTGAACGCGCTGGTTTCCACCTACGGTGGAACACCGGCCGAGGCAGTGCTTCGGGGTATGTATTACGCCGGCAGCTTGGAGCGCCGCTTCGGATTTCGTATTCCGCTTGCTATCGCCATGGAGGATCAGACAATTCCTTACGGCCTAGGTGCACTGTGGGCCGGATCCGGAGCCCAATATAGCTGGAAAGGAATTTGCGGCTGTCTGACAAAAATTCCCAGGAATGGAAGACGGCCCCATGAGATCTACTGGTGGAAAGCAGATGACGGCAGCCGCATTCTGATGAAGTGGAACACGCTTCTGGTCGCTGATTCCGGTGCGCGTACCCTAGGCGGCTACGCGGAAGCACGCATCCCAGACAAAGAGGTGGAGTTCGTTTCGTCAAACGCCACTTTCAAGACGCTCTTCCCGTATTCTGTAATCGGCATCTTCGGGAAAGGCTGGGATGACTTAAAGACGCTTACGAATGAGTTCGTCACCGTTGCCGAACAGAAAACGAATGCACAACGCAAGGTGATTGTCTCTAACATCAACGATTTCTTTGTTGACTTCGAAAAATCCTACGGCAAGACTCTTCCCGAATACAACGCTGGATTTGGCAATGAATGGGATCTGTATACGGCGTCGGTGACTGAACTCTCGTCCCGAGTGCGCCGATCCGTAGAGAAGTTGCGTGCGGCCGAAGCGCTCGCTTCCGTTGTATCGCTTCAATGGCCTGAATTCTTGAAAGGGCGTGAGGCTGCCCGTGACCAGACTTGGATGCATCTGGGCATGTTCTGGGAACACAACTGGACGGCTGACAGCCCGGATATAAGCCGAGTGCAACGAGCCGCCTGGGGTCGCAAGATCGCCGGGGGAGTAGAAAGCTATGTCGATACGCTGCACGCCGACGCTTCTTACGCATTAGGCGGAATGATCCAACGTTCCGGAACGAATCGACGCTTTTACGCATTCAATCCGCTCGGCTGGACAAGAACGGATTTTGCCGATGTCGCTTACGATGGCTCCGGTCCCGTTCATGTGATCGATTTGAGCACCGGCGCGGAAGTGCCATCGCAGTTTGTGATCCTTTCCGGCAGTCGCCGTTTTCTGCGCGTCCAAGCGAAAGATCTGCCGCCAGTTGGATACAAAGTGTTTGATGTCGTATCTGGGAAGGGGCAGGACTATGCAGCGGCAGCAACTGTCTCCGGCAACTTGATGGAAAATGCTGTTTACCAGCTAAAGCTGGAGGATCGTGGCGCAATCAGGAGTCTGAAAGATAGAACGCAAGGCGGTCGTGAGTTTGCCGGCAGCCTTCAGAATGGACGCTTAAGATTGAACGATCTGGGGCAGGACCCGGGAACGCTTGAAGTGGAGAACGCCGGTCCGGTTTCGGTAACCGTGAAAGCTACCGGGATCAGTCCGCTGGCGCATACCAGCCGGATTACCCTGTACCGCGATTCCCGCCGCATCGACTTGCAGAACGAAATTTTGGAAAACTTCGATGGTACCCATACATGGAGCTTTTCGTTCAACGTGAAGCAGCCTGACGTCCATCATGAAGAAGTAGGAGCTATTATCCGGGCCAAGTTGCTGGCAGAGGGCGGCCAGTATTCGCCCACTATGTCGCGCCTTGAGTGGCTCACGCTCAATCACTTTGCGGATCTGAGCGGCGAAGATAAAGCGGGTGTAACGCTCTCCAATTGGGATCTTGCTTTCATGAAACTGGGTGACAGCGCAATCGTGGACGGCGTCTCCAGGCTGGATGTTAAGACTCCGCAGATCCAAGTCTTGGCAGGCGGGCAGATTGATGCGCCTCAAGCAGGTATTGCCAAGCAAGGCGGTGACACTCACTTTCTGCAGCGGTTTGCCTTGCAAACTCATACGGGCTACAACCCGGCACAGGCAATGCGGTTCGCAATGGAACACCAGAATCCCGTAGTGACTGAATGGATTCGTGCGGGCGGCGTTCTACCGGAAGCGCAGTACTCACTTGTTTCGATTTCCAATCCGGACGTCTTACTGTGGGCGCTCAAAATAGCTCAGGACGGCGCGGGACAAGGGTTGATTGCACGAGTCTGGAATTTGTCGGCGACTCCCCAGCAATACTCGTTCAAGTTGGCAACGGGCATTGCGGCCGCAAACCGTACCACGCATATTGAGACGAATTTGTCCCCCTTACCTGTCGCGAAAAATCAGGTGAACGTCTCATTGGAGCGATGGCAAATGCAGACCATGCGCGTTGTACCCGGAACGAGTCTGTCTCGGTGAATGACACACCGCGGATCCGCCGGGTACTCACGCTCCGCGACCTGCTCCTTTACGGCATCATCGTGATTCAGCCCACGGCACCCCTGCCTGCGTTCGGAGTGGTAGATACAGTTGCCAAAGGCCATGTTGCCACTACCATTCTGATTGGAATGTTCGCTATGGTCTTGACTGCAGTTAGCTACGGCCGCATGGCGAACGCCTATCCAACTGCCGGCTCCGCCTATGCATATGTGGGCCGGGAACTAAGTCCGCACCTTGGTTTCCTGACAGGGTGGAGCATTGTGCTCGATTATCTGCTGAGCCCCACCATCGGCACCATCTGGTGCAGCAAGGCGGCAATGAACATCTTGCCTTTGCCGTATTTTGTTTGGGTGATCTTCTTCGCCGTCCTATTCACACTGATCAACTTGCGCGGCATTCAGGCAACCGCGAAAGCGAATCTGGTTCTCACTATCGGCATGACTGCTGTACTGGTCGCTTTTTTCATTAGTGCTTGTGGCTACTTGGTAGGCCATTTCGGTTGGGGATCGCTTCTGTCCACCAAACCGTTTTATGATCCGGCAACTTTCTCCTGGCCGCTGGTCAGCACGGGAACTTCGGTTGCGGTGCTGACTTACATGGGTTTCGATAGCATTAGTACCCTTTCTGAGGACGTGGTAAATCCACGGCGCAATATTCTGCTTGCCACTGTTTTACTGTGCGTCATCACGGGTGTCCTTGGTTGTTTGGAAGTGTATGCGGGCCAGCTCATCTGGCCGGATTTCCGGTCCTTTCCTGACGCTGACACGGCCTTCGTTTCGGCCGCAGGGCGTGCAGGCGGGCCGTTCATGTTCCACCTGATGAACTTTACCCTTCTGGTGGCGACGGTAGGGTCCAGCTTAGGGGCACAAGTAGGTGCCGTGCGGCTGCTGTATGCTATGGGCCGCGATAACGCCATCCCGCGGCGCTTCTTTGGCTTCCTTGACCCGGTGCGCAACACCCCGGTGTACAACATCTTGCTCACTGGCGGTATCTGCATTTTCGGGTCTTTTTTCTTGAGCTATCAAGTGGGGGCCGAGTTGGTGAACTTCGGCGCCTTCATTGCGTTCATCGGCGTAAACCTGGCCGTCATCCGCCGGTATTACTGGCGAGGCGCATCCCACGCGCTTCCCAGCGTGCTCAAGAATTTGCTGCCGCCGCTTGCTGGTGCATTGGTTTGCGGCTACATCTGGTGGAGCTTGCGTAGTCCCGCAAAGGTCGTCGGATTCTGCTGGTTATTCGCCGGGTTACTTTACTATTTATGGCGAACCCGATTTTTTTCCACTCCCATCCAGCTAACTTCCCATATTTCTGACGAGTGAGGCCTTACACAGTTACAACCGCGGTCTTTGCTGCCGTGCCCGTGGATTGCCGAATGACTAATTCGGTGTCAACCACTTCTTCTGTTCCCGGCCTCTTTTCACTCAACATTCGGTGCAACGCATGAAACGCGAGGTCGCCCAGCTTCTCGCGGGGGATCTTGACTGTGCTTAGCGGTGGCTCAGTTAGCGATGCAAAAGGGATATCGTCCGCGCCTACGATGGAAACATCCTGAGGAACCCGGATTCCCGCGCGAAGCAGTGCCCGCAATGCGCCTATCGCTGTAAGATCATTGCTGCACAAAACTGCGGTCGGAAAAGTCCGGCCAGTCAGGAGCCGTTGCACAGCGCGGTCCCCACCGCCTACATCGTTCTCACCCTCTAAGACTTGAGCTTCAAGGGCAAGTTCTCGAAGAGCCGACTTGACGGCTTCTCCGTATGCCAAATGCGATGGCCGATTCTGCGGTCCCGTAACAAACGCAAACCGCCTGTGCCCCAGGTTGTACAAGTAATTAATTGCCTCGTTCGATCCTTTGGCATAGTTCAGGCGAACGTTGCTTCTCGTCAGCCCCACACTTCCAGAATCAAGAAAGATGGAAGCCACGCCGTTCCGCTCAAGCAACCCGGCCAAAGAAGGATCCACGCGCGAGGTCATCACAGCCACCCCCGGAGCCTTGTTCTCAATCATTTTCCGGAATGAGTTTTCAGTCCGCAGCGTCTCGTAATTGGTGGTTGAAAGCAGAACATCATAGCCGTGACTTAGCGCGGCAGCTTCAAACGCTTTGATCAAGCCGGGGAAAAACGGGTTTTCGATATCTGAAATGATTAGCCCCAGAAAATCGCTTGATCCTCTGGCCAGCCTTCGCGCATGCGCGTTGCCGTGATAGTTGAGTTCCCGCATGGCTTGCAGGATCTTGAGCCTTACTTCCTCCGAGACAAAGCGAGTGCCGTTGATCACATGGGAGACAGTGGATTCGGCAACACCAACCCGGTCAGCAACATCTTTCATCCTTGCCAATAGACTAGCCCTACAGCAAGTTTACGCGGGAAAGCAAACCCCTGTTGTTCACAATGAGCTGACGATGGTTGCGGATTCCGGGAAAACTGAACGCCATTCCGGGAGGAAACTGAACACGATTCCGGGATAATGTCGAACGCTGATCGGAGCGAAGCGACGCTGGCTTTGCGATTGTGCGCGAAGTGTTCGGCTTCGTCAAGAGGAAGGGGGTCCGGAGCGAAGCGAAGGCAGGGCGGCGCGCGGTATGCGCTACGCCTTCTCT
>Ga0123338_10003417_pt1 | contig 14310 bp, 18 predicted proteins | sample grotaG_FD_89793 | JGI IMG/M metagenome (GOLD analysis project Ga0123338, IMG submission 89793) | Glacier valley bacterial and archeal communities from Borup Fiord, Nunavut, Canada, to study Microbial Dark Matter (Phase II) -... | ecosystem: Environmental > Aquatic > Freshwater > Ice > Glacier ... | reverse complement strand
CGATCATATAAGCCAACCACCTGCATTATCCAGGACGGAATATATCAGACAAGCAAGAGAATCCTGTCTGCGACAATTAAGCAATCAAAGTGCTAAAATGATGGATTCTTACAATTTGGATAGCGATGATCAGGATCCGGCTTTACTTAACAAGAAGAAGGCAAAAGCCTTGAAGTTATTTAAAGACAGCGAAAAGGCGTTAAGATCACCTTGGAATAGAAGCACACCATATGAGGAAAATTCACCGGATGAGATTGCTTCTTTTCAATCTCTAGTTATTCGAACGATCTGTGCAGTTGTACTTTTTTTATGTATTTTTGTAATAGATAAATTTGATTTTTCTATAGGAACATTTTCAAAAGGATTAGTTCGAGAATATATTACGAGTAATGACAGTTTCGTAAAGTTAGAGCAAATCGTTGTAACTTGGTTGAAATAATGAATTAGTTTAAAATCTGGAAAAGGGGTTATTACAATTTATTATATTGAGTATTGACATATATCGAGTATGGATATAAAATATATCATATTATATGATATATGGAGGCGTCCTTTTGGCAAGAAAGCAACTACAAAACTTAACTGAACCAATGTATTACATTTTAATGAATTTATTAGAGCCTATGCACGGTTATGCTATCATGCAAAATATAGATAAGCAGACAAATGGTAGGGTGAAAGTTGGCCCCGGAACTTTATATACACTTATTTCTAGATTTGAAAAAGAGGATATTGTAATAAAAATATCTTCAGAAGAAGGGAAAAAAACATATCGATTGACAAACAAAGGGAGAACTATACTAAAAGAAGAATTTATAAGACTAAATAATCTTGTGAAGGATGGACAAAGGATGATGGAAGGTGGAGAGTATGAAAAGTAATTACAAGAAGGTATTTAAAACGATATCTATCACTGAGTATAAAAATCTTGAAAATTATCTTGAAAAAATGGCTGCAAAAGGATTTCTTCTATCTGAAATGAAAGGTTATTTCTTTATCTTTAAAAAAACCAAAGTTTTAGAGCTTGATTTTAACGTAAGCCTATTCTATCATACAACACCCTTTGATTACCCTGATGGTGAAAAGGAAAAAGACTTTAGAGAGCTTTGTAAAGATTGTGGTTGGACTTTTTGTACAAGCAATAATCTATATCAGATTTTCTATAAAGAAAAGGATGTAGAAGCGATTCCCGTACACACAGATAGTCAGGAAGAATATAGAATCATTAAAAGCACCTTCTTGAAGACGGATTTTATAGCTATGCCATTAGTAATTCTTTATATCATAATGGGAATCATGAATATCTTAAATTTTGATTATGAAGATTTATTAAGTAATAATGCTTTATTTAATCTGATCTGGCCGATTTTCATTACAATTATATGGATTTCAATGTTTACATCCCCTGTAATGTGGTTTATAAAAAATAAAATAAATTTAAGCAACGGTAGAGAATTAACTTTTTTTACAGATAAACAAATAAAAATAAAAAAAATAATTACGTGTGACTTGATGGTCTTCTATGTTTTTTTATTCTTATTTTCATTAGTAGGTATTCCAATGAAAGCTATTCAATTAGTTTTCCTTGTAATACTAATAATCTTACCAATTATCATAACGTTATTTTGTATGAAACGATTTAAAGCTAAAAAGCGGACACGAAAACAAAATATATTGTTTTATTCCTTAGCGGTTATACTTACAATGATAATTAGTATTCAAGGTGTATTTCTGATGATGTCACCAAGTGCAATATCTTCTAGTATAAGATTTAATGATAATGCACCCGGTGAAATAAAAGTATTGCAACTTTCTGATTTTGGTACGCTGGCTGCACCAAAGAGAACAAGAGTTTATGAGCAAAGGAGTATTTTTACTCCTGTTAACATTGAATATTATGAAAGTCTAGGTAGAAAGACGAAGGACAATGAAATAGGAACAGTAAGCACTACTTATATTGAATGTATTAACGGAAATATTGCTAATTATATTTTTGAGGGTTATATGAAAAAAGAACGGGAAAGAGTTACTACGTATCTTACTGAGTTGCGTGGATATAATAAAGGAATATTTTTTGACGAAGAAAACTATATCAGTGATGTTTCTACAGAAGCATGGAATATTGATAAAGGTTATTATTTATTGGAAAATAAAAATAAAATAATAATCATGAAAGATCTTATGATTTATATTTTAGAAGGTGATGTTGACTTTTCAAAAAGTGAAATTACTCGGATCTGCAACGAAAAATTAGAAAATTTGAATGATTAATATCTTACTAATAAGTTTCGAAAACAGCAGTACACCATAAAACAGGTATTATTATGGTTTTATAATATGTTATTTTAGAGTTGCATCAATACAGGAAGGGAAATTACGCCTATGTTTTGTTCGTTGTAATTTTCCTTTATTTCAGTTATAATACCCTGTAGAATGAATGAAAGGAATTTTGTAATGAGAAAATTAGCACTTTCCGATGAAACATTATTAACAATAGAAAAGCCTGCCAGGTATATTGGTGGAGAAGTAAATATGCAGGTGAAAAACCTGAAGGAAATAGATATACGATTTTGTATGTGCTTTCCTGATGTCTATGAGATTGGAATGTCTCATTTGGGAATTCAGATATTATACGATATATTTAATCGCAGAAATGATACCTATTGTGAGAGGGTTTATTCTCCATGGGTAGATTTAGATAAAATTATGAGAGAGCAGAATATTCCTCTCTTTGCGCTTGAGAGTCAAGATCCAATCAAAGAGTTTGATTTTCTGGGAATTACCCTGCAATATGAGATGTGTTATACCAATGTCCTTCAGATATTAGAGCTGTCACAGATCCCTATTTATGCGAAGGACCGGACAGAGGAGGACCCCATTGTCATTGGAGGAGGTCCCTGCAGTTATAATCCGGAACCGATTGCAGATTTCTTTGACTTTTTCTATATTGGAGAAGGCGAGACATCCTATAACGAGATATTGGATGCTTATAAAAAGTGTAAGCATGAGGGAAAATCAAGAAAAGAATATTTAGAGCAGGTGGCACAGATTGAAGGAATGTATGTGCCTGCTTTTTATGATGTGAAATATAAAGCAGCTGGTACAATTGAAAGCTTTCATAAGAATAATGTAAGCGCTCCTGATAAAGTAAAAAAACAGGTGGAAATGAATTTAAGTGAGACGTATTATCCGACAAAACCCCTCGTACCGTTTATTAAAGCTACCCAGGATAGAGTCGTTTTAGAAATCCAGAGAGGCTGCATCCGTGGCTGCAGATTTTGCCAGGCTGGGATGATTTACCGGCCGACAAGGGAACGAAGCATAGATTTCCTAAAGAAATGTGTCAATGAAATGCTTGCGTCCACCGGACATGAAGAAGTATCCTTAAGCTCATTAAGCTCCAGTGATTATTCAAATTTGCAGGAGCTTGTAAATTTTCTAATTGATGAATTCGGTTCAAAAGGAATCAATATTTCGCTTCCGTCCCTTCGGATTGATGCCTTTGCTTTAGATGTCATGAGTAAAGTACAGGATGTAAGAAAAAGCAGTTTAACCTTCGCGCCAGAAGCAGGAACGCAGCGCCTTCGTGATGTCATTAATAAGGGATTGACAGAGGAATCAATTCTTGAAGGAGCAGCAAAGGCTTTCCAAAGTGGTTGGAACAAAGTGAAATTATACTTTATGATGGGACTGCCTACGGAAACAGAAGAGGATATCGAAGGGATTGCGGTTTTATCCGATTTGATAGCCCGGAAATATTATGAGTTGCCAAAGGATCAGAGAAACGGCAAGGTCAGCATCGGAGCTAGTGCTTCCTTCTTTGTACCGAAACCCTTTACACCATTTCAGTGGTCAAGAATGAATACTGCAAAGGAATATATCGAAAAGCAACGCTTTTTAAGAGGTAAATTTAATGCTCAGTTAAATAAAAAGAGCATTAAATTTAATTGGCATGAAGCAGAATTAAGTGAGCTTGAGGGTGTACTTGCAAGAGGTGACCGCCGAGTTAGTAAGGTAATATATGATGCTTATAAAGCAGGGTGTCTCTATGATTCCTGGAGTGAATATTTTAATAATGATAAGTGGATGAAAGCCTTTGAAGATAACGGTATTACAATAGCATTCTACAACAGTAGAGAGCGAGAAGAAGATGAAATATTCCCTTGGGATTTCATTGATGTTGGTGTAACAAAGGAATTCCTGCTACGGGAATATCGAAAAGCAAAGCACGAATTGGTCACACCAAATTGCAGACAGACTTGCTTTCATTGTGGAGCCAAATCCTTTGGTGGCGGAGTATGCTTTGAGGAATGTACCGGACAAGTTATTGATTTCTTATCAGAGAATACAACTGTAGATGATGAAAAATCAAGTAATATTAAAGGGGTAGAAAAGACTGCTTCTATGTTAACTGTTAGTGACAGTCAGGAGGTTTCCGATGAATGTAAGAATTAAATTTCAAAAATATGGAGCAGCAAAGTTTATCGGACATTTGGATGTCATGAGGTACTTTCAGAAAGCATTTCGCAGAGCCAATATAGATAATGAATATACAAAGGGCTTCAGCCCTCATCAGATATTGTCCTTTGCTGCACCCTTAGGTGTGGGCTTAACGAGTGACAGTGAATATGCGGATTTACAGCTGCTTTCTTCGGATACGCCTGAGATCATGATTAAGCGGATAAATGCAGTGATGACGGAGGGCTTTAAGGTGACCAGCTTTCGCTTTCTTAAAGAACGGGAAGAGCATCAAAAGGCAGTAACCGCAATGTCTTTGTTAGCTTCCGCAGATTATTTGGTATCTTTAAAGGATGGATATACCATCAACGATTCTATCTGTTCACAAGCGGAGTTTCAAAAAGAATTCGAACATTTTTATGAAAAGTCAATAATTGAAATTGACAAAAAAACTAAAACTAGTGAGAAGACGGTTGATATTAAGCCAATGATTTCATTTATTGCATTTAATAAAAAGGAATATGAATATAAACTGCGAGGTACTGTAAATGTGGATTCATCTGAAATACCGGATAGGGACAAGCCGGAAAGCGTAGCTGATATCTATGATAATGGTATATTGGTGTATTTGCAGTTGGACACTGGCAGTAGCGTAAATCTTAAGCCGGAGTTGGTGATGGAAGCTTTTTATGGTTACCTTGGAATCCCATATGAGAAGTTTGCTTGGCAGGTTCACCGCCAGGAGGTTTATTCGCGAGTAACAGAAAGCGGTAAGCTTGCAGCCTTAGATAAGGTGGAAAGATAGAAAGAATATTTATGTTACGGAGGAACCGAGGATGGAGAATAAACTGGTTATTACAAAACAACAAAATAATATCGTTTCTGCATTCTTTGAAGGCAAAGACATGGTACAGGTTTCCTTAAACACTTTAGAAGAATCAAGTATACTGGGTAATATATACTTGGGTAAAGTGAAGAACATAATAAAGAACATTAACGCCGCCTTTGTTGAAATACAGGATGGCAGAATGTGCTATTATTCTATGTCTGAAAATCGTTATCCTATTGTAACGAGTGAACAAGACTACCTAGAAGCGGAAGCAAAACTTACTGAGGTAAAGGTAAAAACCGGAGATGAATTGCTAGTTCAGGTGACGAAAGAGGATGTCAAAACGAAAGCACCTGTGGCTAACTCAAACTTGAATTTTACCGGTAAGTATGTGGCCTTAACCTACGGAAAAACAACAATCGGAGTATCTACTAAAATTACAGATGAAAAGGAACGACATCGTTTAAAAAATATCGCAAAAAAATTTGAACATAAAGAATATAGTTTTATTGTCCGCACGAATGCAGCGTATATGCCAGAAGAAAAGATTATTAATGAAATGCAAAAATTGAAAATAGCCTATGAAAATATCCGTAAATTCGGTATTCATAAAAGCCGTTTTTCTTGTATTTATAAAACTCCACCGAATTATATTTGCGATATTCGTGATGGATATGCCGAAAATGTGGATGAATTTATTACGGATGATAAGGAGCTTTATACCAATATTAAGGAGTACCTGGAGCTATATCAATCAGAGGACCTCGCAAAGCTGCGGCTATATGAGGATCCAACCTTAAGCCTTACAAATCTTTATGGAATTAATGATAAACTTGGGGCTGCTTTGCGGCCAATGGTTTGGCTAAAATCCGGTGGATCTTTAGTGATTCAGCCTACCGAGGCACTTTCTGTCATTGATGTCAATACAGGGAAAGCAGTATCTGGTAAGAAAAAGGTACAGGAAACCTTCCTTAAAGTAAATCGGGAAGCGGCAAAGGAAATTGCGAAGCAGATACGATTACGTAATCTATCGGGAATTATTATCATAGATTTTATTGATATGGAAGAAAAGAAAGATAATGACCTTTTAATGGAGGAGCTAGAAAGCTACTTTAAAAAAGATCCTGTGAAAACTACGCTGGTGGATATGACAGCTCTGGGGTTAGTTGAGGTTACAAGAAAAAAGGTGCGTAAGCCTTTGTACGAGCAGGTTTAAGAAATAACAAATAATTATGAAAAAAAGAAGAATTTGTAAACAGATTCACTTGTCGTTATTATTACACTAATTGAAAAGATTGGATTGTATTATGGTTAAGACAAATGTAATGCGCTTGTTGGAACAGGCCCGGATTTCATATCGGGCAATGGAATATGAAGTGGATGAGAATAATCTGGCTGGAGAACATGTGGCAGAACAGATAGGAATGCCACCAGAGCAGGTATTTAAAACCTTGGTGGCTAAGGGTGAGAAGAAGGGAATCGTAGTTTTTTGTATTCCTGTAAATTTGGAATTAAGCTTAAAAAAGGCAGCTACTGTTATCGGCGATAAGAAGATTGAGATGCTCCATGTGAAGGACCTGTTAGGAACGACCGGATATATTAGGGGAGGTTGTTCACCGATTGGTATGAAGAAGAAATTCCCCACCTTTATGGATGAAACAGCAATCTTATTTGATGAGATTACAATCAGTGCAGGAATACGGGGTTGTCAGCTTTGTATCCCCAGAGAGCAATTGGTTGAATATATCGATGCAACATTATGTGATATTACAGAGTAGAGAGGAGGTTATGCAATGTATGGTAATGGATTTATAGTAATATTTTTTGTTATAATGATTCCTGTTCTATTAATTGTCCTTGGTGCCATTTTAGTGATTAAAATAATTCAAAATAATGACAGAAACAATAGTGGACAAAGATATAATCAAGCACTTGATATATTGAATCAAAGATATGCAAGGGGCGAAATCACAGAAGATGAATATAAACAAATTAAGCGAACATTAAATGAAAAATAATAGAATACTTGCTTTGAGAACATGAATGCATGCTTTGTAGCTAGAATACACGCTTTAAGTATAAAAAATAGATTGACATAAAGTAAGAGATATGATAACATATTTTAGTGTGCCGCACAACGAGGTTCAAGTTCTGATGTATAACAATTTATTTTACTAATAAACAAGATGAATTGTAATTATCGGACACCATAGTTGGCGAGTAATGATAATAGGAGGTGCCAATATGTACGCAATTATTGCAACTGGTGGAAAACAGTATAAAGTATCAGAGGGCGATATCATTAGAGTTGAGAAGCTTGGCGTTGAAGCAGGAGAAACTGTTACTTTTGACCAAGTACTTGCAGTGAACAAAGGCGATTTAGTAGTAGGAAATCCTACTGTAGCAAACGCTAAAGTATCTGCGACTGTTGTAGAAGAAGGCAAGAACAGAAAAGTTATTGTTTACAGATACAAGAGAAAATCAGGATATCACAAAAAGAATGGTCATAGACAACCATATACTAAAGTAAAAATCGATAAGATTACCGCTTAGGTATTTGTGATATGATTAAAGTGTCCATTTATAAAAATGTAGATAATTTGGTTACGGGCTTTTCCCTATCCGGACATGCAGACTACTTAGAATATGGTAGTGACATTGTGTGTGCCGCAGTATCAGCCTTAGTAATCAATACAATAAATTCTATTGAACATTTTACCTCAGATAAGTTCAGGTTGGAACAGGATGAGAAGTTAGGTTTTATAGAATTTCATGTAATTTCATCTATGAGTAATAATGCAAATTTGTTGCTAAACTCTCTGGTTCTCGGTTTACATGGGATTGAAGAGGAATATACGAATAAGTATATCAAGCTTAGCCAAATGACAGAAACTGTTTAATAAGACAAATTTAAGAAATCATAATCAGATAAATTGATTACAATATGAATTTAGGAGGTGTAGAATATGTTTAAAATGAACCTTCAATTTTTCGCTCATAAAAAGGGTGTTGGTTCTACCAAGAACGGTAGAGATTCCGAATCTAAGAGATTAGGTGCAAAAAGAGCAGATGGACAATTTGTTCTTGCAGGAAATATTCTTTATAGACAACGTGGTACGAAAATCCATCCAGGAGTAAATGTTGGACGTGGTGGGGATGATACATTGTTTGCTTTAGTTGACGGCGTAGTTAGATACGAAAGAAAAGGTAGAGACAAGAAACAAGCAAGTGTTCACCCGGTAGAAGCGAAATAGTTAAAACCGTTCGGTAATGACCCCAAATTCTTGATTGATCTTGGATTTGGGGTTATTTTATGTTTTTCGGTATTTTGGTTGTATTTACCATGGTTACCGATTATAATAAGCATAAAGATTTTGGAAATAATATAGAAAAATCGTATATTTTAATAGAAATTAAAATTGAAAATAATTCGGAATATATTGACGAAAGTAATTTTTAAAAGTATTATTTTAACAACTAATTTTGAATATAATATCGAACATAATATTGAAAGTAATTTTGGTGATAATATAAAGCGATAATATAATATAGATGTTAGTTCATGTTGAAAGGACAATGCAATTATATGCATTGAAGCAGGTGATAAAATGTTTGCAGATAGAGCAGAAATTCATATAAAATCTGGAAAAGGCGGAGATGGACATGTCAGCTTTCGTAAGGAGATATTTGTTCCGGCCGGTGGTCCAGATGGCGGTGACGGTGGAAAAGGCGGAGACTTGATATTTGAAGTTGATGATGGACTAAATACACTTAATGATTTTCGTTATGTCAGAAAATATAGTGCCGGTGATGGTGATAACGGGAGTAAAAAACGTTGTCATGGGAAAGACGGAGTGGATTTAATTGTTAAAATACCGCCGGGTACGGTTATTAAAGAGAAAGAATCAGGTAAAATCATTGCTGATATGTCTCATAACCATAAAAGAGAATTACTTTTAAAAGGCGGTCGTGGTGGTAAAGGAAATCAGCATTATGCTACTGCTACGATGCAGGCTCCGTTATATGCTCAGCCTGGCCAAAAGGCAAGAGAGATGGATTTACTCTTAGAACTGAAGGTCATTGCGGATGTGGGATTGGTAGGATTTCCGAATGTCGGCAAGTCAACCTTACTTGCCCATGTTACCAATGCAAAGCCAAAAATTGGTAACTATCATTTTACTACACTTAGTCCTAATCTTGGAGTTGTTGATTTGGAGGGCGGCGGATTTGTTATCGCTGATATTCCTGGGCTTATTGAAGGTGCATCGGAAGGTCTTGGTCTAGGACATGAATTTTTACGACATATAGAGCGAACTAAGGTAATAATTCACTTAGTAGATGCAGCATCTACCGAGGGCAGGGATCCCATTGAGGATATTCATAAAATCAATGATGAGCTTATCGCCTATAATCCGGAGCTGGCTAATCGCCCTCAAGTAATAGCAGCCAATAAAATTGATGTGCTTTACGGGGATGATGAGCAGAAAATAGTTAAATCTTTAAAGGAAACCTTTGAACCTAAGGGAATTCCGGTGTTTGCTATTTCTGCAGTAAGCGGAAAAGGTATAAAGGAGCTATTATATCATGTAAAAGGTATGCTAAACAACCTCGATCAGACTCCTGTTATATTTGAAAAAGAGTTCTTCCCAGAAGATATGGCAAATTCAAAAGGAGCTTATACCGTTTTGAAGGAAGACGAGCATTTATTTGTTGTTGAAGGTGCCCGTATTGAAAGAATGCTTGGCTATACCAACCTCGACTCAGAAAAAGGCTTTGAATTTTTCCAACGTTTTCTAAAGGAAAATGATATTTTAAAAGAGCTTGAGGCTCTAGGAATTCAAGAAGGCGACACCGTAAGAATGTACAGCCTACAATTTGATTATTATAAATAATTGAATAAAATTATTTATAAATAATCAACGAGAGGCTTTGCCTCGAGTCTGTAATAAATACGTTGTTTACAATTATTTATAATAATCAAATAATCAACACCGAAACAATCAGAATAAATTTAATGAAAGGAGAACATAGATGACAACGAAACAACGGACTTATTTAAAGAGCCTTGCTATGAAGATCGAAGCAATATATCAAATTGGAAAATCTGCATTAACTCCTGAAATAACGGAGGGAATTTCCGATGCATTGGAAGCCAGGGAATTGATAAAAATCAGTGTACTGAATAATTGCACAGAGGATGTTAACGTATTGGCGCAAACCTTAGCAGGACGCACTCGCTCCGAGGTGGTTCAAGTAATTGGAAAGAAGATCGTACTTTACAGAGAATCTAAGGAGAAGAAAAAAATTATACTTCCTGAGGAGAAAAAATCTAAAACGAAAGCATAATAGTAGGAACCTCAAATATTAAATTCATGTACATGACATAGAAAGCTTTTTAAGAAAGGTAATAACATCAATTTCTTAGAAAGACATGGAAAGGTAGGTATGACATGCAAAAGGTCGGGATTATGGGTGGCACGTTTAATCCAGTTCATTATGGGCATTTGTTTCTAGCAGAAAATGCAATGGAACAACTTAATCTAGACAAAATCCTTTTCATGCCTTCTAAAAATCCGCCACATAAGAAGAAACAGGATCTAGTATCAGATATGCAACGAATAGAAATGGTCAGACTCGCAGTTTATGAAAATCCACATTTTGAAATATCAACCATAGAATTTGATCGAGAAGGTATCACATATACTGCAGATACGCTAACCATCCTAACGCATGAAAATCCAGATACAGAGTATTATTTTATTGTTGGTGCAGATTCCTTGTTTATGATGCAGGATTGGCATACGCCTCAGATTATCTTTAACCTTTGCACCATTTTGGCTGCCGGTAGAGATCGTGTACCAGAAAATCAATTGGCCAAGCAGATGAAATATCTCAGAGATACCTTTGATGCACGCATAATCCAATTAAATATGCCAACAATTGAGATATCATCGGCTGTAATAAGAAAGAGGATAGCAGCTAATAAAACAGTTCGATACTTTGTACCGAAGGAAGTTATGGATTATATTGCTAAACACAGGCTTTATGAGATCATGCTGAAGGAGTAATTTATATGGAACTGGAACATCTTAAGGATTGCATGAAAAATGTTTTAGACAAATCACGATATCAGCATAGTTTGGGTGTTGAGGAAGTTTCCTGTGATTTGGCTTTCATTTATGGATATGACACGGATAAGGCATGTATTGCCGGAATTCTTCATGATTGTGCAAAAAATCTTACTGGCGATCAGTTAATCTGTGAATGCAATAGATATCAATTACCGATCAAGGAAATTGAATTGAAATGCAAGAATTTACTTCATGCTAAGGTTGGCGCTGCTCATGCCAGATTTATATATGGGATTGAGGATGCGGACATTTATAATGCGATTACCTATCACTGTACAGGCAGGCCTGCCATGTCGCTTATTGAAGAAATTATTTTTATTGCGGATTATATAGAACCATATCGAAAACCGTTACCAAAAATTGATGAAATAAGAAGAGCAGCGTATGAAGAGCTTGATTTAGCTGTTTATCTAATATTAAAAAATACCTTAGATCACTTACAAAATACTGGTGCCATAATTGACACCTTGACAAATGAAACATATGAATATTATAAGGCGAAAGGGGATTGCAATGGACAATTCAAAAGAAATGACACGTTTAGCCTATGAGGCTTTGGAAGAGAAAAAGGGAGAGGATATCCAGGTAATAGAAATAAAGGATATTTCAATTATTGCTGATTATTTTATCATTGCCAATGGTACAAACTCTTCTCAAGTGGATGCACTAGTTGGTTCAGTTAAGGATGCTCTTGGAAAGAAGGGAATTGAACCTAAGAGGATTGAGGGTGTAAGATCAGCAAGTTGGATTTTAATGGACTACGGTGATCTAGTAGTTCATGTATTTTCCAAGGAAGATAGATTGTTTTATAACTTGGAACGTATCTGGAGAGATGGAAAGACTGTAAGTAAAGAGCAGTTAGAGAATTAATGCCTATTTGCTGGTGGATTTGCCTTTATGTCACAATACTTAACTAATGTAAACTAAATGATAATTTCAATTGAGCAGAGCATAATTTATGCTCTGCTCAAAAATATACCAATTTCAATAATTTATTGTGACAAAGTATAATAATTTATAATAATAATAATATGATGTGGGCAAAATTTAATTATTAAATAAGCCACATATCTTATGTATTTTATTAACCTTGGCATGAAAAATTAACTTCGTTTCACTTTATTAAAACATTCTAAACAAGCCGATAACCTTACCCAAGATATTTAGCTCGGGAACAATGATTGGCTCCATCGTATCGTTCTCCGGTTGTAAACGGTAATAGCCATTTTCCTTATAGAAAGTTTTAACCGTTACTTCATCTTCAATAAGAGCTACTACAATATCCCCATTCTTAGCGTGGGACTGTTTTTGAACCAGTATCTTATCTGCATTAAATATTCCTGCATTAATCATACTTTCACCCTTCACAAGTAACATGAAGGTTTCTTCGTTTGGCATATATTCCGAAGGAATAGGAAAGTAAGCATCAATATTTTCAACTGCCAGGATGGGCTGGCCAGCAGTAATTGTACCTACAATTGGAACATTCACCAGTTCACGCCTAGTCAAATTAAATTCATCGTCAATAATTTCAATAGCCCGTGGCTTTGATGGGTCACGGCGAATATAACCGTTCTTTTCTAATGTCTCAAGATGCGAGTGAACAGATGAGGTTGATTTTAACTTAACTGCTTCACAAATCTCACGAACTGCCGGCGGATATCCTTTGTTAATAATCTGTGATTTCAAATAATCCAGTATTTCTTTCTGTTTAGTGCTTATTCTCCCATATCCCATAAGTTTCGCCTCCATTTCATATTTGATTCTAATCTTCTTATAATACGATGAGCAAAGCACGTAGTCTTCGCTTATTGCGTACAGTATACCATACTTACGGGAAGAATGCAAAACCTATGTTCTAAAAAACGAAAAAATGTTTGTAAAACAAAATATATGTTCGAAAAAGTAGTTGACAAACAAATATATGTTCGATATAATTAGTACATAGAAACAAACGTTCGTATCATACGTTCGATAATTAATTTCAATTTATTATTAAATAACCGGTACTTACACTTAATCATATATTTTTTTATTATTAGTCGTAATATTAAAATTTTAAATATATTTCTTTTTTTGGCATCGGATGACTGTGACCTATAATATAATCAAAATGTACAGTAGATTTGAAATAGATTATAAAATATGAGATGTGATGATGTGGGAGGTATGTAATATGAACAGAACAATGAATATGATGATTGTGAGACATAACGATAACCTAATGAATAAAAAGAGAACGGTGATTATTGGAATCGTTGCACTATTTGTACTTATAATTTTTTCTGCTTATTTTTTCAGCAAGACTGTAACAGCAGAAAGAAATACAGAAAGAACAAAGTTAGTTACTAGTGTTGAAATTAAAAAAGGTGACACCTTATGGAGTATTGCCTCTGACTATATGACAGATGAATATGATGACCTTATCGAATATATTGAGGAAATTAAAGATAGTAATGGAATGATTTCCGATACTATTCATATAGGAAATTACATCATTATTCCTTATTTTGCAGATGCCTCCTTATAATAGGAAGCGAAGAGTAAACGCGATAATTCTCGCCCCTACAGATTTTAGTAGGGGCGTTTTTTGTGTTTTTTTAGATCATTGAAGATATCGATATAAATATATTTAGAATGAAAATTAACATGGAAATTCACTTATTATAAATGCTAATATAGAACAAAACTTAGAGGGTAAATAAGCCTGGCTTTAGATTCTTTTACTACAATAATATTGCTGATATTGTATATCAATCACTTAAATGCTGTAACTGGCAAGTACTTTTGGACATATTTTGGCAAATAAAATTCCCTATCTACCAATTCATGCGAGTAAATTTATCTATCAGCCTGTGAGGTGGCTTTTCTCCTCACAGGCTTTACTTTTTT
>Ga0123338_10003416_pt1 | contig 14312 bp, 14 predicted proteins | sample grotaG_FD_89793 | JGI IMG/M metagenome (GOLD analysis project Ga0123338, IMG submission 89793) | Glacier valley bacterial and archeal communities from Borup Fiord, Nunavut, Canada, to study Microbial Dark Matter (Phase II) -... | ecosystem: Environmental > Aquatic > Freshwater > Ice > Glacier ... | reverse complement strand
TGCGGGTGCCGCTGGCGGCTACGGGCGGGCTGCTGGCCCAGCGGTTTTGCCTGGTGGCGGCCCTGGCCATCGTCTTCGACATTCGGGACCTGGCCCCGGACCGCGCGGCGGGCTTGCGCACGTTTCCGGTCTGGCTGGGTGTGGGCGGGGCGCGGGCCGTGGCGCTGGGGCTGCTGGCGGCTTCGGTCGCGTGCGGGCTGGCGCGCGGGGCGGCTCCGCTGGCCGTGCTGGGGCCGGGCGCGCTGGCGGCCGCAGTCATCGCGGCGGCCCACCCGGCGCGGGGCGACTATTTCTTCGCCCTGCTCACCGACGGGGTGCTGTTGGTGCAGGCGGGGGCGTATTTTTGGGCGTAGCGCGGGTCTCCGACCCGCAGATTGGTGCCCTGCAACCGCAAGTTAGAAACCCACGCCACACCCGCTGCTCTTAAATTCAGGCGATGAGCATCCCCGTTACCAGTTTCGCCCAACTCGACCTTCAGGGCACGTACTCCTACGCGGATTACCTGAGCTGGCAGTTCGAAGGGTGGGAAGAGTTACTGCATGGCCGTCTGCTGCCGGCTCTGGCTACCAGCGAGCCACATCAGCGCACGGTCGGGGAGTTGCTGGGAGCATTGCTGCCTGCTGCACGGGCCAGCGGCGGGCGGTGCTTACCACGCACCTCGGTAGCTTTTGCGGCGCGTGGCACGAACGGGGCCACGCCGACCGGTTATTCCTTCGTGGTGGTGCCCGACTTGTGCGTAGTGCTTGGCCCCCCGGCTCGGTTCGATGGACAAGGCTGCCTGGGCGCTCCCGACCTCATTGTCGAGGTGACCTCGCCCGGCACCCAGTCCCGCGACTGGAAAGACAAGTTCGACCTCTACGAAGAAAATGGGGTGCGCGAATACTGGCTCGCCGACCCGCTGGCCCACAGCCTGAGCGTGTTCGTGCGGGACGAAGCCGCCGCCCGCTACCGCCTCGTGGGCGAATACGCCGGCCCCGGCCCCGTGCCCCGCGCCACGCTGCCCGACTTGAATTTGCGGTGGGAGGATGTCTTCCCGACGGCCGAAAACCCGCCCCGCGACCCCGAGGCGGCGTAGCGCGGGTCGCCGGCCCGCAGTCAGTCAAGCCACTTTACTGGCGCACCGTCACGTAAGCCGACAGCCGGGCACCGACGGAGCGGCTCCAGGTGCCGAGGCTGCTCGTACGCTTGACCGCTGAGCCACCAAACTGCCCGCCGTAGAGAAACCTCGGTATCGGTTGCCGCTGGTGGGGCAAAAACTCGTAGCCCAGGTAAAAATCGTCGGCCAGAATCAGCGCGTACGGGTCGAGGTCGATGGTGAGCCAGCCAATTCGCAACGGGTTGCGCACGATAACCGACCGCTCCACCAGCCGCTCGCCGGGCAGGCCGCCGGCCGGCACCACGCGGTAGAAGTTCAGGCGCAACGTGACGCTGTCGCTGACATCGGCGCGCTGATAAGCGTGGCCAACCAGATAGATGTGCGCCGAAAGCAGCCGCGTCGGTTTTTTATCCACTGAGATTAGCTTGGCAAACTCAACGATGTCGGTGGGCTGATTGAACGGCGTCACTTGGCCCACCACAAACGAGCTGTGCGAAGTCGTGCCGAGCCGGCGCAGCTTGCTCGCCCGGCCCACGACGGCCACCTCCGGCAAGGCGGCTTTTTTCTCGGTCAGGGCCAGGCGCAACGGGGCCGGCGCGGCGGCCAGCGCCGACACGGCCCACGTCCGGGTCTGGTAGCCCACGGCCGACACCGTGAGCGAATCGTCGCGCAGCGCGGCCGGGACGCTGAGCTGAAACTGGCCGCGCTCGTCGGCCGCCGTGCCCACGTTGCGGCCCCGGATGCCGATGTTGGCGTCAGGAATGGGCTGGCCGCCAACAGCTTCTTGCACGCGGCCGATTAGCGGCGCGGTCTGGGCCGCGGCTACCGTGGAGTACAGGCCGACGAATAGAATCGGGAATTTTGAAAGAGAAAACGGACGCACGGAGAACTGGCTTGATGAGCTTTCTCCCCAGAGGCGGCCGGTGGGCGCGCGGGTTGCAACTGGCCGCGCGAATCGGGCGCACGGTGCGGGAGCGGGTCGGCGGCCCCGCGCTACTTAATCAACTCGCGCAAGGCCGGGCCGAGGAAGCGCACGATGTCGCCCGCCACCAACCCGGCCTCGCCGATTTCGGCGGCGGCGAGGTCGCCAGCGCGGCCGTGGGCGAGCACGGCCAGGCGGGTGGCCGTCAGCGCGGGCAGGCGCTGGTCGGCGCGTAGGGCCAGCAGCAGCCCGGTCAGGCAGTCGCCGCTGCCGCCGGTGGCCATGCCGGGGTTGCCGGTCGGGTTAAAATACACCTGCCCGTCGGGCGCGGCCACGGCCGAGTACGCGCCCTTGAGCACGACGATGACGCGGTGTTTTTGAGCAAATTCGCGCAGCAAAGCCAGCCGGTGGTAGTCGTCGCGGGCCGCTTCAGTGAGGCGCGTGAACTCACCGACGTGAGGCGTGAGCACGGTGTTTTCGGGCAATAAAGCCAACAGCTCGCGGTGCGCGCCGAGCAGGTTGAGCGCGTCGGCATCGAGCACAAGCGGCAGCGGGCGGGGCCGGTCGGCACCTAGTGCGGCGGCCGTGAGCAGCGCCCGCAGCACGGCCGCCGTGGCCGGGTTCTGCCCCACACCCGGCCCCAGGCCCACGGCCTGGTAGGGCGACAGGTCGGGCAGCTCGCTGATAAAATCGGGGTTGGGGTCGGGTAGGCCCATGGCTTCGGGCTGGCTGATTTGCAGCACGTCGAGGCCCGCGCCGGGTACCCGCACGGTGAGCAAGCCCACGCCGCCGCGCAAACACGCCCCGGCCGCGAGCACGGCCGCGCCCAGCTTGCCGCGGCTGCCGGCCAGCAGCAGCGCGTGGCCAAACGTGTTTTTGTAAGCGAATTTTTCGCGGCGCGGCAAACTCAGCTCAGGCACCGGCGCGGGGCGCGGCGGCCAGGTGATGTCCACGGTGTTGAGGTCGGCCTGGAGGAAGCCAGTCAGGTGCCAGGGCGTGTCGGCGCTTTCGATAAACGCCCGGCTCAGCCCAATGTCCTCCACGTGCCACTCGCCCACGAAGGCCGCGTTTTGCGGCAGCAGAAACGCCAGGTGCGGCTGGCCGAAGCTCACCGTGTGGGTGGCCCGCACCACGGCGGCGGGCAGGTCGGCGGGGCTGTCGGGCACGGCCGGCCGCGGCTCCGAGTCGGTCGCCAGGCCGCTGGGCACGTCCACGGCCACCACGGCCGCGCCGCTCGCATTCAGGTGGTGCACGAGCGCGGCGGCCAGCCCGGCGAGCGGGCGCGAGAGGCCGGAGCCAAAGAGCGCGTCCACGACCAGCGTCGTGGGCTGGATGGCGGGCAGCGCGTCGGCCCGAATTTCCGCTTGCGGCACGGCGGCGGGCAGCCGCGCCAGATTAACCTCGTAGTCAGCTGAATACCGCGCGCTCGGCAGCCGCGCCACGCGCACCGGCTGCCGGGCCTCGTGCAGCAGCCGGGCCAGGGCCAGCCCGTCGCCGCCGTTGTTGCCGGGGCCGCACAGCACCAAAATATCCGCCGGGCTTCGATAAAGATACCGCCCGTAGAGCCAGAACAGCAGGGCCTGGGCGGCGCGCTCCATCAGGTCCACGGACGTGATACCCTGCTCCTGAATAGTGGCCTGGTCGAGGGCGCGGATTTGGGTGGCGGAGAGGAGTTTCATGGGGGGGTTGAGTAAGCTTTAGCCGACCAGGCCGAACGGGCAGAAAACCGTTTAGCAAACTTTGGCGTTTTGACGCGGCAAGCTAAAGCTTACCTTACGACTCCCCCATGCAAACCTGGAACGATGTTATCCGCCTGGCCAACCACGGCGCGCCCACCCCGCCCCGCCGCGTCGAGAAATCCAACGAAGAGTGGCGCAAAGAGCTGACTGCCGAGCAGTTTCACGTCACGCGCGAGCACGGCACGGAGCGCGCGTTCACGGGCGAATACTGCGAGGCGCACGAGGCCGGCCTCTACGCCTGCGTGTGCTGCGGCACGCCGCTCTACGACTCGCGCACCAAGTTCGAGTCGGGCACTGGCTGGCCCAGCTTCACCCAGCCGGTGGACGAGGCCGCCGTGCGCTACCACAAAGACACGAGCTACGGCATGACCCGCATCGAGGTGCTTTGCAACGTGTGCGATGCCCACCAGGGCCACGCCTTCCCCGACGGGCCGGCCCCGACCGGGCTGCGGCTGTGCATCAATTCGGCTAGCATCAAGCTGGTGCAGGAGCAGGGCGCGGCGGCGGCGTAAATTTATTTCGGCCAAGCGGGTGATTGGCGGGCGGGTAGAAGCATTAAGAAGCTGTTTGCGGCAGCAGTGCCTGCCGCCTTGAAGCTTAAACGTGAGACCTGAGACTTTGAGAGGTGAGACATGAGACGCTCGCTGAGAAAGTCCCATGTCTCACCTCTCAAAGTCTCACGTTTAACACTCTTAGCCATGTCCGCTTTCGCCACCGATGCCGACTTGCTACGCGGCCTGCGTACCCGCGACAACACCGCTTACGCCCAGCTTTACGCCGGGCACTACCCGGCTATCGAGTGGCATGTGCGGCAGCGCGGCGGCTCGGCGGCGGCGGCCCAGGACGTGTTTCAGGAAACGCTGCTCGTGCTGCTGGCCCGCCTCGACCAGCCCGACTTCGCCCTGACCGCCGCCCTGAAAACATACGTCTTCGCCATCGCCGCTAATCTGTGGCTCAAGCACCTGCGCCGCGACCGCCGCTACGAACCGCTCGATGACACCCCAGACGATAGGCTGGCCGCCGCGACGCTGCCCGATGCGGCGGTGGCCGACGAGGAAGACTCGGCCGTCCAGGCCCGGCACTGGCTGGCCCGCCTCACCGCCCGCTGCCAGCAGCTGCTGGCAGCGGGCGGTGTTTTTCGGGGGTCAGGACATTCGACAGCTCACCGAAGCGCGCGGCTACGCTTCGGTGCATACCGCTCAAAACCAGAAATATAAATGCCTGGAGCAGGCCCGGCGCGAAAGCCGCGGCCAGCCGGGGTCGGCGGCGGCGAGAGCGGGCAGCCCGCGCGAATAAAAAATCGGACGACGGGTGATAACGGCCTGGGCGGGGGAATCAAACGGGGAGCCGACCACTTCCCAGCTCCGCTCCCCGTTGATGAGAATACCCCTTGTTTATTCGACCCGGCGACTGCTGGCTGCCGGGCTGCTCTGGAGCCTGCCCGCGCTGGCGGCTTCGCCCGCGCCGGTCCGCGTCCGGGTGGGCGAGGCGGCCCGCGAGTTCGCGGCTACCGATGTCGCGGGCCAGCCCGTGTCGCTGGCCGCGTTGCGCGGCCACAAAGTGCTTCTGCTGTTTATGCGCAACGCGGGCTGCCCGGTGTGCAACCGACGGATGCACGAGCTAATGGCTCAGTCGGCCGATTTTCAAGCGCGCAATCTGACGGTGGTGGCGGTGTATGAGTCGTCGGCGGCGCGTCTGCGCGAGTACCTGGCCCAGCAGCCCGTGCCGTTCACGCTGCTACCCGACCCCGAGCAGCGTCTCTACCAGCTCTACGGCCTGGAGGTGTCGGGCGGCAAAGCGCTCCAGTCGGTTTTTCACGGCGTGATGGGCAAAGCCCGCGCCGGCAAGAAGCTCTTTACCAAACCCATCGAGCAGGACGGGAACAAGAACCGCATCGGGGCCGAGCTGCTGCTCGATGAGCAGGGCCGCGTCGCGGTGGCCCACTACGGCCGCTTCATCGGCGACGAGCTGCCGCTGGCCGACATCCAGAAATTTATCCGGTAGCGGGCGGCTCCTCGTTTTCGCTTTCCGACGCACCAACAACAAGCGACTAATCAACCATAAACTACTTCGCCCATGAAACCTCGCTCCTGGCTGCTGCTGCTAGCCGCCGCCCTGTTCACGACCTGCTGCCTGTATTATTTTTTCACCCACTGACTTTTCGCCGCCATGAATATCTGGAACATTGAGGAGCATGAGGGCGACGGGGTGAGCTGCCCCATCACGCCCGCTCACCTGCCGTGGCATAAGCGGATGGTACTATTTTTCTTCCGCTTCGGCGTGTGCCCGCTCTGCGTGACGAGCAGCGTGGCCTACGGCACCTGGCGCTGGTTGCGGCGCGCCGCCTGAAGTTAAACCTGAGACCTGAGACCTGAGACCTGAGACGCTCGCCGAGAAAAGTCTCAGGTCTCAGGTCTCAGGTCTCAGGTCTAAACTGTGCCACGGCAGAAACCGCTGACCCAAACAGCTTCTCAGTCCCAAATGCCTGTCACCAGCCGGTCGCGTCCGAACATATCGGCCATCACCCGCACCTGCTCGTAGCCGTGGTTTTCGAGCAGCGCCCGCGTCTCAGCTCCCAGCGTCTCGTTGATTTCCAGGTAGATGCCGCCGCCTGGCCGCAACAGTTCCCGGCCCAGCGCGGCCAGGCGGCGGTAGAAGACGAGCGGGTCGTCGTCGGGCACGAACAGGGCCGTGGCCGGCTCCCAGCTCAGCACGTTTTCGCGCATCCGCGGCCGTTCGCTTTCGCGCACGTAGGGCGGATTGCTGACGAGCACGTCCAGGCTGGCCGGGGCCACGGCGGGCGTTTGGGTTAGAACATCGAGCTGCTCGAACTCGACGGCGGGCGCGTAGCGGGCGGCGTTGCGCCGGGCCACGGCCAGCGCTTCGCCCGAAACATCCACGGCCCGCACCCGCGCGCCCGGCAGCGTTCGCGCCAGCGCGATGGCCAGGCAGCCCGAGCCGGTGCCGACGTCCAACACCCGCAGGCCCGCCCGGTGCCGGTGCTCGGTTTCGATGAGGCGCGCCAGCTCCTCGGTTTCGGGCCGCGGGATGAGCGTGGCCGGGGTCACTTCCAGCGCCAGCCCGGCGAAATGGGCCGTGCCCAGCACGTACTGCACCGGCTCGTGGGCCAGCAGGCGCGCCCGCAGCGCGGATAGCCGGGCGAGCGCGGCGGCCGGCACCGGCTCGGCGGCTTGCATCCGCCGCCGCAAGGGGTTGATTTCGAGCAGGTGCTCGACGACGAGCGCGGCAATGGCGGCGGCTTCAGCAGCGGGGTAAAGGGCCTGAAGAGCAGCCGTCAGGCCGACGGTGAGTTGTTGGGTAGTCATGGTGCGGGGCAAAGATGGCGGCAGTTGGCCTCAAAGCGGAAAAAGCGAACCGCTTCACGAGGGGCATCTTGCTGCCAAAAACCCCTGCTGACGAATAGCTTTACGCGAGCAATTCACCCCGCCACCCGTGCCCGCCGCTCTCACCACTCCCCCTTTACCCGTCTCCCCGCCCGACGCTGCTTTTTTCATGCGCCGCGCCCTCGACCTGGCCGCCCTCGGCCTGGGCTACGCGCGGCCTAACCCGGTGGTGGGTTGCGTAATCGTCGGGCCCGAAGGCAACATTCTGGGCGAAGGCTACCACGAGCGCTACGGCGGCCCCCACGCCGAAGTGAACGCGCTGGCCGCCGTGCGGCAACCGGAGCTGCTGCCCCACAGCCGCGTCTTCGTCACGCTCGAACCCTGCGCCCACCACGGCCAGACCCCGCCCTGCGCCGACTTGCTCATCGAGAAAAAAGTAGGCGAAGTCATCGTCTGTAACGACGACCCGTTCGCGCTCGTCGCCGGGCGCGGGCTGGCGAAGCTGCGTGCGGCGGACATCGCCGTCCAGACCGGTTTGCTGGCCGATGAAGGCCGCTGGCTGAATCGCCGCTTTCTGACTTTCCACGAGAAAAAACGGCCGTATCTGGTGCTCAAGTGGGCTGAGTCAGCGGATGGGTTCCTGGCCGGGCCGCACTTTCAGCCGGTCCAAATCAGCGGGCCGCAGGCGGGGCTGCTCACCCACCAGTGGCGCACCCAGGAGGCGGCCATCCTAGTGGGCACCCGCACGGCCCTGCACGACAACCCCCGCCTGAGCGCCCGCGACTGGCCCGGCCCGCAGCCCACGCGCCTCGTCATCGACAAAAACCTGGCCCTGCCGCCCACCCACCACGTACTCGACGGCTCGCAGCCTACCGTCGTGTACACACTCCGCGCGCGCGCCGCCACGCCCAACCTCACCTTCGTAACGCTGCCCGGCACGGCCGCCACCGCCGACTGGCTGCCGGCCGTGCTCCAGGACCTGCACGCGCGCGGCATTCAGTCGGTGCTGGTCGAGGGCGGCCCCACGGTGCTTGGTGCGCTGCTCGCGGCCGATACCTGGGACGAAATCCGCATTTTCCGCTCGCCCCGCCGCCTCGAACGCGGCATCGCCGCCCCCCGCCTCGGCCTGCGCGGCTGGCACAGCCACGAACACGTGGGCGAGGACGACCTGTTCACGTACGTCAATAATAATTAGTGGTCAATAATCAATGCCGGTCGAAACACGCTCGACCGGCATTAACCATTGACCACTAATTATTAACCACTAAAAACTAGCGTCCGCCAAACAGGCCGCCGAGCAGACCGGCCATGCTGCCGCCGCCGCCGAGCAGGCTGCCCAGGCCGCCGCCGCCCGCGCTCGCGGGCTGCGAGTTGGGCTGCCCGCCCAGCCCGCCGAGCACCGACATGATGGAGCCTAGCCCGCCGCCGCCCAGCGAGCCTTGCTGCGGCATGGCTGCCGGCTGCTGACCACCGCCCCCGAGCAAGCCGCCCAGCATGCCGCCGCCGAGTAAGCCGCCGAGCATTCCGCCCAAAGACGAGCCGCCGCCGCCGCCGCCCAGGCTACCCATCGCCCCGCTGAGCAGGCCGCCGAGCGAACCGCTCTGGTTTTGCTGGCCCTGCTGCTGACCGCCGCCGCCGAGCACCCGCGAAATCACCATCGGGGCCACCACGCCGAGCAGGCCCGTCATCAGGGCGCTTTTCGGAATGCCCACGTTGCTGAGCTTGTCGCCGAGGCCACCCAGAAAGCTTTGCTTGCCGGGGTCCTGCGGGTCGTGGGGTATTTGGGCGGCTTGGTCCACCACCGTTTCCAGGGTTTGTTTCTGGTCCGGGTTTACGCCCAGGTATTCGGCCATCTTGGCCACCATCGCCTCCTCGTTGTTCGAGTAGGCCCCGTCGGCGCGGGCAAAGCTGATAAGGTCGGTGATGAGCGAAAAACGCAGGTCCGAGCCTTTGAGCTGGTCGAGATTCTGCTGAATCGTCTGGTTATTAGAATCCTGCGCGGCCTGGAGCACCTGCTGCGCCGCGTCGCCCGAAAGGCCGGCCTGCTGAGTGAGGTGCTGTAAAAACTCCAGCTCGGGCTGCGAGGCCGAGCGGTCGGCGGTGGCCAACGCGGCCACGGCGCTCAGGTAAGCGGTTTTTTCGGTGTCCGAATAATTTTCCAGGAGCTGGGCCATGGGGCAAAAAGAAAAGGGGTGAAAAGAAAAGATAAGGAGAATGGGCGGAGCTAATCGTCAACAGGGGCGACTCCGGGGCTGCTAACGGCTACGAGGTTTTAGCGTTGCCCCAACCCGCCGGCCCCGCCGGCCAGCCCCCTCAGTTCGGGGCCTTTTTTCGCGCAAGGCTTGGCAATTTCGGAAAAAACCGCCATCTTTGTGCTCCCAAATAAAAAAAGCCGCCCGCCAAGCGGTTTTCGGGGAGATTAGCTCAGCTGGTTCAGAGCATCTGCCTTACAAGCAGAGGGTCACTGGTTCGAACCCAGTATCTCCCACTTTTTTTATCACGCCTCCGGGAGGTTAGCTCAGTTGGTTTAGAGCACCTGCTTCACACGCAGGGGGTCGAAGGTTCGAATCCTTTATCTCCCACATTCATCTTCAGCCACTTAGACGCAAGTTTAGGTGGCTGTTTTGTTTCTACATTACCCGCTGGTTGAAACAAGTCGTTTGCTCGTCAAGTCCTGCTGAGGTGGCCGCGAGCTAACCATTATTTTTGCTCGTATGCCCCTGTTCGAAGTTACGTCAGCTGCTCACAACCAGCAGTTTCTGGCCCTGCCCCACCGGCTGCATCAGGCCGCGCCGGCCTACATCGGCCCGCTCGACAACGAAGTAGAAGCCGTCTTCGACCCGGCCAAGAACGCGCTCTTCGCGGCCGGCGGCGCGGCCCGGCGCTGGCTGCTGACCGACGCGGCCGGCACCGTCGTCGGGCGCGTCGCGGCCTTCGTCAATCCGCTCACGGCTACCGCCACCGATGCCACGCTGCCCACCGGCGGGCTGGGCTTTTTTGAGTGCGTGGACGACGCGGCCGCCGCCCGGCAGCTCTTCGACGCGGCCACCGATTGGCTGCGCGCGCGCGGGATGCTGGCCGTCGATGGCCCCATCAATTTTGGCGACCGCGACCGCTTCTGGGGCGTGCTGATTGACGGCTTCGACCGCGAGCCGAACTACGGTATGTTCTGGCACCCGGCTTATTATCAGCGCCTGTTCGAGGACTACGGCTTTCAGCTCTACTTCAAGCAGTACACCTGCCACCGGCCGGTGCCGCAGCTGCTGCACCCCAGCTTCGGGCAAAAGCTGGCCGCGCTGCGCGCCACCGGCGATTACCGCTTCGAGCACGGCCGCCGCGCCGCGCCCGACAAGCTCGCCCAGGATTTTCACCACGTTTATAACCTGGCCTGGGGCCGCCACGCGGGCATCAAGCCGATGACGCTGGCCCAGGCCCAGACCCTGGTGCGGCAGATGCGGCCGGTGCTCGACGAGCGCCTGCTGGCCTTTGCTTACCACCACGACGAGCCGGTGGCCTTTTTCCTGAGCCTGCCCGAGCTGAACCAGATTTTCCGGCGCGTCGGCCACCGCCTCGACTTACTGGGCAAGCTGCGCTTCGTCTTCGAGCAGTGGCGCTACGGGCGGCGGCCCGATAAAAAGCTGCTCGGCATCATCTACGGCGTGGTGCCCGACCAGCAGGGCCGCGGCGTGGACCAGGCCCTGACGGCCTATGCCCAGCAGGAGTTTATCGGGGCTGGCTACGCCGACATCGAGATGAACTGGATTGGCGACTTCAACCCCCGGATGCTGGTTACGACGCGCAGCATCGGGGCCAAAATCGTAAAAACCCACGCCACCTACCGCCAGCTTTTCGTCGCGGACCGCCCCTTCGAGCGCTACCCGATTATCCGCTGAGCGGAGGCGGGCTACGGGTCTTTGCTATTTACCAAGACATGAGACGTGAGACATGAGACGTGAGACATGAGACGTGAGACATGAGACGTGAGACGTGAGACTCTCGGCGAGAAAATTCTCACGTCTCATGTCTCACGTCTCATGTCTTGGTAAACCCAAGTCTAAACAGCTTTTACGCAAAAGCCCGACCCGCGCCAGGGGCACGAGTCGGGCAGTTAGGCAGGTCCGGCCGACGCGTTACGCGCCGCGAGCTACGGATTGGGTCTTAGCTGTTTTCGTAGATTTAGCGCTGGCAGTTTGGCGGCTGGGACCGCGACGGCTGGTGAGGCCGCCCTTACGGCCAGCTTCGCGGGCTTCTTCGGCGGTCCATTTGTGGCCCTGGCCGCTGGCATGCGAGGCACGGCCGCCCAGGCTGGCGATTTGGCGCTGCTGGGCGGGGTCCATGCTGGCGAAACCGCGGCGGCTGGTGCGGCTGCCGTCGCCGACGCGGGCAGCCCGGCGGGTTTTGACGGGAGCGGTGGCGGTTTCCTCGGCTACGAGGGGCGCGCGCTGGGGTTGAGCGGGTGAGTTTTTCATACTGCTGGGGATTGCGTTAGGGGGAACGTGGAAAAGGAAGTAAAGAGGATGGCACTGGGTGGGTAGTCCTAGTGTCCAACTCTCTCTAAGTCTAAGGTACTGCGGCGAACGCAATACCCACCGCTAAAACGCTCATTAGCACCGTAATTACTGGTAAATACGGAGCAATTCTACGGGTTTACCGCAGCAGTTCGGGCCGGGCCGGGCCACCGCGAAACGCGGAGCGCGCTGCTACCGGCGCGTTGCCAGCACGCTACAAAACGCCACCGTAAGGCTATCAAACCGCTGCCCGGACGGGCGGGCCTAGGGCAGGCCGAAGTGGACCAGCGCGAAATGCGTCTGGCTCAGGCCGCGCCGGGGGTGGCGAGCAGCCATTCCTGCAGGCGGGCGCGCAGGTCGGTGGCACTCAGGCCCCGGTAGATTTCGCCCTGCCGCACCAGGCTTATCTGGCCGGTTTCTTCGCTCACGACCAGCACCACGGCATCGGTGGTTTCGCTCAGGCCCAGCGCGGCGCGGTGGCGCAGGCCCAGCGCGGCGGGCACGGCCGGGTTCTGGCTCACGGGCAGAATGCAGCGGGCGGCCAGCAGCCGGCCCCGCACCACGAGCACGGCCCCGTCGTGCAGGGGCGAGGTTTTGTTGAAGATGGCCAGCAGCAGGCGCTTGCTGGCCGCCGCGTCGAGCAAGTCGCCCGATTCGGCGTAGCCGCTCAAATCGGCGCTGAGGCCGAAGCAGATGAGCGCACCCGTTTCCTTGGCGGCCAGGCTGCGGGCCGCCTCCACGAACGTCGTCAGGTTGAGCGGGTCGGCGGCTAGCTTGGCCGGCCGTCGCCACCAGACCAGCGGCCCGCCGCCCTGAAGCGCCACCTTGCCCACGCTCAGCAAAAACCGCCGGATTTCCTGCTGAAACAGAATAATGCTCGCCAGCACGCCCACGCTCGTGAACTCCCCCAGAATGCTCGACAACAGCCCCAGCCCCAGCGCGTTCACCACCAAATGCACCAGGTACAGGCTCAGCAGCCCCAGCGCCACGTTGAGCGCCACTGAGCCGCGCAGCAACTTATACACCTGGTAGAGCAGCCACGACACCAGCACCACGTCCACGAAGTCGGTGAAGGTGAAGCGCAGAAAGTAAAACGGGTACGGAAGCTGCATCAGGCTACTTGTTTTCCAATGATTGATGACTGAAAATTAAGCTGTTGTTGCGCAATATCAACCCTTATCGGGGTTCAACCAGGGCGTAGCAGCTGCGGTGGCTGCCGTCACGCGCGCGAGGAGGAGGAGTCAGAAACCAGTAACAAGCCGCTAGCGTCAGCCGCGCGAGTGCTTTGCGCGACAGCAAGCAGCAAAACCGACGGGCTTCATCCCCTCACGAAAGTAAGTCAATGGTTTGCCGGGCCTCGGCTACGTCGTGAACGCGCAGCAGGCGCGCGCCGCCTTGCAGGGCCAGCACGTGCAGGGCGGTGGTGCCGTTGAGGGCCGTTTCCGGCCCCAGGCCCAGCGGCTTATACACCAGGCTCTTGCGCGACAGCCCCACCAGCAGGCCGTGGCCGAGCGGGGCCAGCTCGGGCAGGCGGCGCAGCAGGTCGTGGCTCTGAGCGGCGGTTTTGGCGAAGCCGAAGCCGGGGTCGAGCAGCACGTCGGGCAGCGGCTGCCCGCCATTGGCCCGGCGCAGGGTGGCTAATTGGTCGCGGAAAAAGCGCAGCAGCGTCAGCATCAGGTCGTCGGCGTAGTCGGTCAGGCCCAGCATGGTTTGGGGGGTGCCGCGCAGGTGCATCAGGCAATAGGGCACCCGCAGGCGCGCCACGGTGGCCAGCATGTCCGCGTCGAGCGTGCCGCCGCCCACGTCGTTCACCATATCGGCCCCGGCGGCCACGGCCTCCGCCGCCACGGCCGCCCGAAAGGTGTCGGCGGAGAGAAACGCGTTCGGGAATTCGCGGCGCACGGCCCCCAGGGCCGACAGCAAGCGGCGCGTTTCTTCGGCCACGGGCACGTCGTCGGCACCCGGCCGGGTGCTGTAGCCGCCCAGGTCGAGGGCGGCCGCGCCGGCCCGCAGCATGGCTTCGGCGCGGGTCAGCAGCTCTTTTTCGGAGGCCGACCCCAGGCGCGAGCCGGCGTAGAACGAGTCGGGCGTGAGGTTGAGAATGCCCAGCACCTGGGGCCGGCGCAGGTCGAGCAAACGTCCGTGGGGGCTTTTCAGCGAATGGGTGGACGGGTAAGGGGAAAAGACCACGGGTGGGATGATGGGGCGAGCAGGGCGCTAAATATCCGCCCTTCGAGGCCAAGTTGGCTGCATTGCCCCGGTATTGCCGCACGCGAAAAGCCCCGGCGCGACACGCCGGGGCTAGAGCCTGTTATGCACTTGGGGGTAAATTTGGGCTATGACAGCTACGCGAAATTACCCCAGCGACGTTTCCGATGAAGAATGGGCCTTTGCCGTCTCTTACCTGTGCTTGATGCGCGAAGAGGCCCCCCAGCGGGACCACCCCTTGCGGGCCGTGTTCAATGGCTTGCGCTATCTGGGCCACACTGGCTGCCAGTGGCGCTATCTGCCGCACGACTTGCCGCCCTGGTGGACGGTTTATCAGCAATGGACGCGCTGGCGAGATGCCCGGGTATTTGAGCGGATGGTACATGATTTGAACGAGTTACAGCGGCTCTTGCTCGAAAAGGCGGCCACGCCCACGGCCGTTATCTTCTTTGTGCGCACCGTGCCAGGCACCCCCGAGAGCGGGTACCGGGCGGG
>Ga0123338_10003415_pt1 | contig 14314 bp, 10 predicted proteins | sample grotaG_FD_89793 | JGI IMG/M metagenome (GOLD analysis project Ga0123338, IMG submission 89793) | Glacier valley bacterial and archeal communities from Borup Fiord, Nunavut, Canada, to study Microbial Dark Matter (Phase II) -... | ecosystem: Environmental > Aquatic > Freshwater > Ice > Glacier ... | reverse complement strand
GCGCCACGTTCGCACGGCGCTTCCGCATCGTCGAACAACTGGCGGCAGCACGCGGCACCGACCTGGCGACATGCGGTGTTGCGACGCTCGATGTGCTCTGGGAGCAAGCAAAGACCCTGACCAACCCGACGTGAGCCCATTGGCATCGCCACAACTCGCGGCGACGGATGCCGGGGGCGTCGTCACCCGATGGGGTAGCCTCGGCCCGTTGTCGAACCTTCAACTGCTGGAGCACCTGTGAGCGAAATTGAATCCGTCGTCGGGCGCGAAGTCCTCGATTCCCGAGGTAATCCCACCGTCGAGGTCGAGATCACCCTCGAGTCAGGCGCCTTCGGTCGAGCGATCGTGCCATCTGGCGCGTCGACAGGTGAGCACGAGGCCGTCGAACTCCGTGATGGTGGCGAGCGGTATCTCGGCAAGGGTGTCAGCAAGGCAGTCGCCAGCGTCAACGGCGAAATCGCCGACACGATCGAGGGCTACGACGCGCTCGAACAGCGCACCATCGACCGCTTGTTGATCGACCTCGATGCCACTGACAACAAGGCTCGTCTCGGCGCCAATGCGATTCTCGGCGTCAGTATGGCAATTGCCAAAGCCGCGGCAAGTGAGCTGCAGATCCCGCTCTACCGGTACGTCGGCGGACCCAACGCCCATGTGCTACCGGTCCCGATGATGAACGTGCTCAACGGCGGTGTCCACGCCGACAACACCATCGACCTCCAGGAATTCATGATCATGCCGATCGGCGCTCCGAGCTTCAAAGAGGCGTTGCGCTGGGGTGTCGAGACGTATCACACGCTCAAAAAAGTGCTCCACGACCGCAAGCTCGGCACGGGTGTTGGTGACGAAGGCGGCTTCGCCCCGAACCTGGCGACGAACGAAGACGCCATTCGCCTGCTTGTCGAAGCCATCGAAAAGGCTGGGTATACGCCAGGCGAAGACATCGCCATCGCCCTCGACCCCGCCACCAGCGAACTCTACAAGAACGGTGCCTATCACCTCGAAGGTGAAGGCAAGGTGCTGTCGAGTGACGACTTCGTCGCTTACTGGACGCGTCTCGTCGACACCTACCCGATCGTCAGCATCGAGGACGGGATGGCAGAAGACGACTGGGACGGCTGGAAGTCGTTGTCGAATGCGGTCGGCTCGCGGGTGCAACTCGTCGGCGACGACCTCTTCGTGACCAACACCTCCCGCTTGCAGATGGGCATCGATCGAGGCATCGCCAACAGCGTGCTGATCAAGGTCAACCAGATCGGGACGCTCACGGAGACGTTGGAGACTGTCGACCTGGCAACCCGACACTCGTACACGAGCGTCATGAGCCACCGCTCCGGCGAGACCGAGGACACCACAATCGCCGATCTTGCCGTCGCCACGAACTGCGGTCAGATCAAGACCGGCGCACCCGCACGATCGGATCGCGTCGCCAAGTACAACCAGTTGCTCCGCATCGAAGCGCAGCTCGGAGAGTCTGCGGCCTACCGCGGCAGAGCGGCACTCGCCGGTCACTGAACCGGACGGTTCATCGATGGCTGACGACGACGAACCCTCCGGACGGACGAGTGGTAGCAGGCTGCTGCCACGTCCACGGATTCACGGCGAACCGCCGCGCCCGAAGAAGCGGGCGGCGACCTCGACGAACGCCATCGAACGGGACCAGCCGGGTGACTACACCAAACTGATCCTGCGCCACCGAAACCGAATCCTGCTCAGTGTCGCCGCCACCATCGTCGGTGGCGCGTTGATCGTCACGCTCGCCCTGCTCCCGATCCGTACGTGGTTTTCGCAGAACGACGAGATCAAGAAGGGCCAGACCGAACTCGATGCGCTGAATGCGGCCAATGCGATCTTCGAATCGCAGAACGAGCGCCTGCAGACCTCGGAAGGCATCCAGGATGCAGCCCGTAAGACACTCGGTCTGGTCGATGCCAAGGAGAAGAAGTCGCCACTACTCCCCCCGCCGTCGCTGTCGCCGCAGATGCCTGCAGGACTGCCGTACTCGCTCATCACCGACATCTTGACCGTGCGGACCAATCAGGCTGCCGCCAAAGCTGCCTCGACCACGACGGTTCCTGCGCCGACGACAACCCCGGCGACGGCGCAGCCGCTGATCACCACGGCTGCCGCCGATCGGGCCAATGAGACCGGTGGCTCAGTCGCTCCGGACCTGACACCTGATTCCACGCCGCGCGGCACGTAGATGCGACAGCGAGCCGGAAATGGGCTGATCGGCATCGAACCTGTAGTGTCGGTCGTACTGATCGACTACCGACCACGGGGGTTTTTGTGACTGGCGCCAGCATTCTCGGCACACGGGTTTTGCGTAAGGAAGATCCGAAGTTCTTGACGGTCGGTGGCACATACTGCGCCGATCTCACGGACCCGCGCCTCGACGGCGCTGCGCATGTGACGTTCGTCAGAGCCTCGATCGCCCACGCCAACATCGTCTCCATCGACACCTCCGCTGCCAAGGAATCCCCCGGCGTCATCGGCGTCTTCACAGCAGACGACCTCGGCTTCACCGAGATCCCGGCGGCATTCAACCCCGGTGCGTCCCGCGGGTTACTCGCAATCGGCAAAGTCCGCTATGTCGGCGAACCCGTCGTCATCGTCGTCGCCGAAACGCCCGCACAGGGCGAAGACGCCGCCGCGCTCGTGGACATCGACTACGACCCGCTGCCCGTGCAGGTCGGCGTCGAAGCCTCGATGGTGTCGAGCGATCTCATCTACGAAACGGCGGGCAGCAACGTCGTCTTCGCCTCGACAGCGCTCGGCATGCCCGGCATCACCGACGACAGTTTCTTCGAGGATTGCGAAGTCGTCGTCGAACAGCGCATCGTCAACAACCGCGTCGCCCCCTGTCCACTCGAGGTCCGGTCATCCGCGGCTGCGTGGGTCGACGGCCGGCTCATCGAGTGGACGAGCAATCAGAACGCCCAGGGCACGAAGGACGAAATCGTCAAGGCCAACGGCCTGGAGCCGGCCGATGTGCTGATCATCACGCCGGACGTCGGCGGCGGTTTCGGCGCCAAGATCGGCAGTTATCCGGAAGACAAGATGCTCGGGGCGATCGCCAAGGCCGTCGGCCGTCCGGTGCGCTGGCTCGAGACCCGTGGAGAATCGATGCTCGCTCTCGGCCATGGCAGAGCGCAGGTGCAGTTCGCCAGACTCGGCGGTGACCGCGACGGCACTGTCAAGAAGTATTCATTGAAGATCCTCCAGGATTCAGGCGCAGCGGTCGAGATCGGAACCGTTCTGGCTGCGTTCATGACCAAGCCGATGGCTTCCGGCGTCTACGCCATCCCGGCCATCGAATGCGAGGCGTATTCGATCGCCACCAACACCACGCCCGTCGTGGCGTATCGTGGCGCCGGCAGGCCGGAGGCCACGGCGGCGATCGAGCGGATCATCGACATCTTCTCCGTCGAGATCGGTATGGACCCGGTCGATGTCCGCCGCAAGAACCTCATCCCGGCATTCACCGAACCACATCAGACCGCAGCTGGCCACATCTACGATTGCGGCGACTACGCCAAGTCGCTCGACATCGCTATGCAGGCCAGCGACTACGCCAGCCTGCGCGCAGAGCAGGCCAAGCGCCGGGCAAGCGGCGACGTCAAGCAGATCGGCATCGGGGTCAGCGTCTACGTCGAGATCACCGGTGGCGTCGACCCGAAACAGGAAGATGCCAAGATCGAGGTCTTGCCGGATGGACGGGCGATCGTCTACACCGGAACGTCTCCTCACGGCCAGGGGCACCAGACTGCGTGGGCGATGCTCGCTCACGAGCAGACCGGCATCCCGATGGACAAGATCGACCTAGTCTGGGGGGACACCGACCTCGTCCCCAACGGTGGCGGAACGATGGGCTCGCGCTCGCTCCAGCACGGCGGCGTCGCTGTGCACGAAGCATCGATCCTGCTCGTCGACAAGGCCAGGGAACTCGCAGCCAAGATGCTCGAGGCCGACGTCGCCGACGTCGTGCTCGACAAGGAAGCTGCTGCGTTCCACGTCCAGGGCACACCATCGCTGTCGAAGTCGTGGGGTGACCTCTCGGTCGCTGCAGCCCCCGACGGCGGGCTGATCGTCGATCACCGTTTCGTCGCCTCGAGTGCCACCTTCCCGTTCGGCGCTCACGTCGCCGTCGTCGAAGTCGACACCGAGACCGGCGAGGTCCGCCTCGAGCGCATCATCGCCGTCGACGATGCCGGTACGGTGCTCAATCCGCTGCTCCTCGACGGCCAGCGCCACGGCGGTATCGCCCAGGGTGTCGCTCAGGCGTTGTACGAGGAAGTGCGTTATGACGCCGACGCCAACCCGATCACCGCCAACCTTGCCGACTACGCGATGATCTCGGCGACCGAACTGCCGAGCTTCGAACTCGTCTCCTGCGTCACTCCGACGCCGGTCAACCCGTTGGGCGCCAAGGGAATCGGCGAGTCCGGCTCGATCGGCTCGACCCCCGCCGTGCAGTCTGCCGTCGTCGACGCCGTCGCCCACCTCGGCATCCGGCACATCGACATCCCGTGCACGCCAGAACGCGTCTGGGCAGCGATCCAGGCAGCGAAAGCCTGACCCCGCCCGACCCGCCTGACCCCGCCTGAGCGGGCGCGGCCGGTGACCGCCTACGATCATGCGATGGCTGCATCACCGTGGGAACAACTCGAAGCCGGCATCACTCTCCCGTTCCACCCGGACCTGCAGATTCCGGAACTGCACCAGATCGAACTCGACGTGCCGACGATGCCGGCCATCGAATTCATCGAAGAGACCGCCCGGAAGGCTGTCGTCGAACAGCTGTCTGGTTCCGTCACCTCCGGAATGACCGTCGCGGTAGGAGGCGGTAGCCGTGGACTGACCTCGCGGGTAGAACTGCTTCGCGGAGCGATCAACGGCCTACGCGATCTCGGTGCTGAACCGTTCCTCGTTCCGGCAATGGGGAGCCATGGCGGCGCAAAGGCCGAAGGTCAGCGAGCGATGCTCGAATCGCTCGGCATGACCGAGGAGGCGCTCGGGGTCGAAATCCGGGCGACGATGGAGACCGTCGAGATCGCCCACACCGCCGGCGGCATGCCGCTGTATCTCGACAAGCATGCAGCGGGCGCCGATCGTGTCTTTCCCGTCAACCGCATCAAGCCGCACACGTGCTTTCGCGGGCCGATCGAAAGCGGCCTGGCGAAGATGACCGTCGTCGGTTTCGGCAAACAGCCCGGCGCCGCACAGATCCATTCGTGCGGTCCGATCGACATGCGCAACCGCATCCTCGACGGCATCGAAGCCGTCAAGGCGACCGGTCGACTGCTCGGTGGCCTGGCCTCGATCGAATCGCCGTCGGGCGATGTCGTGCGAATCGAAGCGCTACGCGGCGAGCAGATCGGTGGCGAACGCGAACGCGAACTGACCGACCTTGCAAAACTGTTGGTTCCGGGGTTGCCATTCGCCGAAATCGACGTTCTCATCATCGAGGAGGGTGGCAAGGACATTTCCGGAACAACCATGGATCCGAATGTGACCGGTCGTTTCTGGGTGCACGCCTTGGACGACCTCGCCGAGCCCGACGTCCATGCGATCGTGCTGTTGAGCATCACTGAAATCTCGGCTGGCAACGTGCTCGGCATCGGGTTTGCCGACTTCATCCCGTCAGCGGTCGCCAAGACGATCGACTGGCAGAAGACGTACGTGAACTGCTTCACCGCAGGAATCGCCGGGCTGCGGCGAGCACGGATGCCGATGGTGCTCGCTTCTGAGGACGACTGCATCAAGGCGGCGTTGTCGATGTGCGGGCGCGATCTCCACGCTCCGAAGCGGGTCGTGCGCATCGAGAGCACGCTCCACATGACGACATGCTGGATCAGCGACGCCCTCCTGGACCACCTCCCTGCCGGTGCCCGCCTCGTCTGATCGCTGATTTGCAGGCAGGTGGACGCAGGCACGAAATGTTGCAGATTCTGCAACGATCTGTACCTGCGTCGGCCGCAGATACCGACGTAGGCTTGCCGGATGCCCGAGGGCCACACGATTCATCGCATTGCCATCGACCACATTAAGCTGCTCGTCGAAGGACCGGTCGCCGTCTCATCGCCGCAGGGGCGCTTCGCTGAGTCGGCCGCGCTGGTCGACGGCGCCGAGATCGAACGGATCGAGGCCTACGGCAAGCACCTGTTCTACTGGTGGTCGACCGGGGCCGTCGGCCATGTGCACCTCGGGCTGTTCGGAAAATTCCGTGTTCACAAGGGTTCGGACATCCCCGAGCCGGTCGGCATGGTACGGATGAGGATGAGCACCGACCGGGCGACGGTGGACCTCGCGGGACCGACGGCGTGTTCGATCGGAACCCCCGGCGAGCGCAATGCCATCGTCGCCAGGCTCGGCCCGGACCCGCTACGGCGCGGCGCCAAGGCACAGGTCTCGATCGACCGCATCGCCAAGAGCAAACAGACCATCGGCGCGCTGCTCCTCGATCAGAAGGTGCTCAGCGGTGTCGGCAACGTCTATCGGGCCGAGGCGCTCTTCGTCAACGGCATCCGCCCGACGCGCCCCGGCATCGAATGCGACCAGGCGGAACTGCTCGCGCTGTGGACGACGATCGTCTCCATGCTCCGCCAAGGAGTGAAGGACAACCGGATCATCACCATCGATCGGCGGGAGTTCGACATCCCGGCAGGACGCCTGCGCCGAGGTCAGACGAACTACGTCTACCACCGGGATCTCTGCCTGCGTTGCGGGACGGCGATACAGATCGTCGAGCTCGGCGGCCGAGCGTGCTATTTCTGCCCGGTCTGCCAGCCGAACTGAAGCGGCGGACTTCTGTGGACCGTTTTGCACCACCGGCGGTGCACCAGTGGACTCAGTTTCGGTGTCAGGCGTGGTCTGCGGTGCCGAGCGTTGCCCGAACGGTCCACAATTCCGGGAAGAGTACGACGTCGAGCATCGACCGCAGGTAGCTGACGCCGCCGGTCCCGCCGGTCCCGCGTTGGGTTCCGATGATCCGTTGGACCGTCGACAGATGGCGGAACCGCCACAGGCGGAAGGCGTCTTCGAGATCGACAAGTTCTTCCGCCAACTGGTAGAGATCCCACCGCTGCTCTGTCTGGCGGTAGACGGTCAGCCACGCTGCCTCGACACTGTCGTCGGCCGCGTACTGCTCGGTGACATCGCGGTCCAGTACGGTCGAGGGAATCGCCAGACCACGCCGCGCCAGCAGCCGCAGCGCCTTGTCGTACAGCGACGGCGCCTCGAATGCGGCCGTCACCTCTGCAAGTCGAGCGGGGCTGTGCTGGTGAAGCTTCAACATCGCTGCGTTCTTGTTGCCGAGCGCGAATTCGATGCACCGGTACTGCCAGCTCTGGAACCCGCTACTGGCGTCGAGATAGGGCCGGATGCGTGCATATTCCGGCGGCGTCAGCGTGGCCAGTACATCCCATGCGTGGACGAGCTGTTCCAGTATCCGGCTCACCCTGGACAGCTTTTTGAAGGCCGCCGGCAGTTCGTCGTTGGCGATATTGGCCGTTGCCGCCGACAGTTCGTGCAGCGCCAATTTCATCCACAGCTCGCTCGTCTGATGTTGGATGATGAACAGCATCTCGTTGTGATCTGGTGACAATGGGTGCTGGGCTGCCAGCAATTGGTCGAGGTGCAGATAGTCGCCGTAGCTCATGACCGTGCTGAAATCGAGGCGAGCACGCTCGTCGTAGACCGTCTGTTCCGGCGAAGCATCCATCGCCTCAGTCTCGCAAAGATCCCGACTCGGTTGATCCGCCGGTTGAATGGCCCGATGGACGAAGCGTTGCTGTCGCATCTACGATCGCCGCGAGCGGGAGCATCACCGTTGACGGTCGTTGCCGACGGTGTGGCAACGATGCACCGGCGGCGGCACGAGCAACCACCATCTGTTGGCGGAGGCTTGCTCGATGCAACACTCGCCGGACCGAATGGGGTGGATCCGAGCGTCGTGCGCAACGGGATCTGGAAGGCGCTCGGCACGGTCGGGCCGCCCAGGTCGCTCGCCAGGCTGTCGAACGTCGTCGCTCCCTGGCCGCAGTTGTACGAGTCGGTGTGGCGGCCGCGTTCGACGCCGTTGCTGACGCACGGAGCGCTGCAACTCAGCGACGAGCTCGACGAGATGGTCGATGCGCTGCCCGACATCGATGGTGCGTTCGTCGTCGACGTCGGTTGCGCCGAGGGCCTGATGTCGCGTGTGCTGGCCGCCCGCGGTGCCAACGTGCTGGCGGTCGATTACAGCGCGCCGTTGCTGAAGCGCGCACGAATGCGAGCTGCGAAGGAGCGTGTCTCGATCTCGCTGTGCCAGGCCGTCGCCCAGGCGCTGCCGGTGATCGACGGTCAGGCGGACGTCGTCGTGATGGGTGGAACGCTGAACGAAATCGGTGACCTACCTACGGCGATGTCCGAAGTCGCCAGAATCCTGAAGCGCGGTGGAACGTTCTTCTGCGTCAGTCTGCTCCCTGCGCCGAAGCGTGCGGGGAGGATCGCCCAACGACTCGTGAATGCCAGCGGGATCGTCTTCCCGACGGAGGCAGAAACACTGCAACTCTTCGCCTCCGCCGACCTCGACATTCGCGAACAGCGGATCACTGCATCGATGTCACGGATCACGGCGACAAAAATTTGACGCTGATAGTTCACGCGAGACTAGCCACAGCGTCGCTTTTTCCCGCCTCTCCGGGAACGACTGTCGAGCGCACCCAGCCAAGCGCCCGACGGCCGCAACGATTGCCGCGAGGCTGTGGCATGATGGCGATGACAAGCGGTTTTGCTACAAAGATGGGGGTTTCATCGTGGAAATATCCGTCACCGTCAACGGTGTCGCACATACGAATGACGTCGAGCCGAGGACGCTCCTCGTGCATTACGTGCGTGACACGCTCGGTCTGACCGGCACCAACATCGGGTGCGATACGTCCAGCTGCGGCGCCTGCACACTGCACCTCAACGGCGAGTCCGTCAAGAGCTGCACCTTGCTCGCCGTCCAGGCGGACGGCGACGAACTCGTCACCATCGAAGGACTCGCCAAGGATGGCGTGCTGCACCCGATGCAGCAGGCGTTCATGGAGAACCACGGCCTGCAGTGCGGCTATTGCACCCCGGGCATGGTGATGGCGTCGGTCGGGCTGCTCAACGAGAATCCGCACCCGACCGAGCGTGAGGTCCGCCTCGGCCTCGAAGGCAACCTTTGCAGGTGCACCGGCTACCACAACATCGTGCAATCAGTCCTGGCCGCAGCCGAAGCAGGCTGAGCCCGCCATGACGATCATCGAGGACGCACCCGCCTCCATCCTCGGCGTCCGCCGTCTGCGCCGTGAGGATCCGCCGCTGCTCACCGGCGAGTCGAAGTTCACCAACGACCTCACTATCCCGGGGGCGCTGCACCTCGGCGTCATCCGCAGCCCGTACGCCCACGCCAACATCACTTCCATCGACCTGACCAAGGCGCTGGCAGTCCCCGGTGTCGTCGCCGCCTACACCGGAGCAGAACTGCAAGACCTGTGGGCCGGCCCGATGCCGTGCGCCTGGCCTGTCACAGCTGACATGAAGAACCCGGTGCACTACCCGATCGCTGTCTCGATGGTCGCCTACGTCGGCGACGGCGTCGCCATCGTGTTGGCCACGTCCGAGACTGCTGCACGTGACGGCGCCGATGCGGTCGAGGTCGTCTACGAGCCGCTCGACGCAGTCATCGATCTCGAAGATGCATTGTCCGATCGAGTACTCGTGCATCCGGAACTGGGTACCAACAAGAGCTACACGTGGGACCTGAAGATCGGCGAGGACGCCGTCAACGCTGCGTTCGCAGCCGCGACCTATACCGTCAACGAGCGCTACGTCCAGCAGCGCCTGCTGCCGATGGCGATGGAGCCACGCGCGGTCGTGTCCGTCCCGCAGCCGTACGGCGGCGGTGTCACCCTGTACTCGGCGACGCAGATCCCGCACATCCTCAAGGTGATGGCTGCGCTGACACTTGGTATCCCCGAGCAACTCGTTCGCGTCGTCGCCCCCAGTGTCGGTGGAGGTTTCGGATGCAAGCTCAACGTCTACGCCGAGGAACTACTGTGTCTGGCGCTGTCGCGCAAGCACGGCGTACCCGTGCGCTGGAACGAAGACCGTGGGGAGAACACCCAGGCGACGATCCACGGGCGTGGTCAGATCCAGCATGTCGAACTCGCCGCTGACGCTGATGGCAAGCTCACTGCGGTCCGCATCCGTCTGCTCGCCGACATGGGGGCCTACCTCCAGCTCGTCACACCTGGCGTGCCGATCCTCGGTGCATTCCTCTATGCCGGTGTCTACGACATTCCTGCGGCGTACGACTTCAGCTGCACCTCGGTGTTCACGACGATGACGCCGACCGACGCCTACCGTGGGGCCGGCCGTCCTGAAGCGACGTACGCCATCGAGCGGGCGATGGACACCCTCGCCAAGCAGGTCGGCATCGATCCAATCGAGCTGCGCAAGCGCAACTTCATCAAGAAGGAACAGTTTCCGTACACCGCCTTCAGCGGCCTCACCTACGACAGCGGAGATCATCTGCTCGCCGCCGAGAAGGCGATGGAGATGGTCGACTACACCGGCCTGCGGACCAAGCAGCAAACGCAGAATGTCGAGGGCTCGACCAAGCGCCTCGGAGTCGGTGTCTCGTCGTATTTCGAGATGTGCGGCCTTGCCCCATCCCGAGTACTCGCCTCGTTGAACTACAGCGCAGGCGGCTGGGAAGCAGCGACGGTGCGGGTGCTGGCGACGAACAAGGTCCAGGTCGTCACGGGCGCGACGCCGCACGGTCAGGGACACGAAACGTCGTGGTCGATGATCGTCGCCCAGAAGCTCGGCGTCTCACCAGACGATGTCGACGTGCTGCACTCCGATACGGCGATCAGCCCGCTCGGATTGGATACCTACGGCTCACGTTCGCTCGTGGTCGGTGGCGTCGCCATCGACATGGCTTGTGACAAGGTCATCGACAAGGCCAAGCAGATCGCCGCCCATCAGTTGGAAGCATCGGTCGAGGATCTCGAATTCGTGAACGGCACGTTCAGCGTCAAGGGTTCGCCGGACAAGGCAATGCCGCTTGCGGCCATCGCCTTCGCCGCCTTCAGCGCACACGACCTGCCGGACGGCATGGAACCGAACCTCGAAGCGCACGTCTCGTACGATCCGCCGAACTTCTCGTGGCCATTCGGGACGCACATCTGCGTCGTCGAAGTCGACACCGAGACGGGCCAGGTCGACGTTGTGAAATACGTCGCCGTCGATGACTGCGGCAACCAGATCAACCCGTTGATCGTCGATGGTCAGGTGCACGGCGGCGTCATCCAGGGCCTCGCCCAGGCGCTGTTCGAGGAAGCGGTCTACGACGCCGAGGGCAATCTCAAGACCACATCGCTCGCCGAGTACCTCGTGCCCTCGGCCGCCGACGTCCCTGGCCTCACCCTCGGCCACACCATCACCCCGTCACCGACGAATTCGCTCGGCGTCAAGGGCATCGGTGAGGCCGGCACCATCGGTGCCGCACCCGCCGTGATCAATGCAATCGTCGATGCCCTCTCGGGTCTCGGCGTCACGTCCATGGCGATGCCCGCATCGCCGAACACTGTTTGGAACACCATCCAGGCTGCCCAAGGAGGCCACTCGTGATCCCCGCCGCATTCGACTACAAGCGCGCAAGTTCTGCTGCCGAGGCGATCAGTCTGATCGGCGAGTACGGCGAGGACGCCAAGTTCCTCGCCGGTGGCCACAGCCTGTTGCCGTTGATGAAACTGCGCCTCGCCCAGCCGACGGTACTCGTCGACATCGGCAAGCTGACCGACCTGTCCTACATCCGTGACGCCGGCGATCACATCGCCGTCGGCGCACTGACCCGCCACCGTGACGTCGAGACGTCTGAGCTGCTCAAGCAGCATGCCCCGTTACTGGCGCACACCGCCGGCGAAGTCGGCGATCCGCAGGTTCGTCATCGTGGCACCATCGGTGGCTCGATCGCCCACGCCGACCCGGCGTCGGACCTGCCGGCGACAACACTGGCGCTCGGTGCGACCTACGTGCTGCAAGGCCCGAACGGCACCCGTGAGATCGCCGCCGCCGACTTCTATCAGGGCTTCCTGACGTCGGCGATGGAAGCAGATGAACTGCTGACGGAGATCAAGATCCCGAAGATGGACGGCGCCGGTTGGAGCTTCCAGAAGTTCAATCGTCGCGCCCAGGACTGGGCGATCGTCGGTGTCGCTGCATGGCGTCGCAACGGCGACAGCGGCGTTGCGCTGGTGAACATGGGCAACACGCCGATCCTCGCCACGAGCGTCACGACGGCACTGTCGGGTGGCGCCTCGATCGCCGAAGCAGCAGAGCAGGCCGTCGCCGAAGCCGAACCGCAGGCCGATCTCAACGCCAGCGTCGAGTACCGCACACATCTCGCCAAGGTGTTGGTCCGTCGGGCATTGGAAGCAGCCAGCAGCTGATCCAGCGACACGTACCGTGTCACCGAATGTCTACAAAATCCGCGACATTCGGTGACACGGGATCGCTTCGCAGTTTCAGTGTTAAGGTTCCACAGTCGAGCTGGGTCGGCGGCCCGTGGGGGTGCCGCCGACCCGCCGAAACCGGAGCACATCATCCGAGCGGCACGACGACCGTTATGCAACAATCGCGTGAGCGAGGAAGCGGATGATCGTGGCGTCACGCGTGACGATCGTCGGGTTCGACCTCATCGCCTGTGCAAACAGGAGCCGGTCGAACGGATCCCGATGATCCCAGGTCAAGGCGGCGGCATCGATGCCGTCGTCGACACCGATCCCGCGAAGTCGGACTCCGTGAACGGGGGAGTCGCCGGAACAGCGAGCGAACGTCGAGCGACGACTTCCCCTGAGCGACCATGATCGCCAGTTCCCACGCCGAGGCCGCCGAAGCCCAGACGTCGTTCGTCGGATCGCTGATCGCATCGGTCGCTGCAGTGCTGAGCATCGTTGGTTCGTCGGCCCACCCGTGCAGAGTCACTGCGGGTAGCCTGGCGCGGAAACGATTCGGGTGAAATTGCATGAGCGCCTTCGACGCTGACAGTAACGACGACGACCGCCAGCGCCACCTCGACGCCATCGCCGACGCCGAGCCCTACCCGTATTGGTACGACGATGTCGACGAACCGGATTCCAACCCGACGCTCGTGCGCACCGAGAGCTGCGACCTGTGCATCATCGGCGGCGGCTACGCCGGACTGTGGACGGCAGTCATCGCCAAGGAGCGTGACCCGTCCCGCGACGTCGTGCTCATCGATGCCCACGAGGTCGGGTCGGCGGCAAGCGGCCGCAACGGCGGATTCATGGAATCCAGCCTGACCCACGGCGTCGCCAACGGCCAGGAGCGGTTTCCGGACGAGATCGCCATCCTCGAGGAGTTGGGGTTGGAGAACCTCAACGAGATCGAGGCGGCGATCAAGCGGTACGGCATCGACTGCGACTACGAACGCACCGGTGTCATCGACGTGGCGACGACCGCTCATTCGCCCTCGTACTTCCAGGAACTGCGCGACGACTATCAACAGCTGCGCTCGCTCGCCCAGCGGGTCGAACTGCTCGACAGGGACGGCATGCAGAGCCTCGTCCACTCCCCGACCTACACCGGCGGACTGTGGCGCAAGGATCGTGCGGCGATCATCGATCCGGCGCGGCTCGTGTGGGGGCTGAAGGCTGCTGCCGAGACGCTCGGCGTGCGCATCTACGAACACAGCAAGGCGACGAACATCGAGCGGGACGGCGTCGGGGTGCTGGTCACGACGCCGCTCGGCAAGGTGCGAGCCGCCAGGGTCGCGCTCGCCACCAACGCCTTCCCCCCGTTGCTCAAACGCCTCAAGCACTACGTCGCGCCCGTCTACGACTATGTGCTCGTCACCGAGCCATTGACGCCCGATCAGCTGCAGAGCATCGGCTGGGCAGGCCGCCAAGGGCTGTCGGACATTCCCAACCAGTTCCACTACTACCGACTCACCGAAGACAATCGCATCCTCTGGGGCGGCTACGACGTCGTCTACTACTTCCGCGGGAAGATGAGCAGCGACCTCGAACAGCGGCCAGAGACGTGGGCCAAACTGGCCAAGCACTTCTTCACCACCTTCCCACAGTTGGAGGATGTCAAGTTCAGCCACGCGTGGGGCGGCGTCATCGATTCGTGCAGCCGCTTCTGTGTGTTCTGGGGCAAGGCGATGCAGGGCCGAGTCGCCTACTCGATCGGCTACACAGGCCTCGGCGTCGCTTCGACCCGTTTCGGTGCCGCCGTCTCGCTCGACCTGCTCGACGGTCGCCGGACGAAG
>Ga0123338_10003413_pt1 | contig 14314 bp, 15 predicted proteins | sample grotaG_FD_89793 | JGI IMG/M metagenome (GOLD analysis project Ga0123338, IMG submission 89793) | Glacier valley bacterial and archeal communities from Borup Fiord, Nunavut, Canada, to study Microbial Dark Matter (Phase II) -... | ecosystem: Environmental > Aquatic > Freshwater > Ice > Glacier ... | reverse complement strand
GTGCCCTGGCGCGCGATGGAACTTTGAACATTCAATAGAACAGTGCAACGAAACAGGCACGACTCACCGGACCACTTACGCCGGAGACGCCGCTTCGTTGGACATTGCCAGCGCAATAGCGCCCAGCAGGCCCGCATCTTCGCCAAGCGCGGGCGGGACCACTTGCGGAGCTTCGACATAGCCGTTCAACAAGCGCCGGAGCCGCTCAGAAAGCGAGGCATGGGAAAGCGTATGCATCACGCCCCCGCCGACGATGATCTTCGCCGGCGAAAACGCATAAGTGAAGGTAGCCAGTGCGTCGGCGAGATACTCGGCCTCTAGCTTCCAGCCCATGTGGTCGGCGGGAAGCAGTGCCCCAGGCCGGCCCCAGCGCTGCTCGATAGCGAAGCCGGAAGCCAGGCCTTCCAGGCAATCGCCATGCGCATAGCAGGCGCCCGCGAAGGAGTCGCGCAACAGATCGTGTCGCATGGGAATATGCCCCATCTCCGGGTGGGAGCGGCCATGCAGCAAGTGGCCATTCACCACCGCGCCTCCGCCAATGCCGGTTCCCACCGTGAGATATAGAAAGTCGGTGAGGCCTACACCCGCGCCCCAACGGCCCTCGCCCAAAGCCGCCGCATTCACATCCGTATCGAAGGTAATGTTCGCGATGCCGGTTGCGCGCCGCAACTCTTCCACCAGAGGGAAGTGTTGCCAGGCAGTCTTGGGCGTGTTGGTAATGGTGCCGGAAGCAATATCGATCGGGCCGAACGAACCCACTCCCAACGATTTGACGCTATGGTTCGCGAAGAAAGCGGCCGCGCGCTTCAAGGTCTCCGCCGGAGAGCGAGTGGGAAACTCTTCGCGAATCAGGTCGTCCGGGCCATTGCCCACACCGCAGACGAAGTTAGTCCCCCCCGCTTCGATTCCGCCAAACATTATGGCTAGCTTGCCGTGAGGGTCGCTTTGAGCGTGATTTCGGCCCCCGCGAATAACTTCGAAACAGGACAGTTCTTCTTCGCCGTTTCCGCGTGTTGTTGAAAAGCTTGCTGATCGATTCCGGGCACTTCGCCTTCCGTGACAAGATCCACGGTTGCGATTGTCCAGCCATCGCCGACCTTGTCCAGATGCACGCCAGCCGACGTGTGAATGCGCGTGGGCGTCAGCCCCGCCTGCGTCAATTGCGCTGAAAGCGCCATGGAAAAACAGCCCGCATGCGCGGCTGCCAGCAGTTCCTCAGGGTTCGTTCCCGCGCCATCCGCCATGCGCGACTGGAACGAGTAAGGACCATCGAACGCCCCGCTCCCGAACTTCATGTGTCCGTTGCCGTCGGTAACCTTGCCGTGCCACTCCGCTTCCGCTTTTCTAATAGGCATAATTCAATGATCGCAAAAACATTAGCGGTCCACCTCACCTAAAACAATATCGAGCGTGCCAATCACCGCAATCACATCCGCCACCGACGCGCCCTTCACCATGCGGGGCAGCGCCTGCAGGTTCAGAAACGAAGGCGGCCGCACGCGAACCCGGTAAGGCTGCACCGTGCCGTCACTCACGATGAAGTATCCGAGCTCGCCCTTGGGAGCTTCCGTTGAAACGTAGACTTCGCCAACCGCCGGCTTCAACACCTTTGGCACCTTGGCCATTCCAGGGCCCAACGGAATCGCTCGAACCGCCTGGCGGATGATGGCGACGGATTCCCGCAGCTCTGCGATACGAACCTGGTACCTGTCCCACGAATCGCCGCGCGCACCGGTAGGCACCTTAAATTCATACTGCTCGTAACCGGAATAGGGCTGTGCTTTTCGCAGATCCCACTCGACGCCGCTGGCACGCAGTAGTGGCCCCGTCACGCCCAGTTCTTTGCAATCGGCGGCTGTCAAAATACCCACGTCCCGCAAACGGCCGCGCCAGATCGGGTTGCCTGTCAGGAGATCGTCGTACTCGTCCAAATGCGGCAGGAAGCTTTCGCAAAACGCGCTGACCTGCTCCTCGAAGCCTTCGTACAGCTCGTAGTAAAGGCCGCCGATGCGAAAGGCGTGCGTAGTCAGCCGCGCGCCGCAATAGTTTTCGAAAATCTTGAGCAACTCTTCGCGCTCGCGAAACGTGTAGAAGAGCGCGGTCTGCGCACCTAGATCGAGCGCATGAGTTCCCAGCCAAAGCAGATGGCTCGCAATGCGATTCAACTCTACAAGAATCACCCGCACCACTTGCGCGCGAGGCGGCGCTTCCACGCCGATCAGCTTTTCCACCGCCAGACAGTAGCCGAGGCCGTTCGACACGGCGGCCACATAATCCATGCGATCCACGTAAGGCGCGAATTGACCATACGTGCGGTTCTCGCCGATTTTTTCCACGCCACGGTGCAGGTACCCGATCACGCACTCGGCGCTCTTGACGCGCTCGCCATCCAACTTAAGAATGATGCGCAGCACGCCATGCGTCGAGGGGTGCTGCGGCCCCATATTCAGAATCAGCTCGGATGAATCGAGCGGACTCTCCGTCCCGGTCACAGCATCTCCAAGTTTGCTGCAATCCACGCTTCATCAGGTTGTGCGATGGGGTACTCTTTGCGTAGCGGATGACCTTCCCAATCCTCCGGAAGCAGGATGCGCTTCAGATCGGGATGGCCGGTGAACACGACGCCGAACATATCGAACACTTCGCGCTCCAGCCAATCGGCGCCGGCGAAGATCGTCGTGAGCGAAGCGGCATGTGCTGCCACCTGCGTAGAAACGCGTACACGCTCATTTCGCGCGAAGCTATAGAGCGTATAAACCAGTTCAAACCGCGCCGCGCGTTGGGGATAATCCACCGCTGTCAGATCCACCAGAAAGTCGAAGCCGCAAGCGTTTTTTAAGTATGCAATCAGCGCGGGCACATTGTCAGCTTGCGCGGCGACGCGATGCTGCCCCAGATACTCGGCAAACTCCAGTTCCGTTCCAGGAAGTCCAGCCCGCAGCTCCCGCGCCAGCTCTCCATTCCACTCTTCAAAGGCCATCTTTGAGCTACTTGCCGCTCTTACCGGCTGTATCCATTACACCGCGCGCCACATAGTTCGCAATCTTCGCCTCATTGCGCGCGATTTCGTAGTACGCCGATTTCAGCAGCTGATCCTTACGCGTGAGTAAGTTCTCGCGAATGGATTGCTGCACACGCGGATCGCTCAATTCACGCTGACCAGCGGGCTCGCGAGACATCATCTTCAAAATGCGATACCCATCTTCCGTTTTCAAGATGGGCGAAAGCTGCGCCGGTTGCAAACTCTGAATCAGCTTGTATAAATCCGGCCCTGTTTTCTCGAGCGCGGATTCGGGCACGTATCCCAAATCGCCTCCATTGGCCGCCGTGTTCGGATCTTCAGAATAATTCTGCGCCAGCATTGCAAAATCCTGCCCCTGCTTCAGCCTGGCTTCCAAAGCTTGAATTTTCTTGCGCGCTTCGTCGTCTGTTTTCGCTTTGTCGCCTTTCAAGTTACGCGCGTTCGGGTCGGCCGTGGGAGTCACCACAATCTGCATCAGGTGAATTTGCGGCTCCGCCAAATTGAAGTTTTTACGATTCGCGGAATAGAAACTGCTCACGTCGGCATCCGTGATATTGATCTTCGACGTGATCTCTTTGTTGAACAGTTTCTGCACGCTCAGGTCTCTGCGAAGCTGCATTTTCAACTCATCCACGGTCATCGCGCGCGCTTTCAGTTGTTGATCGAACTGCTCCTTCGTGTAAGGCGCGCGCAACTCATTCAACTTCGTTTCCACATCGGCATCGGTGGCCATCAAGCCGCCTTTCTCGGCGCGCTGCTGCATGATTTCGTTATCGATCAGGCTGCGCAGAACTTCCAGCCGTTGAATGGAAGTCAGGTCGTCATTCACATTCTCTGTACTGGCCGTATACTGAGATTTATATGTCTTATCCAGATCCGCAAACGTGATTGGCCGCCCATTCACCGTGGCCGCGACGTTCGCCGGGGGCGCGTTTTTGCAGCCCGCCATCGCTATGGCCGCCAAAAGCAAGCCGAAATGCCTGTTCATGTAAGATCTCATTATAGTTATAGACAACTACATGAGAGTGGGTATTATCGGCACCGGCGCCATCGCGCATAAGCACGCGCAGGCCTATCGCAATATCGGATTTACAGTGGTGGTTTGCCACAATGCCAGCGCCGAATCCGGCCGACGGTTCGCGCAACAATATGGTGCCCGTTTCGCGGCGACGTATGAGGAAGTTTGTTCCGACCCCGAAGTGGATTTCGTCGATGTCTGCACGTTCCCAGATTTTCGCTTGCAGCCCCTCAAGCTCTGCGCGGCCAACGGCAAGCACATTCAGGTGCAGAAGCCCATCTCCACTTCCACCGAAGTGGCGCGCCAGATGATTCAAATCGCCGCCGATGCCCGCATTCTGCTGGGTGTGATGAGTCAGCACCGCTACGACGATTCCTGCATCTTCCTCAGAGAGGCTATCGCGCAAGGACGCCTGGGCCGCCTGATTCAATGCGATTGCTACGTGAAATGGTGGCGCTCCGCCGAGTACTACAGCCGACCCATAAAGGGGAGTTGGCACACCGAAGGCGGCGGTGCTCTGATCAATCAGGCAATTCATCAGGTGGATGTCTTGCGCTGGCTGGCCGGCCCGGTCGAAAGCCTATTCGGCATGTGGCAACTTGGCGCGGTGCACTCCATCGAATCGGAAGATGTGGTGAACGCCGTGGTGCGCTATCGCAACGGAGCCACCGGAGTAATTCAAGCTTCCACGGCTATTTGGCCCGGCTACACCGAGCGCATCGAACTGCACGGCACCAAGGGCACAGCCATCATCGGCGGCGATAAATTGACGCACTGGGATGTGCGCGACGATGCTGGTGACCATGCCAGCGCCATGCCGCCCATCGCCGGCAATGTTGCCAGCGGTGCCTCCGACCCCATGGCTATCTCTCTTGAGCCTTTCGAGCGCCAGTTCCTCGATTTCGGCGATGCGATTCACGAAGGCCGGAAGCCGTCCATCTCCGGCGAAGACGGTCTGGCGGCTCTTGAAATTGTGGAAGCCGTTTACAACTCGTGCCGCTCCGGCAAACCCGTTCAGCTTTAACGTTTTTACGCCTCGCTCAGTTCTTCTTCCAATTGTTGCTTCTGGATCAGGTCCGCGTAATAGCCCGCCTGCCGCGATAGCTCAAGCGGCGTGCCTTGTTCCGCGATAGCGCCATGTGAGAGCACCACAACATAGTCGGCTCGCTTCACGGTGGAAACCCGATGAGAAATCAAAATTACCGTTTGGCCCGCCATTACGCCGGCCAGGCCCGTCAGGATGCGCTCTTCGGTCATGGTGTCCACGCTTGCCAGTGCGTCATCCAAGATGAGAATTTTCGGATTGCGAATCAACGCTCTCGCAATGGCGGTTCGCTGCTTCTGGCCGCCCGAAAGCGTCACGCCGCGTTCGCCCACCATCGTGTCGTAGCCCAGTGGGAACTGATCGATATCTTCGGCCAGACCCGATAGCCGCGCCGCGCGTTCAATCTCCTCTCGTGTTGCGTCCTCCACGCCGAAGGCAATGTTCTGCGCCAGCGTCGCGCTGAAAAGAAAGGTCTCCTGCGGCACGTAGCCCACGCTTCGCCGCAACTCAGCCGGGTCGTAGTCACGCACGTCTTCCCCATCCACCAGCACCCTGCCGCTGTCCGGGTCCAGCAGACGCGGAATCAGATTCACCAGCGTGCTTTTTCCCGCGCCCGTCCTTCCCACCACGCCGATGGTCTGTCCGGCGGGCACGCGCAAATTGATGTGCCGCAACGCTTCGCCGCTCGGATATCGCACGCTCACATCGCAAAACTCCACCTGCGCTTCTCGCACCCGCAACGCGCGATCCACGACGGGCTGATGAATGGTGGGGCTCGCCTTCAGAATGCTTTGTATTCTGCCGAGCGAAGCACGGCCGCGCTGCATCAGGTTCACCACCCACCCCAGCGCGATCATGGGCCACACCAGCGTGCTCATATAGGTGTTGAACATGACGAAGCTACCCACGGAGAGATGCCCGCGCAGCACCTCGCGCCCTCCACTCCACAGCACAATCAGAAACGTCAGGCCGATCAACGCCTCCAGCATCGGCTGGAAGACACCTTGCACCTGCACCAGCTTCAAATTCTGAAGAATGTATTCGCGGTTCAGCACCTCAAACTTGCGCACCTCGGCGTCTTCCTGAGCGAATGCGCGCACCATTCGCACGCCCGATAAATTCTCCTGCACGCGGCTGCTGATAGTGGAAAACAATTCCTGAATCGCTTCAAAGCGTGTATGGATTCGGCGCCCGAAATAGATGACCGCCAAACTGACCAGCGGTGCCGGCATCACGGAAAGCAGAGCCAGCCTCCAATCGAAAAACAGCATTACGCCGAGCGTCATGGCGAAGGTGAGGCTGGTTTCGATCCAGTACATCACGCCCGGCCCCAACATCATGCGCACAGCATTCAAATCGTTCGTCGCACGCGCCATGATGTCGCCGGTGCGGTTCCGCGCGAAGTAATCGGGCGAGAGCGACACCAACTTACCGAACAGATCGTTGCGAACTTCAAACTCGATATCGCGCGAAGCACCGATCAGAATTACGCGCATCCAATATTGAAAGAAACCCTTCACCAGGGTCACCGCCACCATCAACGCGGCGAAGAACAACACGGCGCTCAGCGCCTTGCCCGCTGTAAGCGAATCGATTGCATTGCGGATCAGCAGCGGCAGCACCACGCCCGAGGCGTCTTTCAAGACCAGCGCCGAAATGCCGAGCGCGAACTTGGCCTTATGGCGGCGCAGATAAGGAAGCAGAAACTGTATGTCGGAGCGCATGGTTCAAATTCCAAAGCGCGCGGTCACGCTCTTGGTCCACTCCATCAGGAAAGTCTTGCGCGATTCGCGGTTCACCCACCAGTGGTCCCAATCCATGGTGTCCTTCGCGGCCAGCACGCGAAACTGCATGTCGGGCGCAGCGGCTTCAAAAATACGCGCGGCCCTTGCTGTATGGAACGCGCTGGTCACCAGCAAAAAGCGCTTCACATGCATGGCGCGAAACTCACGCACCACCGCGCGCGCTTCTTCCTTGGTGGAGTTGCAGGGATATTCCAGTTTACGAAAATAGGCGGGGTCATACCCGTGCTGCACAGCGAACTGCACCGCCACGTCAGATTCGAACTTGCCGTACATGTATCCGGTGCCGCTCACCAGTACCACGGGAGCGTAACCCCGCTTCACCAGTTCCGCCGCTTTCAGAATGCGGTCGCCGAACCAATCGCCGCCCAACACGCTGACCGCGTCGGCCTGGAACGGCTGCTCTTCACGCACCAGCATCAAGCCCATTTGGTGAAGCCACCACATGCGCGACAGGTACGCCGCCCCCGCCAAAACCAAGGTCACACAGAGCAGACCAAGCAAAAGCCGGGTTTTTAACGAACGCACTAACGCCTACTCGTCAGACGACTTCTTAGGATCAATGTGGCCCACTGACTTCAAGCGCTGATACAAGCGCTCCACTTCCAACTCATCTTCCGGCAGCAGCAAGCGGTAGCGCGGGCCGGGCAGCATCTTGCGATCGCCCGATTTCGTGAGCACCTCGCCCCAATACTGGCGATAGGGGATGCCATCGATCAGAGCATCCCGGCACATACGGCGAAGGCTCCGCAACAGGCTCTTGCAGGAATCCAAATCGCCAGGGTAAATAAGACGAACAGTTTCATCATCGTAGAGCGTGAGCCGCACCACCAGAGGCGAGAGCCAGCCCGTGCGGTCTAAACGGCGTACGTCCATCCACGAAATTACGCGCTTGCCGATCACCAGATAGCCTTCCTGGACTTCCACGGGCGGCTGTATGGCTAACGTAAGCAGCAAGGCCGCGCTAGCCAGAAAGAGCGCCGCCGGCAGCAAGGCAAACGTCCACTCCACGCCGAGCCAGCCCAACAGCGTGGCGAAGCCGAGCGCCACGATTCCGAATGTGATGTAGTGCCGGGCAGGCAGATAGCGGGTCACAAATGTACTTCCGACATTTTAAGCGTACTCCCCACGCATTTCCCCGTCAACGGGCCTTTTCGGTAGCGGGTTGCCGGACGAAATACATCACGCCTCGCCAGGTATAGTGGAGGGCGCTGAAAGCCGTGCCAAGCGCCGCCGCATAGACGGTGGCCATGCGAGCCGCGGAGTAAGCGCCGGAGCCCTCCGCATTAGTCGCCAGCAGTGTAACCGCCGCCAGAATTTGCAGCGCCGTGCTGATTTTCCCCCAAACTGTCGGCGTGTAATCGGTATAGGTGGAGACGCGCATGGCAATGAGGGACGCCACCACAATGGCCAGGTCGCGGACTAGAACAAGTGTGATAAACCACAACGGCGCGCTGCCCTCAATTGCCAGCGCGATGAAGACGCCGCTGAGCAGGAACTTATCGGCCAGGGGATCAAAATATTGGCCGACAGAACTTACCGACTGCCGCGAACGGGCGAGCAGGCCATCCAGAAAATCAGTGGCGGCTGCCAGCATGAACCACGCCACCGCTTCGCGGTGCCTGCCGCGAATCACCGCGCTGACCACCATCGGGGTCAACAGGACCCGCAGCAATGTAACGGCATTCGCGGCCGTGAGCCAGGGCTGAGCTATCATGCCCGTATGCCGCAAGCCATTTGGCAAGGTACCGTCCTTGCCGATTCAACCGATATTGTGGAGGTGGAAGGCAACTCTTATTTTCCCGCCGATTCGCTGACGAAACAATACTTCAAACCTAGTTCAACAACAACCGTGTGTCCCTGGAAGGGCACAGCCAATTATTATTCAATCGATGTGGATGGAAAGCAGAATCCAGACGCTGCCTGGTTTTACCCCAGTCCGAAGGATGCCGCGAAACAGATTAAAGACCGCGTGGCGTTCTGGCGCGGTGTCCATATCGTGAAGTAGCGCTAGGTGGTAGCTGGTTCATTCCTGCGCAATTGTCCGCAGGCCGCGAAAATGTCACGCCCGCGCGGCTTGCGCACGAAACACGGAAGCGTTCGCCGCATAATTTGCTGAAACGAATCCACGCGTTCGGGGAGGGGCATTTCAAATGGAATGCCCGGCCCTGGGTTCAACGCGATCAGGTTCACCATGCAATTCAGGTTGCCCAACAGCCCCGCAACACGGCGCGCATCGGCATCGGTATCGTTCACGCCGCGCAACAGCACGTATTCGAAACACAGCTTCTCCCAATGCCGCAAAGGATACTCGCGGCACGCTTCCAGCAGATCTTTCAAGTGATACTTGCGCGTGATCGGCATCAGCTCCTGCCGCTGCTCTTCGGTGGACGCGTTCAAGGAGATGGCAAGCTTCGGGCGCACCTCCGCCCGCCCCAATTCCGCAATTTTCGGAATGATGCCTGAGGTAGACAGCGTCATCCGCTTCTCTGAAATTGCCATCCCGTTTCGATCCGCCAGCAGTCGCGTGGCTTTTAAGACATTGGGCAGGTTCAGCAGCGGTTCACCCATGCCCATCATCACGATGTTGAAGCGGCCATCGCCTTCCAGCAGGCCGTTGTCGCGGGCGGCATAAAGCACCTGGCCCACAATTTCACCTGCGGTTAGATTGCGTTCGAGGCCCATCGCCGCCGTCATGCAAAAGCGGCAATCCACCGGGCAGCCCACCTGGCTCGAAATACAAACCGTATCGCGATTTTCCTCCGGCATCAGCACCGTCTCTACGGTCTTGCCATCGGCCATGCGCAGCAGATACCGCTTCGTGCCATCGGCGGAATCGAAGCGGCGTTCCAGCGTAGGCAAGCCCACTTCGTGCGTAGCGGAAAGAGCGGTGCGCAGCTCCAGCGGAATGGTCGAGATCTGAACCAGATCGCTCACTCTTTCCCGATACAGAGCCTGATAAACCTGTTTCGCGCGGAAAGGTTTCTGGCCGGAACCAAGCGCCTGTTCAATTTCGCTAAGTTCCATTCCCAGAACAGCTTGGGGCATATTTAACAGGATAGCATCGGCCCATGGAAGCAGGCAGCTAGGGGAAACGTGGTAAAAACGGTGTAGGTTGTCCTCACCCCAAGTTATCCCCATCCTCGTCCGGGACATCGAAACCACCACGCTTGCTAATGGCATCCGTGTCATTACGGAAGTGATGTCGCACGTGCGCTCCATCTCCGTCGGATTCTGGATCGGCACTGGTTCACGCCGCGAAAGCCCGGAAGAAAACGGCATTTCGCATTTCATTGAACACATGCTGTTCAAGGGAACCGCTACCCGCTCCGCTGAAGATATTGCGCGCTCGGTGGATTCCATCGGCGGCAATCTGGACGCGTTCACTTCGAAAGAGCTGGTCTGCTACAACACAAAAGTGTTGGATGAACATCTGCCGCGCGCCTTTGCCGTGCTGGCCGATATCATCCTGCGCCCGGCCTTTCGCGATGGCGATCTGGCCAAAGAGAAAGGTGTCATTCTGGAAGAACTGAAGATGGATTCGGACAATCCGGATTACCTGGTCAATGAGTTGTTCTCATCCAACTTCTGGAAAGACAACACGCTCGGCAGGCCCATCTTAGGTACCAAAGAAACAGTAACCAACTTCACGTCGGAGATGTTGCGGACCTACTACAAGAAAGTCTATGCGCCGGAAAATCTGACCATTACCGCCGCCGGCAATTTGAAGCACGATCAGTTAGTGCGGTTGGTGCGGGAAGAGTTCGATTCGCTTGGCGCAACGGAGCCGGTACCTGTGCCGCCCAAGCCTAACACCCACGCCCGCCTCACGCTTCGCAACAAGAAGGAGTTGGAGCAGGTCCACTTGATTATGGGCGTCCCCGCCTACCCGGTGAATCATGAACAACGGTTTACGGCTTACGTGCTGAACACGCTTCTGGGGGGCGGCATGAGCTCACGCCTGTTTCAGAACATTCGCGAACGTCAAGGCCTGGCGTACTCGGTCTATTCCGATCTGGGCAGCTATAGCGATACCGGCTGCCTTTCCATTTACGCCGGCACATCGCTTGAGGCAACACGCAATGTGGTGGAATCCGTTCTCAAGGAGTTTCGCAGTCTGAAGAACGATCTTGTGCCCGACGAAGAGCTTCGCCGCGCCAAAGATCATTTGAAAGGCTCTCTCATGCTTAGCCTGGAATCCACCTCCAGCCGCATGTCGAATCTGGCGCGCCAGGAGATGTATTTCCATCGCTTCTTCACCATGGATGAACTGGTGGACCGCGTGGAAGCCGTCACCGCGGAAGAGGTGCGCGGCGTGGCCCAAAACTTGTTCGATGCAAAGCAGATTGCGCTCACGGTGCTGGGCAATTTGGAAGGCTTCCGCATCGGTCGTGATGAACTGGTTTGCTAGCCGGGTGCGGCCCGCGCGTCTCGCCGCACTCCTGGCCGCGTTCTTGTTGTTTTCCATACCGGCGTTCGCGGCCGATTGGAAATCGCTCAAGTCCCAAGGCTACGTTTCGGATTACGCCAATGCCATTGACGCGTCCAGCAAGGTGGCGCTCGAAAATTACGCGGCGGAAGTAGAGCAATCCACCGGCGCGCAACTCGCCTTCGTCACCGTATCGTCTCTTGAAAACGAACCCATTGAAGACGTAACGTACACCTTGTTCCGCACTTGGGGCATCGGCACGAAGAAAGAAGATAACGGCGTGCTGTTTCTTCTTTCGATCAACGATAGGAAGAGCCGCCTGGAAGTTGGCAAGGGGCTTGGCGGTATTCTGCCCGATGGTTTGGATGGGTTGCTGCTGAACCAGATGCGGCCCGCTTTACGTCAGGGCGAATATGGGCAGGCGCTCTTCACGGCGGCCCGGACCATCGGCGGCCTTATCGCCAAAGATAAGAACGTCACCATCCAAGCCGTCCTCCCCCGCGAGCGCGTTACCGAACCCGTCACCCATTCCATTCCCTGGCCGCTGATTTTCGGCGCCATTTTTCTGCTCTTCATCCTTCTCCGTGGCTCACGGGGTGGCGGCAATCGCGGTGGTGGCGGAGGCTTCGGGGGCTTCCTCCCCGGATTGATTTTGGGCAACATGCTGGGGGGAGGCCGCAGTTATGGCGGCGGTGGGGGCGGCGGTTTCGGTGGTGGCGATTCCGGCGGCGGAGGCTTTGGTGGCTTCGGCGGCGGCGATTCCGGTGGTGGCGGCGCCTCCTCCGATTGGTAGCTAGCAGACCGATTGCTAAACTGATAACGTAACGTATCGCGAATGCCCGAACCCCTCGAACAACTAGTTACCCGCCTGACCAAGGCCCATGGTGACCGGTTGGTTTCCGTGGTTCTCTACGGCAGCGCCGCTTCCGAAGAGCACGACAAAAACTTCTCCGATATCAATACTCTGATTGTGCTGCAATCTGTCACGCCCGCCGACCTGCGCGATTCCGAACCTGTCGCCAAATGGTGGACCTCTGAAGGCAATCCGCCTCCGTTGCTGCTCAGTGAGGAAGAAGTGTTGCACTCGACGGATTGTTTCGCGATAGAATTTCACGACATCAAACAAACGCATCGCATCCTGCACGGCCGCGATGTGGTGAGCGGCCTCAGCGTCGACAACTCCTTTTATCGCGCGCAGGTGGAGCGCGAACTGCGCGTCAAACTGCTACGTCTTCGAACGAAGGCTGCCGCTGCTTTTTCAGATCGTGAAGTGCTCACGCGCCTGCTGGTAGATTCCATTTCCACCTTCTGCGTGCTGTTTCGTCATGCCCTCATTCTGCATGGGCGCGCGTCTGAACCCCGCAAACGGCTCATCATCCGCGATTGCGTTGCGACGTTCGGCATTGACCCCAATGCCTTTCTGTCTCTGCTTGACGCGCGCGAAGAAAAAGTTTCCCTCAAGTCTCTCGATCCGGAAGCGCTACTCACTTCCTATCTGAGAGAATGTTCCGTCATCATCGGTGCGGTCGACCGGCTGGAAAAGTAAACTGGAGATTCACAAAATATGAAACCTTTACTCATTGTTGTAGGCATCCTGGTGGTCGCAGGGCTTATCTTCGGCTCAAAGTTTGTAGGGATTCGTAACGAACTGGCCACCAAACGCGAAGGCGTCAACGGGGCATTCTCTCAAATCGATGCGGATTTGCAGCGCCGGGCGGATTTGATTCCCAATCTGGTGGAGACGGTGAAGGGTTACGCCAAGGAAGAGACCACGGTCATTCAATCGGTGTCCAACGCGCGCGCGGGGTTGATGAGTGCGCATTCCCCGCAGGAAAAAATCGACGCGAACCAGAAACTGGACGGCGCCATTGGACGCCTGCTTGTGATTGTGGAGAACTACCCGAATTTGAAAGCCAACGCCAACTTCCAAAGCCTGCAATTCGAACTGGCCGGCACGGAAAACCGTATCTTACGCTCGCGGCAAAAATATAACGAAGCCGTTCAGGATTACAACACCACAATTCAGTTATTTCCGAATAACATTGTCGCGGGCATGTCTGGCTTCCAGCGGAACGATGCCTATTTTAAAACCGATATCGGCGCGCGCAATGCGCCACCCGTCAAATTTTAAGACTAACGAATGAGCACACCAAAATTTTCGAATTACATCAACGGCGAGTGGGTAGAATCCTCGAAGACCTTTGAAGACCGGAACCCGGCGAACACGGAAGAAATAGTCGGCCTCTTCTGCAAAGGGTCAGCCGATGACATGGCAAAAGCCGCCGAAGCCGCCGAAGCTGCATTTCCGGCCTGGTCGGCCATGCCGGCGCCGAACCGGGGCGCCATCTTGTTCAAAGCCGCCGATCTCCTGGAGCGCCAGTTCGATCAACTTGGCGCGGAAATGACGCGCGAAGAAGGCAAGACACTGCCCGAAGCAAAGGGCGAAGTGCGCCGCGCCATCAACATATTCCGTTACTTCGGCGGAGAAGGCTCCCGCATGGCCGGTCACATGGTGCCTTCGGAGCGCGATCGCGTACACATGTTCGCGATTCGTAAGCCGATTGGCGTAGTAGGCCTGATCACTCCGTGGAACTTTCCGATTGCGATTCCAGCCTGGAAGATGGCCCCTGCGCTTGTCTGCGGCAACACCATCATCGTCAAGCCGGCTAGCGTTTCGCCGCTATGCTGCTGGCGCTTGATTGAAGCGCTGCACGAAGCGGGTATCCCCAAAGGCGTGATCAACTTTGTCGCGGGGTCGGGTGCGGAACTAGGCCACGCTTTGGTAAACGCGAAGCCCGTGAAGGCCATCTCTTTTACCGGGTCGAACGATATCGGCAACTGGCTCCATACCGAAGCGTCGAAGCGGCGCCTGCGGATCCAACTTGAAATGGGCGGCAAGAACCCGACGATCGTTTTGGACGATGCCGATTTCACTTCGGCTGTTGAAAATGTCGTCAACGCCTCCATGTTTTCCACCGGCCAGAAATGCACAGCTACC